>JACLAA010001618.1_pt1 | contig 32599 bp, 28 predicted proteins | sample 8027891 | NCBI WGS metagenome assembly JACLAA01 (sample SAMN15724900, study PRJNA655200) | protist metagenome | isolation source: fluorescence activated cell sorting (FACS) single amplified genomes of... | place: Spain: Blaines Bay Microbial Observatory, Mediterranean Sea | collected 2016-01-19 | reverse complement strand
GGCGTCGAGGGGACCCTGAAGGTGCGATTGTTAACGGACGCGAAGACCAAAAGATCAAGAGGTATGGCGTTCGTCGAATGCGAGACGGCCGAGGCGTTGTATGCGTGCGTCGCGTGCCACCACGCGCATCTGGACGGGAGAAGGGTGAACGTCGAGAAGTCAGCTGGTGGGGGCAAGGCCACTAAAAAAGACAAGTTGAAACGACATCGCGAGCGGCAAGATGCTAAAATAGAGGAGAGCGTCGAGCGGGTCATCGGCGAGTTCGTGTCTCAAGGCAGGATTGAAGAAAGAGTGTTTGATGAAGGGGTGCGGAAACTATTACAAAGACGGTCGGGACGCGTCGCGAACATGGCGCTCGAGGAGTTCGCTTCGTTGGAAGGCCGAGAGGCCTTCGACAACCCCGCGGCCTACCTGACGAAGATCGTCTGCCGCATCTCGGCCGAAGAAAACCCCTTCGAGAAGTTCTCGACGAAAGCATGTGAGCCCGAGATCCTCCCTCCAAGACGGCTCGAGGACGCGAAGCGGGAGCGGTCGCCCTCCGTCGAGGCCGTGCCTCAGTCGGCCGAGGTCGCGCTCAACGCGAAGGAGCGGCGGCGCCTGAAGCGCGCGAAGCTCCAGAAAGATCAGGAGGGCGTCGACGCGATCTTCGCGGGGCTGGCGTAAGTATGTGTAGTAGAACAATGCTTATACATCTAGCCGATGCGGACGGCTGCGATGCGCGTCGCTCGCCGGACGCCGTCGGGGAGCCGCCACTCGGTCCATTCCGTGCTGCCCGGGCTCAGCACGAAGAGGCGTGTAAGAGGCGAGGAGGGACGATCAATGTTCCACCCCGATGGATGCTTGCCGCTAACAATGAGATGGCCGTCAATCTGGCTACACCAAAAGCCAACGACCGGCGGCACGGGAAATGGCGCTTCGTCCCAGGTCTCTCTCGCCGGGTCCCACACGAAAGCCGAGTATTTGACTGTGCCAGGAGTCAACTCGAAATAGGCCATGATGCAGAACTTACCGTGCACTTCGAACGCGTTGGCGTGCCAAGGAACTCCTCCTCGGTCATGAATCTCGAACGGGAGGCGCGGTCCGGCTGTCCAAAGGCGCGTCTCAGGATCATATATAAATGTCTCCTGGATATGATCATCAGATGCGTAGCACCAGAGCCTTCCGGCGACCTCGAGGGACTGCGGATATGAGCAATCAAACGGCAGCTGGGGCTGCCGCGACCACGTGTCTTGGGCAGAATCGTACACGTCGAAGTCCCTCTCAGAACCACCGCCTAGGACCATGATGGAACTGCCCAGTGCTGCTCCAACAGCGTCATCTCGAACGACCACGAACGGAGAGATCTCGCGCCAGCGATTCCGGCGCGGGTCATACACACAGGTACGCATGTTCTCCTCTCCCTCCATGAGGACTACCTCATCTTGGCCACTCGACAGCGAGGCGCGCATTGCAAATTCGCCGCGAATCTGTGGACGAGGCGCCGTGCGGTGCGCGCCCGACGCCGTAATGATGAAACCGTCTGTCCGAACTGCGTATCGACCCGCGAACACAGCCCACTCCGTCCATCCGGCCGCTTCTCGCGTCTTGCGCAACGCCGCCGACGTCACGGCGTCGCGCAGGCTCTTACAAGTGCTGGGGATGCCATTGCGCAGGTCGGCGTAGGGCACGCGCGCCAAGCAGGCGAGCAGGCAGTCGCTTGGGAGCGCCGTGAGAGCCATGGTCAGCAAATTTGAGTGTGGAGGAGGACTATGCAGCTGCTGCACGACGGCGACGAGTCCACGCGTTCGGGGGACGATAAGGGCTCTCTGCGGAATCCACAGCGTCGCTCCTTGGCACAAATGCGGCCAAAACGAGCCAAGGCGCGGTCGAGCCACGGGTCAATGAATATGATCTTAAATGCATTTCAGCCTTCGAACGATCAAATCGTCTCTGTATCATGGGCACCTTTAGTCTGAATGACGGCACCTTTAGTCCCTCTCTGTTCTTGGCTTTCGTGTGGGACCCGACGAGAGAGACTTGGGACGCGTTTCCTGCGCCGCCGGTCGTGCCCGAATACAGGGGCGTTAGCCAGGTGGACGGTCATGTTGTTGTCTACGGTTATGATTCTGCCGGGCAGCACATCTTCGTGCTGCGTCCGGGCAGCAGAGACTGGACGGAGTGGGACATCCCCGCCGCGGTCGACAACGAAATACCTCTGCCTCATTTCCACGCGGTTCGCATCGGCTAGAATGTGAGTAAGAAGCATGTGTACACAAACATTACGCGGCCGGCTGGCTGTAGTGCACGTACGCGCGCATCGGCTCGTCCCTCAGGTGAGCTTGCAATTTCCGCCGGTTGAAGCGGAAGGGCGCGAGCGACTGGAGCTCCCGCGCGAGCTGCCTCCTAAGTCTCCCGCGCGCCTCCTGGACGAGCGAGTCGTGTTCCGCGCCCAGCGACGCCGCCGCGTCCAACAATCTTTTCCGCCGCTCCACGATATCAGTAGAGGGCGCCGCCGTCGTCGCGGCCTTTTCTGGCCGAGGCAACTGGCACCGCGCGTATTTTGAGATGCGGCGCCAGCCCTTGGACGGAGCGTCGCAGTCGAATTCCTCCTTCACCTCAGAAGCCTCTTGGACAACGAGCGGCGCCTCCGGAGGTGAGCATTCCACCAGCCATCTTCCCAGATCAAAGGCCAGGGACTCGGGCGCCGTCGGCAGCGCTTTCCGGACCTCGTCGTCCATCGAATCAGAAAAGACGGGAAACGGGACCGACGCCGCGTCGGCGTCCTCGCCGACCAGTGCCGTACTTGTCAATCGCGGCGGGCTCCCGTCAAAGGCCGCTGCCAGATGCTCCAAAAAAGGATAGTCCTCCGACAGCTCCACGGCCACCAGCAGAGTAGATGGAGATAATTCAGCGTCCTCGAACACGGCTCCTATTCTAGGGAGGCCGAACTTCGCGAAGCGGCCCCGCAGCTCCAAATCTAAGGTAAGGAAGGCTTGCGTGTCGATGGACCACGCCTCCAAATCCACGGCGAAGGCTAGCGTCGGTTTTTGCAGACCACTTCGCCGTTCCAGAGCTTCTACTAAGAAAGAAGGCGTCTCGACGAGTCGACGCATCTCCTTGATGCGTGGCGGCCTCATGCCAAAGTCCACGACCGCTTCCTTGACTTCGAAGGAGGCGTCGAGCGTCTTCAGCGCTCTCCTTAGCTCACCAGTAGCCCTCCGACTGAAGTATGAACCTAACCCAGAACGCCACACGGCCGCCATGTTGTACTCGATGAGGTCCGCGGTCTTGGCGTGCGAACTCAAACCGGGCAGCGCCGGTTCTGCATTAACTTCGACGCGCGTCCGGTTGAGGGACCTGTGTGGAAATCATTTCTCGGCGACGACGCGGCCGCGCTGGCCCCGTCGAGCGGTGAGGAACCGGCATCGCCACGCCGTCGAGCAGGTATCATGAAGATGGCGTGGAGGACGACGCGGCGATTCAGCACGAAGACGCCGTAAAATTTTGATTTCCACACCGTGAGGGACGGGTCTCGTAATACCGCGCGCAGGCTGAACACGACGCAGAGCCACTTCAATAGTAAATACAATAAAGCGGACCAGCGGCGCTTTTTGTGAAACGGGTCGCGCTTTGTCGGCGAGAGCGTCGCCCTCCCGAGCGCGAAGGCCAGCACGAGCATGCCCAGCAGACTCCGTTCCCGCAACAGATTGAAGCGCCGCCAGAGCTCCGCCGCGACGCCCAAACATCGAAACACAAGACTTTGGGTCGATTGGCGCAGGACGTCGCGCTTCCTACTGCGCGTAGTAGCGTTGTAGCTCGGCGTTGGTTGTGGAGACGGCCAGAAGCGCTTCCGCCTCGTTGTAGACAGGGTGTCCTTCTTCTTCAGCGTCTTTAGTAATTGCCGGGCGCCTTCCGCGCGCGTCGCGGTGCCGTCGAGGTAGTTCGAGGCTCTTTGTAAGCCCTCGCTCGTCCGTCGCGACGCGTAGGTCACGGCCTTCAGAGCCGTCCGCGCGAGCTTCCCTCTTAATGAATCGTCGCGCGGGACCTTCGCGGGCCGCGCGCGCGCCGGCGGCACCGGCTCGCCCTGGAAGTGGACGGAGACGGGCTCCGAGAAGAGGCTCGCGGGCGCCGCGGCGGCGGTTGCTACCACCACGAGGAGACGGAGCATGGCTTTCGCGCGAGCGCGCTGGTTTTGAGCAGACTTGACGAGCAGCCGCACTTTTGAACTCTGCCTGTCCAGTGCTGGGCGCGCTTTTCGCGTGCCGCGGCCGGCACTTTCTGTTGGTGACCTTCGGTGATCGCTGTCCGTGTTCCCAGGTCCTGGGGTCAAGCGCACCGACACGCGTTCGTTTGTGCAGCCCGCTTGCTTGATCCACGCTGTCGACATGTCCTCTGCCTAACTCAAAGACTCTGAGTGTCAAGACTTGGAGTCCGGTCGAAAACAAGTCCCCACGAACCGGACGCCTGAGTGCAACCGCGCACGCCTGCCTCAGAAACCGCCGGAAACGCCTCTTCCCGGCCCCCACCACTCGGCCTTCGGCCCGTACGCGGGCGACACCGGCGCGCGAGCCGTCCGGAGCGCCCGGAGAGCCGTCAGGCTGGCCCACCCCGAAATCAGGCAGGGCAAGACTTGGAGACTGGTGTTCGGCTCGACGCTTCCCCGTGGCACGCGCCGCCGCGCGCGCACGATACACGCTGCCCAGGCAACGCGCTACACTCCACTGATATCGCGGCCAGCGAAAAAGACGACCGGTGAGGCATGGCCCGCCGCGCCATCTTGGCAGTAGCCGCCGGGCTCTTGCTTCTGCTGGGCGCGGCCCACGTTTACCTGCATCCCACGCTACAAACAACTGCACATGAGGACGACACAATAGCGCGCTTGGAAAAGCTGCACCAGACCCTCGCCGAGAAGACGTCAATGCAGGAAAAGGCCCTCGCGTCGTACAAAGCCACGACACTCGCCGCCCAGGACGCCGTCAAGGCCCAGGCGAACCCCACCTCCGCCAGGATCGACGAGGCCGTCGCGGCGCGCTTGGCCGCGATTCAGCGAGAAGCTGACTTGCACGCCGAGGCGCACCAAGAGCACCACTCTGAAGAACAACCGTACGTCTTACAAAAGCACAACGGCCATATACCTTTTGTGTTCGTTGCGGGTTTGGAGGGCACGGGGCACCACTGGTGGAAGGCCTTTTGGGAACAGTGCGGTAGTAAAGCGCGGCCTTCACTACTAGGGCCGCTGGCCTGGCAAAGAGCAGCTGCTGTTTTCAACGCGAAGATGGCCTTAGATTTGCCCGCCTCCAAGTTGATGACGGAGGCCGCGCGGGCCGAGACCAACACTGGCGGAACTGTCTACGCCCTGAATACCCTAGGAGGCCGCAACGACGAGGCCATGCGCCTCCTCAAGGCATCAGCCCCCGGCCAACAACTCCCCTGGGGCGAGGGCGAGGGCATGGGTTCGTATCCGAACTGGTGGGGCACGCCGACGCCGGACCACAAAGCGTTGCAGATGCCCGACGTTTCATATATGGCGGACGCGTTGCGAGGCGTCCAGGGCGCCCAACTGCGTATCGTACTACTCACGCGCGAGGCTGCACAGATCGTCCGGAGCGTCTGCGACAAGCGCAACTTCGCCAAAAGCGTCGGTGGTTGCGCCGCGGAGGTGCAAATTTTATCACTGGGGGCTGGGATGTTGGCGGCTCAATTAGACGCATTGCCGCCACCACCATCGGTAATCTGCGAGCACGTGCGCTTCGGTAAACTGCAAGCCGGCGACGCGGACACGCTGGAGCGGCTGAGCGTGCTATCGGGCATCGACGACGCGGCGCGCGTCGCGAAGCGCGTGCGCGCGCCGCCGTCGCCGCCCGGCGGGGCCGGGCCCAAGACGGAGCGGGCCAAGCGAGATCGGGAGCAGCTGGTCGGCGTGTTGGCGCGCGCGCAGGAGGCCGCGGTGAGCGCGTGCGCGCGGCAGGCGCTGCGGCGTGGTGCGTAAGTTTTGTGTTGTGTTTTAGCGTGCCGTCCATTTTCGGTTTCTGACTTATGATTTGCCTTGCTAGAGCTAGGCACCTAGCCGCGGCCCGCAGAGTCGACGGGGTCTGCTGGAGGGTAGGGTTCTGGTATTCATTCATTTACGCGTGCGAGGAATCGCAGCAGGATCGCGTTCGCGAGGTCCGGCCCGCCTGGCAAATGGCGGTGGCCCGGGCTGCGGTAGGCGTAGGACGAGTGCGGCAGGCGCGCGAGCGGGCACTCGAGGTCGAGAAAAAAGACGCCGTGCCGCTCTGCGTCAAAGCCGGCGAGACCGGCTTGTGCCTGCGTGCGTAGGCGAGTTCGCGGCGACGGCGTGACATCGAGTCAGACGCCGGCCGCGCACGGCCCGGCTCCACTTCGAGTCGTGGGAGCAGACGTCGCCGACCTTCGCGTTTTTGATCACGGTGCCGTCGCGCGTGAGCTCGGGGAAGCTCGCGGCGGAGAGCGCCAGGAGCAGCGCGGCGGCGGCGCGTCGGTATGCCATGCTTCTAGAGGTCGAAGACCCACGACGCTACCAAGACGACGACGATCACCACGAAAATAACGCCCGTCACGTCCACGTTATTGCGGTATGCTGCAAATTTGTCTTTCCCTTTTCCATGGTCAGGGCCCCAAACAGGACGCTTGTGTTTACCGGCTCCCATTTTGTGGCGCCTACCGTGTTTTTTATTGCCTAAGGATGCAGAGGTGCCACTGGTCATTTTGACTCTCTATTGTGAGCCTGGGGCCTTTCTCTATCACGACGAGTAAGCCAAGGCTTAGAGTGATCAATTGGAAGCCCAAGATGCCGGCCTGCTTCACAAACACACGTATTATTGATACTTTATAGGTAAAAATCGACAAAGCGTCGACTCAAACAAAACGGGTTTCCCCGATACCGATACCTATACATATATATAGAGATACCGAAATTGCACATCTAGCCGCTTGCGATTTTCGTCCTCCTCCTTCCCACGCACCCAGGCACATTAATATATATATATGTAAACGCGACGCGCGGCTACGCTGTCGACGCGCGGGGCCCCGGGTACTAGATAAATCTACGCCGGCCTTAGACCTTGGTACCAAACCCACCACACAGATGTGGGAGGCGCCGGCGCGTAAAGGAAGGAGCTCTACTTCTTGCCCTTCTTGCCTTTCTTCTTCTTCTTGCCCGAGCCCGAGTCCTGGGAGCCCTTCCGCTTCTTCTCGCTCGACTTCGGCGGCGGCGGCGGCGGCGGCGGCGCCTCGTCCTCGTCGCTCGAGTCGTCGTCGCTGTCGTCGTCGTCGGCCGCGCCGCCGAAGTTGAAGAACGACGGCTGCCCGCCGCCCATGTCCTCATCATCATCATCGTCGTCGTCCGAATCGTCGTCGTCGCCGCCCGGAACCTCGCCGAATTCGTCGTCGTCCTCGTCATCATCCGAGTCGTCGTCGTCCCCAAAGCCGTCGTACGTCTCCTCGAGGACCTCGTAGCCCGTGATGTGCACCTTCGCGCTGCCGCCCGTGACGCTGAATTTCACGGTCTCGTTGCCCGTGCCGATCAACAAGTCGATCTGCGCGTGGTCCGTGACGCCCGGTCGCAGGACGCAGAGCGCGAACTTCGGGCCTGCGTTGTTACCGTCACCCACAACTCCGACGGGACTCGAACCCGCAACCCCCAGATTCGAAGTCTGATACGCTATCCATTGCGCCACGGAGTTTAAGACGCTGGGGAACGGCACCGTCGTCGGCCGCGGCATAAACGACGTAGGTCTCGCCCTTCTTGGCCTTGGCGTCCGCGAAGGAGACCATCGTGAGCTGGAGGTTGAGGTCGCCGTCCTGGTCCGCCTCGTAGGTGTGGGTCTCGCCTGCGCGGTGTTTGCGTGAAGTCGCCTCGTCGGCGGCAGCGTCGGGAGCGCGGTCGGCGTCCGCGACGGCGCGGGCGTCGGCGGGACCGTGGGCGCGGGCGTAGGTCTGCACGTCGACGGCGCGCAAGAGGGTTTCTTGCGTAAAGTCCGTTGCCGGACGGCTGCGCCGCAGCGGCGCGTACGTACGAACGCCTCCGCGGCGCGGTTGAGCGGCTCCCGCGCGCGCTAGCCACGAGGTGCAGCGGAAGGAAAGTCGTCGGCGATGCGCCGCTGCGTAATGCAAACATGCAGGACGCCGGCGCGGCACCACTATGGATCTCACAGCCCCATAACTGCGTGACAGCCATGACTATTTATGCGGCTGCTGTTGTAAACAGAGGCCGTCAATGCTGCTCCTCGCCCACTAAACTTTGCTAAGTTTAGTGTGTTACAGACCGCTAGCAAAAGCCGCCCCGGAGCCCTCAAAAAGGGTTCTCTCGGCGACAGAAAGACCGCAACCGCAAACGAACGTCGAAACAGGAAGTCACAACCGATAAACTTACCAACACACGATTCATGTAGCGACGAACGCCATCACCGCCGCCGCCGACGCCCCCAAAGCCAGCACCGAATTCACGGGCTTGAGCTCGTCCAATAAAGGCGCCCAGGCCTGCCGCCCCCGCAGCAGCGCGACGAAGGGCACGCCCGAGGTCTTCGCCTCCCGTTCCACGGAGAGCGTCCCGCCCATGCCCCGCCGGTGCCGCGAGTCGAGGTGCGTGCCGTTGACGAGCGCCACGAGCGGGAAGCCGAGGGCCGCCGCCGCCGTGCCGGCGAAGGGCGTCATCGCGGCACAGCCCAAGCCCAGAAAGCCCAAACTCCAGAACTGCGGGTGCCGCGTGACACGCTCCAGGCCCACGACGTCCGTCGGCTTCTCAGCGCGAACGGCTTTTAAGTCCAGCGGGCAGCCCGTGAAGTCGTCGGACATGGGGTTCGCGAGCGCCGGGGCCAGGTTGAACGCGCCGACCAGTCCTACACAAGTAAGCGCCGAGCCCAGTACTAATGAAGGCGGGCCGACGGTCCGCAGCCGCGGCCCCGGCCCGTGGCGCCACAGGCCGTACGCCACCGACGCCAAGGAGCACGTGGAGAGCAGACCATAACAGCTCTTGTAGCCGCGGTCGCCCAGGCGGTCGATGAAGACCTGCCGGTTCTCGGACAGGACCGCGTTCTCGGCGACGAAGAAGAGCCAGCCGCCGCCGCAGAGGTAGACCGCCGGGTGGGCGAGGACTTGCGCTGGCGGGAGCATCGCTGTGCTGCTGTCAGGGAGGCTGCAATGTCGCACTCTGCCTGGAGGGCAACTCTGCTCCGCTGCTGCCGGCTAATGACGGTCCAAATCGATGCAGCGATGACGTCTACTGCTTGACAATGCTCTTGCTTGCGCAAAGTTGGAGCGCTCCCGCTCGGGTCGAGCTAGCGTCGCGTAAAGACACTAGCAAGCGAAAAAAAAATCACTCTTCTCTCGTATGTCTACAAAAATCAATCACTTACAAACATCATGGCCTAAAAGCGGGTCTTCCCATCATATAGACGTTTCTGTGGTCTGCAGATTTCGAGGGAGACCCTCTCCAAAAGGACCGCACTGGCACGTGACGGAGTCCTGAGGCATATAAATCGAGATGTCCAACAACAAACCTTTACTTGCAGCAGCTAGTAGTCATCCGAGTCCTCTTCGTAGATCGCGGGCGGCGGCGGCGGCGCCGAAAGGGCAGCCCGGGAAAGCTGCGTCTGAACGTGCTCAAGAGAGGACATCATGCTCGAGCCCCGCCGCACGGGCAAGTACCTTTTTTGGTCCGCCGGGCGCTGCCACTCCTTCCGACAGAATTCATTGCAACGATGCTGGCTGAAGAACGTGCTGATTCCAGCGGGCCCGAGGTCGGTCGCTCCATACGACTTGGACCTCGAGGACACGACTGGGTCGGTGAGCACGACGCCATCTTTATAGACACCGCCCTGAAGGTCACACAGTAGGAGCTGGCCACGCGTAGCGTGGTAGGAAAAATGGGAGAGCGCCTGCATCACCCTCGCCCATGGAACCGAGCTGTCCGCCCAGCCGCTATTGGAATTGAATTTCTGGTAATTCTCAATGAAAGGCTCTTGTAAAGTACGAGCCCCGGAAAAATGGGACATTCCATCGTGCTCGAATGTCCAGACCTGCGGAATATTGAGCACCACAGGTTTATCTATGAAATCTCTCGCATTCCACTCCTTGATAATGTGCTTGGCCTTCTCCACGGCCTTCAGATCGTCAGCATAAAATTCTTTTTCGTAAACGCTCCCTTCCTTAAACCATTTACACACGCATTTCTCGCCTTCGCGCTCGCCTTTGGTGTATACGCCCTGGGCGACCCAGCGGAAACTCCCTTGCGCGAAGGGCTTAAGTAGAGCATGGTATTTAAAAGTTGCCTCGCTCGCGTTGTTGTGCCTTACGGATTGCTTTGGTGGTGGGGGCGGCTCGTTTGCGCCTGAGGTGCCATGCACGCATGCATGACATCGAGACACTCCAATAGGCTTGGTCCACTGGTTGTTGCTAAAGCTGTCTCTGCAGAGCAAGCGCCCACACGAGGCACAATGACGAGACATGGTACACAAAATAACGCAGAGCTAACACTCGGGGCGACGGCGTGCGAGGGCCGGGGGCGGGGCGGGCGTTCGGTCACGCAGCCCCGCGGCGGTCGTGGCGGCTAGGCAGGGCCTAGCTTTGGCGTATGCGGAGCTCGAGCTGCTAGCGTACAGTAACACACTAGCTTCCTCTCGGAAATTCGAGCTGAGGCTAAGGAGCCGAGGAGCAGTGAAGCCCCGGTGTCGTGGGGTCAGCGGGAGCCAAGACTCGACCGTCGAGGCTGCCCGGACCTGTGTGCACGCGCGTGGCCCGCAAGGCGTCGCCCGGCTGGAGATCAGACAAGGAACTGCAGTGGGAGCAGCGGTCGCGAGCGCCCTTCGCGAAGGCTAGTGGTGGAGTCACCACCACAACTCGGCACGAGACAGACGCCAACGACCCGACGTAGAACAATGCAGCGCTGGCTCTCGCGCACGTCGAGCCTCTTTAGTGTAAGGACGCACCGCCGCAACTGGACGCAGCGGGCCGGCGGTTTGGTGGAGGCGGAGCTGCCGGCGAACCCCATGCTGTTACTCGACGAATGGCTGGCCGCGGCCCTGAGGGATGGCCACATCATCGAGCGCGGTTTTGTGCTGGCGACGTCCTGTCCCGAAGAGGGCCCGACGGCGCGGACCGTGGTCTGCCGCGACGTGTGCGAGGACGGGTCCATCACGTTTGGGACCAACCCAGAGTCCCTGAAGGGCCGCTCGCTGCGGGACGAGCCGCGCTGCGAGGCCGTCTTTCGGTGGGGCACAAGGCAGGTGCGCCTGCGAGGGAGGTGTGCCGTCGACGATGACATAACGGAGGAGATGTTCCGGACGCTGCCCCGGGCGGCCAGGGTCTCGCTGGAGCTCCTCCACCCCATCGGCCAGGGGAACGACGTGTCCGAGGCGAAACATCAGGAGCTCCTCGCCGACGTCGAGGCGTCTTCCTTAGATCCGCAGGCGCCGCCCGCCACGTTCACGGCGTACCGCATCACCGCGTCGACCCTCGAGTTCTACCAGTCGCTGCGCGAGGACTTTATTGTCGACCGCTTCCTCTACGTCCGCGACGGCGCGGCGTGGAGCCCGCCGGTGCGCCTCGCCGGCTAGAGAACCCGTGCAATTGGACCAGCTGATGTACATACTGCAGCAAGCTCCTCCACCGCTTTGCGTTGCGCGCGCCGTCGCTCGGGCGCGCGCGACGCCTCCCGTCGCTCCACCCTTCGCTCAATTCGCTCTCAAGGTTGGCTCACGCGCCCTCTCTGCACATATCCGTGCACATATCTATGCCTAAATACGAGTTACCGCCCTAGAGGCTCGACGTCGGCGCCGCGTAGTTGCCGCGGTTCGTGTCGAAGACCTTGTTCCGGTCGCCGTAGGGATCGTTCTGCACAAACGACCCCGTGTCGCTCCACATCCAGGCGCCCTCCTGGCCGTTGTACTCGAAGACGCCGGAGTGGCCGAAGCTCCGCCGCCTCGACGGTTTTTTGCTGGTCGCGCAGCGGTTTTTGGTCGAGGGCAGGGGCTCGAGTGCGGCCTCGCGCGCGGCCGCCATCTCGGGCGTCCAGTCGTCGAACCGCCGTTTATACGTAGGCGGTAAACGTCTAAGGGGAAGTTTGTGGATCTTTGTGTAGTTATCTAATCTTTGCGAGACTTTCGCGGTGTTCGCGCGAGCCCTCGTAAGCAACAGGTTCTGCCTATCTTCTCTTATTTTTTCATGCTCGGCTAACCCGGAACAGAACTGCTCGATGTTCCACCTCGCTTTGCCTCGTAACTTGGTCGACACCGGCATTTCCAGATTACACGTCTTGAAGTTGTAGGACGGATCGTCGATGGCCGCTTGCCTTATGGTTTGCTTTCTTGATTCGGGCATGACGTCGATCTTGAATTTGTGGGTTTTCGGGAGAGGCTCGAAGTTCTTCGGGGGGAGCTCTTCGGCTCGGAAGTTGTAGGCGTAGCGCGCGCGATCGTGGTCCGCGTTGATCCTCGTTCGCAGCCCAAATTTCTTCGAATACAAATGACCAGTCGACGACGCGTTCCATAATGATTTCTCGCCAGGAAACGTGCCACCTCTAGCCCACTTTAACGAGGCTGCTTTACTCGCCTTCTTCGAGGCAGGGATATCATCGGGGTGGAACGTCGGCTCGGAGGCAGCATAATTAATAGGGCCCTTGCAGGAGCCGATCTGGAAGCGGGCCTTGAGGAAGGGGTGCTTCTTCCCGCCGGCCATCTTGGCTGCACTTGCGGGAGGCTGCCCCCGGTGCGTCCGCTGCAGCGGTTTCTGTGCTGCCGCTTGCCGGGCGTCTGGACGATGGTTTCCGGGTGCCTCGCGTTGCAATGGGGCTTTGTGGGCCGCTTGCTCCCGCGTAAATGGGCCTGTGCTCCCGCGTTAGAGTTCGGGTTCCAATCCTCGACGGCGGTGGCTGGGCGGCGCCGACGAGGCATTCGGCCAGTCGCCGCCGCAGCTATAGTTCTCGCGCGAAACTTACTGGCTTGCTAGTGTCTTACGAGGACGCTAGCTGCCTCGCGCCGTGCTTTACTTGCGCTGTGCTCCATCTGTGGTGCACCGCTCATCGTGGTTGTTGCAGAAAGGCACACTTTCAAGACCATCAAGCCACAGCGCTATCGATTTTCCTGCACCGAAACGCAGGCACGCATCTCTGGTCGCCTTGTGCTCTCAGTGGTGCACCGCTCGCGTCGTCGTTGCAGAAAGAGTTCGATTTGAATCGCGGAGAAGGATGTCGAAACGCCAAAAGACCGACGAGGCGTGCCCATGCTGTGAACTAAGAGCGCGCCAGGCCTCGTCGTGGCAATTTCTGCCGCCAAATCTGGCGCCGAAGGGCGCCTGCCAGCAGTGCGTATTGCCGCCGCCGCCGCCGCTCACGGACGACCTGCCGCCCTTCGTCTGGCCGCGCACGGCTGCAGAGATCGAAGGGCTCGCCCAAGGAGTGGAAATAGACTTCACGACGACGATGGACCGCGTCGCCGCCGTCTCGGACGCGGACGCGTCCGTGGAGACGGTGTTAAGACCACTCATGGGCGCGCCGCACTACAAGACGAACAAGGCCGTCGTCGAAGCAAAATTTCTGCAGCACTGCTCGACGGATGCTGCCGTGAGAGAGGCCGCGGACAAGGCCGGCGCCCGATTCGCTGCACTCAAGGCCAAGGGCCGCACCGACCCGCGAATCTACGGCCGCGTCTGCGCGCTGGCGGCCAAAAGTTCAGTGTCGGGCCGTGACGTGCACTTCGTGCAAGCATTGAAAGCTGGTTTTGAGCGCAGCGGCCTCAACCTGTCGCCCGCGGACCAGCAGAAGCTGCAGGAGCTGCGCGATCAGGACGCGAAGGTCTGCGGCCTCTTCAAGAAGAACCTCGCCGAAGACAAGACGGAGCTCCTGTTCGACAAAAGTGAACTCGAGGGCTGCGCCGACGCCTGGATCGCGGAGCGGACGAGAGACGGGAAAGTAGTCGTCACGCTCAAATATCCCGATCTTATCCCTGTGCTGCAGCAGTGCTCCGTCGCGGCGACGCGGCGGCGCGTCTCTCGCGCGCGGGAATGCGAGGCTTACGGCTCTAACCTAGATTATGTGGCGGAGGGCGTGTCCATCAGAAAGCAGATCGCGGATTTACTGGGCTACAAGTCGTGGGCGCACCTGAGCACGGAAACGCGCATGAGCGGCTCGCCCGAGGCCGTCAAAGCCTTCATGGACCCGCTGCTGGCCAAGGTCAAGGAGGGCGCGGCGCGGGACCTCGAGAGACTGAAAGGCTTAAAAGGCGGCGACCTCGAGGCGTCCGACGTCAGCTTCTACTCGGCCAAGCTCCTCAAAGAGAGCTACGGGGTAGACCACGAAGCAGTACGCGCATATTTCCCCCTGGATCATGTGGTGGCCACGACGCTCGAGATCTACCAGGAGCTGCTAGGCCTCGAGTTCGTCGAGATCGACAAGTTCGACACGTGGCACCCCGCGGTGCGCTTGTTTCGCGTGATCGACGTCGAGACGAAGCAGAAGCAGGGCTTCTTCTACCTCGACTTACATCCCCGCGACGGCAAGTACGGGCACGCGGCCATCTTCCATCTACTGAAAAGATGGGGCGCCCAGGTGCCCGTGGATTGTATGTTATGCAATTTACCAGCTCCCTCGGCCGACGGCAAGCCGGCGTTGTTACGGCACTCGAACTGTGTCACGTTCTTCCACGAATTTGGGCACATCATGCACGGTTTGTGCGCGGCCGGCGACGGCAACTCGACAACACTCGCCAAGTGCCCGCGCGACTTCGTCGAGGCGCCGTCGCAGATGCTCGAGAACTGGTGCTGGACGGTAGAAGGGTTGAAACGACTGTCGAAGCACCACGAGACCGGAGCGACGCTGCCGCGCGACTTGCTCGACAAGATGTTGGCCGCTAAAAATGTCAACGTCGGGTTAAACATGGCGCGGCAGATATATCTGTCTACCTTAGACTTGGAGATCCACGGGACCGATCCGCCGACGACGGCGGAAGGTCTGCAGGCGCTCGTCGATCGGTTGCGGCCCGAGATCTCGCTCATCGAGAACCCGGCGGGGGCGAACATGCTGCGCTCCTTCGGTCACCTCATGAACCAGTCTGACTCGGTGTCCTTGTCTGTTGACGCCATCGACGCGAGGCAGTGTCTCGTCGATGGCGTGGAGGTCGAGACGCGCGCGACTCGCGAACGCGTCACACGCAGGTATTCGGCGGCCTACTACGGCTATCTCTGGGCGGAAGTGCTCTCGGCGGACATGTTCGCCCAGTGCTTCCAGGCCGACCCGTTCGACGCGAAAGCCGGGAAGCGCTATAGAGACCTCGTCCTCGCGCCGGGCGGCGTCGGCAAGATCCTGGACCACCTCACCACGTTCCTCGGCCGGCCGCCGTCGCAGGAGGCGTTCCTCAAAAGCCGCGGCATCGCGTAAACATTAGTTCTACTTAGTCCTCAAAATCGTCGTCCCCGTACCCATCGTCGTCCGAATCTTCAGCAAGGGGTTGCGTCGACGTGTCCGCCGGCGAAGGTTTATGCGGCTCCGCGGCTCTTTTGAGAGCCGCGTCGAAGGCGTCCATCGCCCCATCATCAAATTCGACGTCCGGCGTGTGCGGCCGCTGCTCGAGCAGCTCGTCGTACTTATCCAAAGCACAATCCAATAAAGCAGCGACGGCATCGATGAGAGACGGGGGCCGTTTCAGGGGCGACTCGTCGATCTTCTTCAGGTGCCGCTCCAACCTTCTTTTGAGTTTCTCGAGGCCACTCATCACATGCGCGTGTTCTTCACTCATCTCTCTCCTGACTTCCGCGACCCTCGCTTCAATATCTTGCCTATCAGAAAGCACCCCGCGCATGTTGGTCGCCTCGCGCTCCTTGTAAGCTTCGACTTGTTCTTGCGCATCTGTTAACTCATCCCTCGCGTCGTTGAGTTGCTCCGTCAGCCGGACGTAGCCGTCCATGCCGTCGTCTCGTTCTTCCACGACCCGCTCCAGTTCATAGGTCAAGCGCTCCTCGGCACCACGCGCGGCGTCGCGCTCCTCCTCGGCCACGGCCAACGCTAATCTAGTCTGCTCGGCGACGTCCGCGGCGGCCTCGCCCTCGGCGCGCGCGTCATCTAATTCCTGGGCGAGCTGCACGCACTGGTCGTCGCGCTTCGCGAGTTCATCGTCGCCCTCCTCTAACCGAGCGCGCACGGCCTCGAGCTCCGATCGTAATTGCCGCTCGGCGTCGCGCGCTTGAGTTAATTCCAGTTCAGTTTGAACGGCGCGGCCCTCGGCCTCCTTGACCAAATCTTCGGCCGCGGCCGCGTCTACTTTAAGACGCCTTAGTTCATTCTGCACTTCATCACTCTGGCGTCTCGATTCCTCAACCTCCTTCGAGGCCTCATCTGAAGCCATCTGTGCCGCGTCGTACGCGCCTTGCAATTTGAGAAGCTCGAGCTCGGCCTGCTTCTGGGAGGACTTGAAGGCGTCTCTTTCCGACTCCGCGGCGATCAACGCCTCCTTGGCGCTCTGGAGCTCCGTCCGCGCGTCGTCCAGCTCCGTCGACAGGCGCTGGACGTCCTGTAAGGCCGCGGTGCGCGCCGCCCACAGGCCCTTCTCCTTGTCGTCACTTTCGGTCTTCGCCACCCTCATTTGTTCCTGGGCCGCCACGACCTCGCTCCGCGCCGCGTCGAGTTGTGTCCGGAGGTCGTCCGCGACCGTGTCGGCCTCCTTCAGGCGTAGAGCGTCGGCCTCGCGCATCTTCTCCTGGGCCTCCCTTGCACTCTCAAGGGCGGCGGTCAGCTCGGCGATCTCGCCGGACTGTTGCCCATCGTTTGTCCGTAGCGACTCCAAACGCGCGTCCCGGTCCCTTACCTGAGCCTCCGCCTCCCTTAATGAATCTTCGGCCGCCCGCGTCTTCGTTTGTAATTCAATTTCGTGCGCCTGGGCCTGGGCCACCTTGCCCTGGGCTTCTCCGAGTTTGTCGCGGACCTCTCGCAGTGATGTCTCTGTGGAAGATAATGCCTTCTTCGCGTCGTTCAATTCCGAAGTCACTTGATCAACCTTCTGCTGGACCGTGTCTAGCTCCGTGGACGCGCCCTCGAGCTTGCGCGTTAACTCATCGGACTTGGTTTGAGCTAACTTAGCTTGCGTTTCCAGCTCGCGCTGTCTGCCTTCGCTATCTCGTAATTTCTCCGTCGCCTTCGAGGCCTCCTCCCGCAACAGTTTCTCCCGCTCGACGGCCTCGCTTTGTATTGACAAATGCTTCTTCTCCGCGGCCCGAAGTCTGGACACCTCGGCCTCCAAATCCGCGAGTCGCTGGGACTCGCTGGCGCGCCGCTGGGCCTCGCCCCGCGTCGCTTTCCGAGCCGCACTTTGCGCCGCCTTGGCCACGACCTCGGCCGTCGCTCGCATGCATCGCGCGAGCTTGTCGGCGTCCGCGTCCAAGGCTTGGGCGGCGTCTCCCGCGTTCATGGCGGATTCCGATAAGGAAGGACCGCTCGCGCCCGTTTCTAAGCCCAATTTGCACGCTCCGCTGTTACCAGTCTCCCATTTTACAATAGAGACGCGCCACCGTTCAGCACTTGAACCAACAGGAGCGCGACCATTCACAACGTCTACCTGGATAGCCTCCCAAGTATTCTGACGAAGCGCCTTCACTTCCAATGTATGAGGCGTCGACGCCACGTTGGATTGTGGAGAAGCTTTCGCCGCCGCTAACTGTAGCAAAGCATTGGTCCCGTCGACACCACTTCCAGCTAATATGTTGTCGCTCGAACACGAAGGACAATCGATTAATTTCAGCCACGCGTCGAAGTGGCTTTGTTTCACGTCGTTGGGCGCCTTCGGGTCCAATGCATCGGGCGCGTCGGTCCATCCTGCTTTTGTAGCGATCGCTTGCAAAGCATCGGCGACGAAGCGCACGGGCGGCCGCTGCAGTAGTTTCAGGGCCTTCTCTGGCGTTAATCGCAGGGTCTTCCAATCTAATGCAGAGGAGAGGCGTGCGATCGTGAGTTTCGCGTCGGCGCCGTCGATTTGAGGAGCGACGGTCCCGGGCGCGACTTTCACGGCAGAAACGTGGGCGTCGCCCACATCGAACTCAGCATACTCAGAAGGTGTGTTCATCCAACCGTCGCCCCGTCCTAAACAAGCTGTCTTGACGTCTCCGGACGAGACGGCGACGGGTCTCGCGGGTGGTCTCGCGGGCGCGTCGGACTCGGCTCGGGACGCGACGGCTTCCAATGCATGTCTAACATTATGGGCGGACGCCGATGCTCGTGAAGAGGCCTCCTGCAATGCATCGCGCGCCGTTCGCAACGCTTCCTTATCGTCAGCATTTTCGGACGCGCGCTCGGCCTCCTGGACTAATTGTTGCGCCGCCCTCACGAGATCCGACCCGCCGTCATCAGAAGACACCAGAGCCGCCCTTTCGGAAGCTAACGATGCTCTCAGAGCGCCCCTTCTCGCTTTACATTGATCTAAGACAAGTTCGACCCTTGCTTTCTTCGTCCGGTCCTGCTGCGTCACGAAATCTGCAAGGGCCGCCTCGACGTCGGCTATCAACGCGTCGGCGCCCTTGAGTAACGATGTTTCTCCTTCCCTCATCTTGTCGAGCTCGCCGCTGAGTTGCTGCCTGCGTTGTTTTTTGTTCTTTTTTTTGCCCTCCCCCCCCAGTCCCGTATTCCCTCTCGTCGCCGGCGCGCGGACTCTCGCAGACGTCGCGGCGATGGCGTGGCGCCCCGACGGCGCCGACGCTACACGGCACCACCCTGACACCATCGACGCGAAGGAGACACGCTGAGTACGCCATCAACGCCTCGGTCGCATGCCACCACCACGCTATCGCCGCGACTCCCGAAAAAAACGGACACCGTAACACAAACAGCCGGCCCTGCGCACTATCCGCTGCGGCCTTGGCCGAGCGCGCCCTCTCGACGGGGTCCTCGTCGTCATAAGAAGACCCTAAATCAGCTAATAAAGCGTCCCGCAACACATTGAGGTGGGCCCGTCGATCCCCGACCCGAGCCTTCAGCCCGTCCAACCGTCGAGCCTGGTCGGCCCAAGCTGATGGCAAATTGAGTTCCCGCACACTCAACTCGACGTCGCCCTTCTCCCTCAACAGTTGGAAGCGCTTCCTCCGCTCCGATTCGGCTCTTTTCGCCGCGTCTCGAGTAGCTTTCCGCAGCCGCTGCATCTCACTTTCGTGTTTCTTGGACTGCTCCTGCTTCTCGGCCCAGGTCTGTTTGGTCAACATCTCCATCTCTCGTATTTGGTCCTGGATTTGCGTTTGGGCTTTGGACAAAGCTTCATCGTCCTGGACGACACCTGATGGCGCAGCTTTCTCGGCGAGCATCTTCTTGAGCCGAGCTACTTCTTCGTTCAACTTGTCGATCTGGCCGGACTCCTCGTTCTTAGTCACCGTCTTCTTGATCGTCTTCGCGCGCGCCGCGTACCTTAATGTTGATAGAGTTTCCTTGCCATTCAACAAGGCTGGCGATAGTGTGGCCAGCATCGTACAGAGAGCGTTACCTCCTAACGACTCCTGTAATACCCTAGTGAGCTTCGAGTTCCGGTACTGGATAAAGACGCCCTTCTTGCCTCGAGCCTGTTCCACCAACGCATTAATAACTGACCCAAGAGTAGTCAGCGATTTATTGATGTTCGCGCCCTCCTTGAGCCGCTTCCCGGACGCGCCGGTCCGGTCGGCCCGTTCGGACCTGCGCGGAGCATCGCGGTCGCTCGACGCGGTCCGAACGGCCTCAAATTCGAAAAAGAAACCACCCACTTCCATCATTCCTGGAGACGAGTCGCGTCGACGGCGTGAAGGCACCGCAGCACCGCGGGACGCCGAGATCGCACCCGGCCAAGTCCACCAGATTCAATTTCGCGTAACACGACTTCGACTCGTTCTCCGTATCTTTTTGATGTACGGTAACTAAACAAACAGAATGACTACGACTGGACTCGGCGTTCATGTCCGTGCTACCAACACTCCTGTTCTTCTGTCCTAGGTCCATGAGTTCTTGCACTTTGGCCGCGTCGTTGGCCACGATCTGTTGCAAGCCCTGCACGTGGATGCCCAATACGGGATGCTCCTTGATCTGCAGACCGCCACTTCTCTCTTTATCCTTTCTCGGTCGCGGGTCGAGCAAATCATAGACCTGTGGCGAACGACAGCGTCGCGACACGGCCGCGGCTCCCGCACGAGACGCGTAGATTGTCATGCGGCCGCGTCGACGGCGTCGAGGCGACGCGGCATCGTAACAACGCCATCGACGCGAACTTGAAGTTCAGAAAACCTCAGAAACGGACGCTGAGTCACCGACAATTTCGTTATAGATCTCAAAGTATGAACACTGCACCAGATACAACTTTTCTTCCGACGAGGCTTCGATCCTCGCGAAGATTTCGGCATTTATCCTAGGAATCAATCCTCTGTTATCGCCAGACGCACCAGTCATGGACCACGACTTGCCACTACCGGTCTGACCGTATGCAAAGACCGTCGTATTAAACCCAGCGAAGGCCGCGTCCACGACCGGCTTGCCGACGTCTTCATATACTTGTAACTGTGTGGAGTCAGCATCATAGACGTGATCAAACCCGAATTCGATCGGCTGGCCGCCGTTCTGGCGGCCGTCGGGGTCCTGCAATCTAGCTACATTGCCGTCCTTCGTGAAGATGGATCGGTCGCCTTCACTGAGTTCTTTCTTTGATAAGGGTCTACATCTTAGGGCGACTTTCACGTTGACGGCGTCTCCAGTAGATGGCATCGTTGCTCCCTTGTGTGGGTTCCTGATGTGAGCGCAGCGGTTGATGGGGCAGCGCTTCGAGGCTGCCTTTTTGTGCGCTGCCGTGCGTGCGCGCGGCTGCTGGAACGGCTAACGGTCGCGCGCCGCTGCAGCGCTTTGCGCAGCGCCCTGTGTCGGTTGGCCCAAGTCAGGCTAGTGCCTGCGTTCCCTAGCTATCTGCTTTTCCCCGCAGGAGACGTCGTTGAGGCGGCCTGCGACGTTCTTACGTTCTTTTCTCGCAATTGCTTGCTTTCTAGTGTCTTTACATGCCGCTAGCTTGGCGTGTCGGCTTGCACGGAGTCAGAACTCTCGCACAGCTCAGTCTGCGCTTCTACCATTGTTTCCAAGTGCACTCCTACACTAATACGTGTACAGAGACAGCACACACTGCATTGCCTGGCACCCAGACTGATTGTTGCACCCACCTCAGTCCCACCACCCACCTCAGTGTGCAGCCTGGTGATTAGTGCACCCTCGACGCCATCGACGCGGCCCATCATGCATCGCATCGTCACACTGCTCGCATGCACCACAGCCCTCACACCAACACGCGTCCGCACGCGCGACGCGGCCCTCACCCAAACGCGGGTCCGCACGCGTGTCATGAGCGACGGCGAGATCTTGCGACGGAGCGCCGAGGTGGGCCCGCTCGTTAGAGCTTTCTCGGTCGGGCAAAGGGGCCGGGGCAGCGGCGTGTCTACGTTGAACGTGGCCGAGGCCTCGGCGCTGAAGGCGGCCACCGATGAGTTGATAGCGAAGCGCCAGAAATGCGACGGAAGCGTCATCGTCGCACAGAAATCAGGAAACTTGGTGGGCTTTGCTCTGGTCAACGATGATGTCCTGGAGACGGTCGCGGTGGCGGTCGACGAGCGCGGGCGGGGCGTGGGCGCGCAGCTCGTCGACGCTGCGGGGGCGTTGGCGAGCTCCGGTGGCAATGACGAATTGCTGGTGGAGGTCGAGCCCCAGAATGGCAGGGGGAGGAACTTCTTCGAGGGCCTGGGCTTCGCGAGCACGGGCGAACGCCGAGGGACGCTGGCGGTCCTCTCCAAGCCGCTGCCCTGGCGGCCGCCGGCGCTGGTGGTGAGCGTCGTGGTCGGGCTGCCAGTTGTCGTTGCTCTCGCGGGATATATGGCGTCGGGCGACGTGCTTGACTTTGAGGGTGCGCTCGCGGCCGCGTCGGCTCTCGTCGCGCAGCTTGACGTGGAAGGTGCGCTCGCGGCGCTCGCCGATAGGCTCCCTTCGATCTAACCTTGTTTTAAATGTGCTCAAGAATACGTGCTGGTCGTCCGCGAGCGCCTCACTCCTCAAAAGCGCGCTTTCGGGCTAGCGGCTGTAAGACACTAGCAGCAAGGAACGAGTCGAGCATCCTCTTTGCCCTCACGCGCGGCGCCCAGATCGAGCCACGCGACGTCCAGGCGTGTTTGTTTCATCTATTTGTCTCTAATTAGCCGCCGCGCCGCGCAACGCCGTCGCGCAGACCCCCAGCATTGAATTTCCCAGGATGCGTTCACTGCATGCCCGTCTTCCTTCTGCTCATGTTCCTCGCCGTTTCATTAGGAAGTTCAACGACAACATCAGCGCGTGGGACACTTCTGGCGTGACGGACATGGCGCTTATGTTCGAAGGGCTGAAGAACACGATCGATATCTCAAAGTGGCAGACGGGCAAGGTCAAAACGATGGAGAGAATGTTTGAGTCCTCCAAGTTCCAAGGCGACATCAGCCGCTGGGACGTCTCGCGGGTCGCGAGCTTTAAGGACATGTTCAACTTCGCGGATTTCAACGGTGATATTTCGAAATGGGACGTCTCCATGGGGAAGGACTTCAGCTCCATGTTCCGAGGTGCTGAGCGCTTCAATCAGGATCTGAGCGCGTGGACGTTCGGCGACCAGGTCTTCGAGCTGTCTACTATGTTCAGCGGCTCATACGGCAGCCCCTCATCCTTCGACCAGGACCTCGGCTGGTGCTTTCCCAAGCCGATGCGGGACTACGGCATCCCTAATGAAGGCTTTTCCCCATACCTCAGCACGCCGTGCGAGAAGCGCGCCTGCGGGATCAAGTTCGAGTGCAGAACCGGGACCCGCCTCGACGTCACCGCGGCGGACGCCCGCGGCGCCTGCGCGTTCTCGACGCTCCTCCTCGTCGGCGCGTTGCTCCTGATCGCTGGGTTCATCGTCGCCCGGAAGGCCACGCGCTCCGCCGAGTCGGAGCCGCTCCTCGCCACGACGGCCTAGGCCACAAGCCCCCGATCCCGCGACATCCCACGCGGTCGCCCTACGCGGGCGAGAACCCTGTCCCCTCATTTAACCTCTCGTACTAATGTTAGAACCGCGGCGCGAACCCCATCGCCGCCTTCGCCGCGTCTAAAGTTCGAGTAGCGGTCTCGTCCGCCCGCTCGGCACCGCTCTTCAGCACGCCACTCAGGTACGCCTTGTCCGCAGACACCTCCGCGTACTTGAGCTGGATCGGCTCCAAGTGCGCGACGACGGCGTCGGCCAACCTGGGCTTGAAGCCGCCCCAGGACAAATCACCGACTTCAGCTAGAATCGCGTCGCGCTCCATGCCCGTCACCGCTTGATAAATGTTCAACAAATTCGTGGCCTCTGGTCTCTCGGGATTGTCCCACTCTAGTCCAGTAAACTCGTCGGATTTGCACTTCTTGATCTTCCGGGCGATCGTCGCGGGATCATCATTTAAGTTGATCCGCGAGTTGTCGAGCTCCGCCGACTTTGACATCTTCGCGCGACCGTCCGTGAGAGACATGACCCTAGCACCTTCCTTCACAATTAAAGCTTTCGGCTCCCTGAAAACGCGCTTTTTTCTTTTGCAATACAAGTCGTGGAACCGCCTGGCTATGTCTCTGGTCAACTCCAGGTGCTGGCGCTGATCTTCTCCCACAGGAACTAAACCAGCTTGATACAGTAAAATGTCGGCCGCCATCAGCACCGGATAATCGAACAACCCCACCCCAACATTCTCGCCCTGCTTCTGCTTCTTTTCTTTGTACTGGATCATCCTCTCTAACCAATTAATCGGCGTCATGCAATTGAGCAACCAGCACAGCTCCGCGTGGGCCGTGACATGGGACTGGACGAAGATCGGCGACTTCTCCGGATCAATACCCGCGGCAATATACAAAGCGGCGGCGTCCAGCGTTTCTTGCTGGAGGAGCTTGGGGTTATGAGGAGCGGTGATCGCGTGCAAATCCACAACACAGAAAAACGAATCGTAGTCGTCCTGGAACTGCACCCACTGCCGGATCGCGCCCAAGTAGTTGCCTAGATGTAGAGTGCCCGTCGGCTGCACGCCACTGAGGACGCGCTCGCGGCGCTCCTCGGCGGGTGCTGCTGTTTCACTCAGTGTGGTGAGTGGCCGCAGCGGCCGCGCCCGGGGCAGCAGCGCGCCGCAGCGTGCCGCGACGGCGAGCATGAGAGCGCTTCGTCGTGGCATCGATGCTGGCGTGCAGACCACTGCTGTCAGCAGCTCTGGCGACAGACAGGCCTCGTGTGCTTTAGCGATGCGGCGCGTCGATGGCGTCTGGCCGGTGCTGTTCGTCTGTACCGCAGCAGCGAAGCTGTGGACCGTCTCTGGACGGCACGGCTGCAAGTTTGCACCGCAACCTCAGTCGCTTCCTAGTGACTTGCACGACGCTAGCTTGATCAGCGGCAAAAAACCGCGGCGACTTAGACTGATACAATAAATAGCAACAAACCCTCACGTTTCAACACTACGACTCGCCAAGATCTGCGGCCGCAGTCGTTGGCATCGCTGCTGGCTCAGCTGGCTCCTAACCCAGCACCTCTGCAGCAGTGCAACACGCCGGCGACGCGACGCCAGCAATGGTGAACCTCCTGACGCTCAACACGCTGCGCTGCAGCCGCAAGGACGTCACCGAGGGCCGCCTCACTCTGACAACGGCGCGCGTCGAGGTGCGGCCGACGAGCGAGTACGACGCGGCCTTCCTGCAGCACCTCTTGCCCTCGCTCGAGTGGGACCAGCTCGTCGCCATGGCGCTCGTCGTCGGCGTGACGCTGCCCGCGGAGTTAAATGAGACGCTGCGCGGCGACGACGCGTTCCTCCGCGCGCTGCACCACGTCCTCTTCGACGTCCAGGTCCTCGAGGGCTCGCTCTGTTGTACGGAGTCGGGCCAGATATTTCAAATCGCCGAGGGCATCGCGGACATGATGCTGCCCGAGGCGGTGGTGTAGTCTTTAGTAACATTGTGATAGTCTTAACAATTCATCCCGGGCGCGCCGCCGGACACACTTTCTGGTGCGCCGCTCGCCAGTCTCTGCGCTGACACTCTTCAGAACAGTATCGCGCGTCGCCGCACCCGCTGCAGACCATGTAGCGCGGCTCGGACGGGGCGACTTGTTTGGCACAATTAAAGCAGATACGTCGCCGAACGCGCTTCCAATACGGCCGAACGCGCGGCCACTTCTTAATGGCCTTTAACGCGCCTTTCACGCCCTCAGTCGCGAGCCGAGGTAACACGATTTTATAATACGCGTCGGTGGGAGCCAGACCGACCTCGTTTGATACGCGCGTAATTTCCCTGTAATCGTCGCTTGAGATGACCCTCCCGTTGGCAATGCGTGTGCCAGTTTCCCAGTCAAAGCCGTCCTCCGATACAAATTCATAGCTCCGCCGCGCCGCAACGCTCTGGTTCAGGCCCACGACGCGTATGTCTACTCCGCTCGGCTTACAAGCTCCAAGCCCACGTACCTCGAAGCTGGCAATCGTGGTCGCCTCGAGGAACAGCTCGCCCACTAGATCAGGCCCAGACTTGGCGCAGAAGGCAACACGTCGGTCAAACAAGACGCGTTTCTCCTTGGCCATCATCGCGTAGGCTTGCTTCTGTCTTTCGGGTAGAGCTGCGAAAGAGGCGATCATTTTGTCATGGTCGCCCTCATGCTGGCCGTTGCATCTTCTGTAAATCTCCAAGTCGTCCGGAGCTGGGGTGGGCTTTGCTGTGTCGTCGTCCAGATCGTCTATGGTGTACTTCTTTTCTTGCCGGGGCCTTCGCCTGCTTTTCTTGCCCATGTCAATGGCAATGCTGGTGCCAGGGGCTCCAGGTGGCAGGGGTGCGATTAGTGCGTTTGTTGATGATCGCGCCGCGCTGCGGCGTGATATTAGACAGCGAAATGACCACTGCCCGCTCCTCACAGCGAGTTGTGCGCAGGAGAGCAAAGGGAGGCGCAAGACGACCTGCTAGCGGCAGTAAGACACTAGAAAGTCGACTTTCCGCCGCAGAAATACACAATCTTCTTTCTTACGCACACATAGAGTAGGCACTAGCACCACGGCGACCACCCCGGGAACAGCACGCACAGGTTGTCCCGGTCCGTCGCCTCCGCTATCAAATGAGTCACCTGGCCCTCGACGCTCAATGCATCATGAGTCGTATCGGAATACCCCTGGAGCTTCTGCTTCACCCTAAATAATGCTCGTTCGGCCGCCTGGTTGTCCGGCGGCGCCGCGGACTCTCTATCAGATTGCGAGTCGCCTTCGCGCTGGAAGCGAGACGCGTCGCCCGGCGTCAGCATCCATCTATACAAGGGATCATGAATAAGCACATCCAAAATAGTCGTGAGGGCCTGGTAGTTCTGCCGCAGCTCGCTCATGCAGTCGACAGATGAAGAAAAGAACGCGCCTCGAGTACCAGCACAGCCCATCCCGTCGATGACATCCCGCGACAGCCGAAAGGGGATGACCTCGGGCATCGTCAGCGTCTTGCCCTGGTCGAACGCGATGCCAAAATCAATATGGACCTGCTCGCCCGTCTTCGAATCTATGAGTATATTCTGCACATGTCTATCGCCAATGCCTAACACATGTCCCACCATCGCATTCGCGGCGACTGAACGCGTATACGCATCTCTATGCCTTAACCACGTCTTGGCGTCGGCACACGTTTCTAAAAAGAAAAATCGAAAGGCCGGCCGGAAGCGCGCACACACTTCGTCAAAGGCTTTTCGTTTCCGCGCTTGCGTCGTGTTTACGGGCTTGCGTTGCGTCGACGAGGCCGATTGAGACGTGTGCTTGATGGCATCTAACCGTTGTCGACACTGCCCGTGTTTCAGATCCTCGGGAAAGTACCTTTCGTGCGCACCTTTCGGGCCGTTGCGAGGTACGAGGTACATGCCGAACGGCAAGGTGTGCTCGACCCATTCTATCACACCCGCTTGAGGAGCTAACGGTACGATGGCGTAGGTCCTCACTCGCAGACCGTGGGGTCTCCGCTTCCTCTCTAGTAGGTTATTCACGGCGTCGAAGACCTGCTGCATCACGGCATCTTGCCGCACGTCATCGTTGCCCTTGACTAACTGCCTTCTCTTCAGACCGTCACTCCCAACACAGGACACGATCTTCGGTCGATGAATACCCGAATCGGTCAGCTTGAAGGTTTGGACTACACTCGAGAGTGAGGGAGCATCAGCACCGGAAGACGTAGACGAACCTAGAGCGGTGATCACTGGTGGAGGTTCACTACGTTGGAGCTTCTTCGCCACCGTGTCCAGCGCACAATTCGCCTTGAACACCGAAAAGGGTATTGGGGCGCACTGATACGTCTGCTGGATCTTCTTCGTGTCCGCCATGGCGAGGTCCACATAGCACTGCGCCAGGAGGTCTAGGGAGTTCGCAACGGCGCCCTGTTCACTTCTCAGTAATCCATCTAGGAGCTTCCTGGCGACGCGTACTCGCTCGCTACCCTCGACATTTTTAGCGAAAGCTGTCGAGCCTTTGCCGGCGTCGACTCGTGAACCGTTCGCGAGAGCTATCAACTGTAAGATGGTCTTGGCTGGCGCGGCTTTTGCGAGTTGTAGGAGTAAGGCTTCCAGCGTTTTCTGGAAATTGTTTCCGTGCGAGGCCAACCGCGAAGACAGCTGGTACAGGAGAGGCGCAAAAGCCAATAACCTCGACAACGGTGCTTTTCTCACCACTTTCATGAGTTGTTCATTGGAAGCATCCACATCGGGGTTGCCTAACCATAAACTCACTAGCGTGGAAGCTGCTCGTCTAGCTAAATCATCACAAGCACCCTCACCTAATAAAACACCACAAAGGGCCTCGATACCTTCAACGAGGGCCGCCTCGGTCCTCCCGGTCAACGCGTCCAATTGATCGGAGTCCAACTTGCACTCTCTCTTCAAATTTGTCAGTTGTCTCCACAAATGTTCCCTACCTCCACTCTCCGACGCGATCTTTTTGGCTTCCGCTGTATCTGCTAGTGTTAACGATAACCCACCGCGCGGCGTCTTCCTCCCGACACTATCGACGGCGGCGTACAACCGCTCCAAGCGCTCAAGTTCTCGTTTCCGTTCCGAGGCGACCTTTCGAGCCTGGCGCCACTCCGGCGTCTTGGAACGAGTTACGAGGGAAGCATGCATGTCCGCGACGTACTCGCCTAACGCTAAGAGTGCTTTCCTTCTCTCAGACGCTTCCTTGACGGCCGGTCTCAGGTAAGCCTCCAAAACCCTAGATGACGACTCGGACGCGTTCTGCGTCGCCCAGGCGCCGCATAATGACAAGGCGTCCGCCCGCACCGAAGCCATGCGCTTGTCCGACGGTGGTATGGTCTCCACGGCTCTGCGGGCGACGGCCAAAGCCGCATGAGACTCCCCTCTACTCCACGCTACCCTAGCTTTCAGTAGTTTGATGCGGCCCGGCGCGCTCGCATGTTGTGCCTTTCCAATGCGCTGGAGGCTCTTGCAGACGACTTTCGCTCTAGCGGTCGCGGCGACGGCCGTGCCGACGCTGTTTCTAGAAGAAGCGAGCGACACGACCGACGCCAAGTGGTCCAATAAAGCCGCGTCGAGATCGCATGACGTCCTTTCATCGTCGCCCAAAGCTACCGAGAGAGCCCTCAAACAAGCCTCGCGCGCGGCCAAGGCAGGTTCCGCATTGGACGAGAAAGCACCTTGAGAGCAACCCAGCGCCGACGCGTCCCGTTGCGACCACCTCTGGAGCATGTCATCCAAGCCGCCTCCATCATGACTTACTTGAGCCGCCTCGCGCACTTCACAAATGGCCACGAGCTTCGAACGGGCGTCGTCTATTATTGGTTGCACCGCGACCCTGTGCAGAGGCGCAAGAGCCAAGCGACGGGCGTTCTCCAGCCTCTTAAGAGCCGCAGCCTGGTCTCTGGAAGCGACGGCCGCGAGGGCACCATGTAAAGCGCCATCATAGTCCACGTCGGTCGCACCATCGGCCGGCGCCCACGCCCAGTCCGCACTTCTCCAGGCGGCCTCGGCGCCTAACGTCGTCGTGGCGTCAATATAACCGTCGGCGACGTGGTGCAAGCCTAGTCGTCGTAACGCCGACGCGACGGCTGGTTTACTTTCTGTTCCTAGTGATGCGTCGAGGTCGGTCAGGACGTCGCGCCACGTGCCTCGCGCTCGACCTCTCGCTAGCGTGGCGTCCTCATCGTCGTCGTCTTCCACGTTTTCTTGCGCCGCATCTAACGCATCAGCATCTCCTAGTAGAGCATGTGCTTTTACTAGCGCTTGGTCGCATCTCGAATTTTCGTCGATCGCCAGTTCGCCATGGAGGACCGCACACCAGGGCGCGTCCGTTTGTGACGCCGCCTGCGCTATCAATGATGCCGCGATATTGAGAGGGGCACCGTAGGGCAGCGCTCCAGATGTATTTTTTTCTGGTATAATAGTTAGAGGGTCGAGCTTGGCTTTTTTCCTAGGTCTCTCCTCAGAAGTGCTTCTGACGAACAATTCTAATTCACATCTTCGTGTAAAGGATGCAATGTCACAGGCGAGCTTCCTCTGACAACCGGTCTCGAGCGCGTCCGACAAGTGGTCACTCAGAGCGTCCCGTGCGAGATCTCTTGCGGCTTTTCGTCCTTTCGCCGAGTCGCCTGCTCTAGCACAAACGACATCGTACACGACGCCCGGCAGTATGAGCGAGGCGAACGGTACTGATTCTGAAGCGAGTGAAGCACAGGCCCCCCACAGCGCGTCATTACCGGTAGACGGGTAGCAACCTCTTAACAATGCACCGGCCACTCGACAACTCCACTTTTCATCTCTACATTTCCAGATCTCTCCGTCGAAGGGCCCCGCGTCCATCTCCACGTCATCGTTCCGTCTCTGGCGGTCCTGACTTCGGTCTTCGTCCATCAACGCGGCGGCTCTAATAGATGCGTCGCTGAGGAAGGGGAGTACGAGTGCGGAGTGGGCGTCGTCGCCACAGCTCCTTCTAAGATCCTCGTCGCTCGCCGCCGATAGATGGCGCATCGTTTCTAAGGCCGCCTTCGCGATCGTGGCGTCGTCGTCCACCAGCGCGCGCGCGACGGCGCGGCAGCTCCTTAATCTCAGCGTCGCTAGTGACTGAGGGAATCTTGAATCTTCTTCTAGCAGCGGGGGGCTCGTCATTCACGGTGCTCTGCGCACCTCCAAGCTCGCCGAGGCAGTCCGCTGCTAATGATCGTTCCCGTTCATTTGTAGTGGAGGCGCAGATCGTCGCTAGGGCTGCCGTCGAGACATGTCCTCCTTCCAGTCTTAGTTGTTTCAGCAGCGATGCCAACGCAAAGGCTCTTCTAGGCCTTTCTAACGGCCCGGGGTCCGTCCTATGTATGTCCCCAAATAAAGCGAGCCAGTCCCAGTCGTTGTGATGGCCCGCACTCGCGAAGCGCTGGGACGGTAATAACGCCGATGCTTGGGCGAGGTCGGGGTGCGGTCTCAGTACTAATGCTTCCACAACTTTCCGGGCCTTGTCTCTTCCGGATACACTGCACCTTTTGATGGACATCCAGCCGCCGTCCTCATCTGTCGAATCGCGCGCTAATGAGCCAGCTAACACAGCAATCGTCGGCACCAATGGTTTTAAAGCTGTCCGGCCCGCGTCCGTGCTTAGGCACCGCAGGACGACTTTATTGAGTAACTCTGATACAATTTCCGGTTCCGCCGCGACACTTCTCACGAAATGACTGAGGGCTGCCGTGACGACGCCCGCGATCGCTACCGTATCTTCAGTATCGTCCCCAGCCGTCTCCAGCAGACACGCGCCGCGGAGGATCGCTCCCACGGATTGGAGCGAAGTGCTCCTCAGCACCAATTCGGTCGCGTTGCACCGTTGCAAGAGCATTTTCACAGGTGTCGAATGATCTGAAGAGGCTAACTCCGCCAGAGCTTCCGACACCCTTTCACTATGAGTATCTTCTAGAATAGCGCTCGCGACGAAGTGCACTCGTGACCCGATGAACTGGTTGCACCGCTCCGAACCACCTAACTCTCGGTCGAGAAACTCGCGCATGCGTTGGGAGGCGTTCTTTCTCGCTAACTTGATGGACTCCTTCTCGTCTTCCCTCGATGCCGCCCGGCGCAACAAAACGCCGGCGACAACTTGGGGAGCCACGTTGCCCACTAAGTGCCTTCTCCCGGCGTCGTCTCCACCTAACCCGCTCAAGTCCGCTAACGTGCTGAACGCGGCAAACCTTAATGAAGCGTCCTGGGCGGCCGCGAGCGGCGCCGCGGCCTTCCGCGAAGCTTGTAATGAGAAGGCTCGCTTTGTTGGGGCGAGTCCACAGAAAGAATAGGGAAATTCGGCCAACGTGTGGGCTTGTTTACCCGTAGAGGCACCCGTCGTCGCGTCGATGCCGCACCACTCGGCCACCACAGCGCCTAATCTCCTATGTAGTAATTCTGCCGCACTGTTCAAACCTTGGGCTTTTGCAGCTCTCGCGCAGGCCGCACCGGCCACACTCAACATATTGTCTCTCGTAGCAGCACGAACTAAGGCGCCTAAAGCTCTGTCGGTGGCACCACCATTAACAACACCAGCAACGGCACCGACGCACCTCGCACACGTCGCTTCTAATGCCCTCCAATGAGCAGCGTTCGCCGAGATCGACTGATCGTCGTCGTCGTCGAAATCCACGCCAATACCGTTCTCGGGGTCGTTATTCTCATCAGAAGGAAGGTTGACCTCGTTGTTCGGACCCATAACTAGTAATGATTTCTTGGCACAGACGGCCGCGTCGTGCTCGCGGTCTTGATCCAATGAAGGTAAATGAGAACAGAGCGTCTGCCAGACCTTGGCGTGGTTCTTCGCTGGGTACGCTTCGAAGAGCGCCGCGACGCCGTCCGCCGCCGCCTGGCGACAAACTTGCGCATCATCTACCAGAGCGTCGACCACCGTGCGCACACAGGACTGCTTGAGTCTTTTCGCAGCGTCTCCACTCTTATCGCCCCATGTACTAAATGCGGTCGCGGCGGCCCGGACCTGCGCCGCCCTTGCGGCTCCTTTCCTTGATAGCGCCACGGCGAGAGGACTGCTCGAGTTCGGGTCCTTATTTACGAGCAGTAAATCCGTACAGGGCGCGACGACCTCGTCGACCTCGTCTTGCGCGCACCTCGACGTCGCGAGCTGCCCCAGCAGCACGCCCAGTGCCTCAAAGGCCTCCGGCGCCGCTGCATTTGAGGCTCTGACATCATCATCATCAACGGACTCCACGACTACAGCTTGGTTCGGCGCGAGCCAGCCCTTGGACAAGAGACCTAACGCACAGGCGCGCGCGCGCGGCGCCTTGGCCTGGCCGCACCTTTCTAGGATAGCCCTCGCGACTCGTCCCACATCTCTTCTATCCCGCATGCACGCTCTAGCACCTCTCCTCATTCTCACTCGTCGATAGGCCTGGGCCAGCGCTTCGGCCGTCGAACCGACTTCCGAATCGGACGCCAGGTCCAACGCCGCCCTACTAAGCCACACGGCACAAGCTCGAGAACGCGACGGAATCCGCGCCTCGGAGTCGCGCTCGACCGTCTTCACGGGCTGCGGGAGGAAGCCGTCGTCGCTGTCGGAATCCATCAAATCGTCCTTCTCTCTCGTTTGTTGCACCGGAGCATCCCGCGACGCCCTAGCTGCCCCGTAGTTGTCG
>JACLAA010003133.1_pt1 | contig 32885 bp, 44 predicted proteins | sample 8027891 | NCBI WGS metagenome assembly JACLAA01 (sample SAMN15724900, study PRJNA655200) | protist metagenome | isolation source: fluorescence activated cell sorting (FACS) single amplified genomes of... | place: Spain: Blaines Bay Microbial Observatory, Mediterranean Sea | collected 2016-01-19 | reverse complement strand
AAAAAAGCAGTTGAAGCACCTGAAGGATTTCATTGGATGAAATCGGGGAAGGGATTTAAGTTAATGAAGAACCCAACTGGTGGGTTTAAACCTCATAAGGGTGCAAGTAAAAAGGCAACCTTTGAAATACAGAAGGTGCATAAGAAATGACAAAGAAAAAACCACTAACAAAGGCTCAAAAGAAAATTGCATCTCAGGCAAAGCCTAAGAACAAAATTACTGGTGCTGACTTTAAGAAGTTACGAAAGAAAAAGTAATGGCTGAGTACAAAGGCAAGAAGGTAAAGATTGGTAAACCTCGCAGAATAGCCAAGGGTGAAACGTCCTATGGCAAAAAGAAATCTGTTGTCTATGTCATGGATGGTGACAAAGTTAAGCGTGTGACTTTTGGAGATCCAAATATGAAAATAAAGAAAAACCAAAAGGGACGCAGGAAAAACTTCAGAGCACGGCATAACTGCGATAATCCTGGTCCGAAAACAAAGGCACGATACTGGTCGTGCAAGGCTTGGTAGATGGCAAAAGTAGACAGCATACCTGGTCTTGGAGCTTTAAAAGATTTTATTAAAGATCCGATTAAGGATTTTTTGCTGACGTTAGGCAAGAAGTCTGGCACTCCCCCTGTTGAAGAGTTCAGTCCATCCTTAAAAGCTGCTGAGGCATTAAAACAGGAAAAAGGATTATACGAACAGCTCAAGGCTACCATGATTAATAAACATGGTGCTAAGGAAGCTGAAATGGATTGGTCAGGAACAAATGACCGTTTTGCAGGAAAAACAGTTACGAAGTCTGAACTTGTGGATTATTTAAGTGGTCGATCAACAGGTTTTGACGCAATGCAATTAAAATACAATGACCCCACAGACTTAATCAAAGAGAACACCAATGTTGCAAAAGGTTTGATGATAGATCCTTCTCTTCCAAAATTAACTAGGGTAATGAGGGGTCCAAGAGGATATTTTGTTGCGGAGGAAGGAAGCGACAAACCAATTGAAGGATCAATCGAGACATCCTCACGTCTTAATCCCATGGGCTACGTATTTTACGACAGTTTAGGAAAGGCAGGTGAGGTTTCAGATAGAATTAATGACAAAAGATTACAAATGTCAGGGATGAAGGAGTCAGGACAAAAAATTGTTTCCCCTGACGCACTTACCTACACTGAAGACAACTTTCCATTAGGTGGCACAGACACAGCGGAAACGGTTTATCGATTTGATGATCCCACTGGTCTTTATGATAATGCATTTGCTGCATCGCATAAGTTTGATGAGCTTCCTGATGACAATGTTTTAGCTCACACTCGCACGGCACAATTTCCAGTAGTTGACGGTGGTACAGGCTATCACGTTGGTGAAATTCAGTCGGATGTTTTACAAAATCAAAGGCGAGTAACGAAGTTAGGAAGAGCACCAGGTGAGGAATTAAGATCTCGAAGTGAGGAACTGGCGTTAAGAGAAAAGTATAATAATATTGATTTGAAAGCTTTAGTAGACGATATACAAAAACGTGCAAGTGAACTTTTTGCTAAACGTCTATTTTTTAAGAAAAATTTTAATTTAGAATATCAAAACGCAGGACGAGAAGAAGGGATACAAGCAGGAAAAGATATTGTTGAAGCTGTTCAAAAAAGCAATAGAAACCTGCTTCCTGATGAAGCAGCCGAAGCAATTAAAGCTGATCTTATAAAAAAGTACACTCCAAAAGAATTAGATGCTACTCAAATAGCTGATTTAATGACAAATCCTAAGATTTTTTTTGATGAAATTAGATACGGTGGACAACTCAAACCAGACAGTGAAGGTGTTCAAAAAAGAATAAAACTAATTCAGGGTATCCGTGAAAAGTTTAGAGATGAAATTGCTGATTTTAATGAAAAAAACAAAATTTACGAAAATTTAAAAAAAGAAAAAGATATTGCCATAAATATTCAAAGGGGTCGCACAACAGATCAATTTAAACAATTGCCATACGGTGAAAGCACAAACCAGTGGGTTGACATGGTGCTTCGCAAAGAACTTGCCAAGGCAATTGATTCAGGTTCTGAATTTATGACAATTCCCAGTTCTGATCTTGTTAGAAAATACACCAGTGGGTCAGAAGAGGGTCAGGGGAAGTTTTATGATCAGATTGTACCAATGCGATTAAACAAATTGGCAAAGAAATATGATCCAAATATTAGTGTTATTTCTCGACAAATAAAAACACAGGCAGGGGAAGAGAATGTCACGGCACTGCCATTGACGCAAAAACTTATTGATAATATCATGAACAAAGGATTGCCCAAGTACGCAGTTCCTATTACTGGTGGCAGTTTAGGAGCACTATCTTTTGTTGAAGGGGAACAGCAGTAATGGCAAAGGCAGCGGTAAAAAAAGTAGCACAAGCTGAAATAAGAGCAGCAAAAAGCTTTTTAAAAAGGCGAGGTTTTACAAGTGAACAGATTTCCCCTCGAAAATTTGCAATGGCAGCCAAGGAACTTGACAAGAGTTTTAGCGAAACTCTGAAGATATTGGCTCGTGAATTATCAGCAGGTCAAGTATGATTAGCCTAGCTCCCACCGTTACAGGAGAAACTCCCTATCTTGGTGACTTGTCTTTTACAGAAGAAGAAAGGCAAGAGTTAATTAATGCCATGCGTACTGCAGGGCAGGGAATGTCTTTTAGTACAGGGGATGAAATAGAAGCAGCAATAAAAACTATGATTGGTGACAAGTCTTATAGTGAAAACATAGACGCTATACGATCTGGAATTAAAGGTTTTGAAGATGAAAATCCAAGTGCTTCTCAAGCTCTTTTCTGGGCAGGGGTTTTGCCAACAATAACAGTTGCTGCTCCCAAACTTGCCATGACGTTGCTGTCAAGATTTAATCCAATTGCACAATCTTCTATTCTTGGTGCAGCAGGGGGAGGACTTGAAGGCTTTGCAGCAGGAGAAGGAGTGGAAGATAGAACCGCAAACGCACTTGCGACAGGGGTTTTAGGTGGGATTTTAGGACCAACAATAGTTGGCGGTGCTGTGTTAGCTCAAAAGGCAGCTCCAAAAGTCAAAGGTTTTTTAACTAGTTTAAAAGAGAAAGTAAGCCGTTTGGAGCTATCTGTCGATCCTAATACTTTGGGTTCTTTGGGTGGCAACGTAAGTTTAAAAGTCAAACCAGAATTGCCAGAACCTCAAAATTTTGAAGAAACAGCAGCAAAGAGAGTTGTTGAAATAACAGGCAATGCAAGGCGTGAAGGGCGTGAGGAATTAACTGACGCTGAGTTTGAGGAAGTTTCAAAGATTTATGGAGATTATGGTTATGCAGGACCGTTTTCAGAAGATTTTACTAACTACATTCGTAATAATTCTGATTTGCCTATGGATAAAGCTTCTCGCAATCAACGTATGATGGAGCAGGGTTTTGAAGGACCGTATTATAAAGGCAGAAGAGCTAATTATGTTATAGGTGACACCCCTCGTTATTCAGATAGATTGATTGGTGCATATCAACACATGTCTGAAGATCCTGTTTTGGCATCTAGTTATGGAGGGGATTTTCAAACAATCGAAGAGCTTGCAGTTCGTCCATCAGCAGGTGACATTCCAGTTATTGAAGCTGAAGGTGCAAATTGGAATCGAATACCTTTAGATACAAAGATCCGATTTACAAAAGAAAAAGAGCCACTTTATGAAGCAGAAAATATTGAGCAAGCACTTTTCTCTGGCAGTCCATTAAACAATATTATTGAAGAAATTGGAGATGACGTAAACGTCATCAGCGGAACAACAACAGATGAAATCCTTCGTGCAGTGGAAACAGATAACACGATGGCAGACGATGTTATATTTGAAAATATTGTTGATCGTGGATCAACACCACAAAGCAGACAGATTATAGAAGCAGAAAAAGCATTAGGCAATCCAGATCCTATGGCTTACAAAGGAAGTATTAACAGGGCGGTAATAGATGATTCTGAGAGGATTAGAAGAACGTCAGCGAACTTTGACCCACTGTTAAAAAACATTAAAAATCTTAACGCTGCTATGGCTGCAGGGATACCTCTGGGAGCATTAGGCTTCTTTGCCGACAACGAAGAGTATTACCAAGACATGTAGATCTAATTGTTTTTATTAGATAAAATAAAACTTTACACAAACGCTTGACAATGTTGTGTGATTTGCTAATATGTATGGGTAAGGACGAATCAACTGAGAAAGGAACTAAGAGATGGATATCAGAGAAGCAATGGCGGTTTTAGCTTATAAAGTAAAAGAAGCTAAGGGTAACGGTAGAAAAGTTTCTAAAGAAGCAGAGGAAGCTGCGGAAGTTCTTTTAAATCATTATCATGACGATAGTTGGGTTATTTATCGTCCTTAATTAAGAAAGGGAAGCACATGAAAGTTAAGAAGGTTATTGTAAATTCACTGTCTAGAAAAGAGACAAAAAAGTTAAAGAAGATACATCATACTAAAGTTAGAAATATCGGGAAGAAAATAAGTAAAGATCCAACGAATTATTGAGAAAGGAAGTAAAATGGAAGTTTTTGTGAGTTCATATTTATATCGGGGGGAGTTGCCAAATGAGGCAACTCATCCAGACGAGGCTATTCAGGAGGCTTGGAATATAAAAGCTGAGGACGCTAAGGGTTATCGTTATGTGTTGGATAATTTTAATGTGGATTGTAAAGATAAGGCAGAGAAGCTTGAAGCAAAGATAAAAGCTCATTTGGCTTCAGGAGGTAAGTTGAATTTAGATCATTGGACAGAGACTGAGCCTTGTTATGGTTCAGAAGCGTACTGCGAAGTTTATGGATTTTAATTAGAAAGGAGGTCACACATACTTAGTCGAAACTAACACCTTGCAATTAATTTGCGAGGTGTTATCTTTTGTGCACTAGCAACAATTGGAGTTAGTCGTGAACAGATCACAATTTGGACAATTAATGAAAGGTGGACGCATGTATGGTATGAAGAAAAAGCCTATGGGCATGAAGAAAAAACCTATGGGTAAAAAGAAACCTATGGGCATGAAGAAAAAACCTATGGGAAAGAGGAAATAATGTCTGAAGTCAAAAAAGACGTTACGGTTCATGTCACTGGTGTGTCTATGTCAGGAGGTGTAAAGAATGACGGTAACGGATCTCCTTCAGCAAATAAAAAAGAACCTGAAGGTAAAACGGCTAGAGATAGCTGAAAGTTTGGTTCAAGGTCGGATATCCGACTTTGAATCATATCAAAAACACGTGGGTATTGCAGAGGGATTAGAACAAGCCTCTGAGATTATCAACGAAACATTAAAAAAATTAGAAGAGGATGAATAAACATGTCTCATCAACATGCTACAATTTACAAAGACGAGTCTACAGAACAAACAATAGGTTCGCACCAACTGCCAGTTCCATTAAATTGGAAAGTGCTCGTACAACCCAATCAAGTTAAAATGAAGACAAGAGGTGGTTTGCATTTGCCGACAATCTCGAAAGACAATGAGGAGTATCTCACTGCTCATGGTCGTATTGCTTCTATGGGTGACCTTGCATTTAAAGACAGGGACACTGGAACTTCGTGGAAGATGAACTCACCGAAGGTTGGAAATCGAGTTACCTACGGCAAATATGCAGGTCAGAAGGTAACAATCAATGGTGTAAGGTTTCTTTTGCTGAATGACGATGAGTTAACGTCAATTCTGCCAGAAGATGTCGAAGTCACCGCTTACTTAGCGTAAAACTTGGAGGACGCTACCATGTCAAACGAAGATGTAGTTCAGGAAATCGAAGAAGAAATAAAGAAGGCAAAAGGTCAGCCTGAAGATTTTGAAATCGAAATAACGGACGATCCTGCGAAGGAAGCCGTTGAAGAGGCAAAAGATGTTGCCGAAGAAAAGCAAGCAAAGGAAGTTAGTGTCAAAGACACTGAAGATCCTGAGTATGGCGAAAAAGTTCAGAAGAGAATTAAAAAGCTTGTCGATCAGAGAAGAGAAGCTGAATTAATTGCTCAACAACAACAGGAACAAAATGCCCAGTTAATAAAACGGCTTGAAAGATTGGAGCAAGGCTCTCAGAAGACCGCTGAGAGCAACTTTAATCAAAGGTATGCCCAGACTAAGTCAGCACTTGAGAAGGCTGTAGAGGAGGGGGATACAAAGGCTCAGGTGGCATTTCAAGAACAGATGGCAGATATGAGAGCTGCCATGCGTATTGCAGAGATGCAAAGGCAACAAAGGGTACAGCAAGCTGCCTCTCCTACAGTTGGTCGTGCACAACAGAGAGCTACGCAAGAAGTTCCAGAAAAAGCCACAACGTGGTGGCAGCAAAACCGTTGGTTTAACGCCTCTGGATACGAGCGAGAAACGGCTGCAGCTAGAGCAATCGATGTTCAGTTGGATGTCGAGGGGTTTGATAAAAACTCAGACGAATATTATGAGACTTTAAATAATCGTTTACATAAAGTTTTTCCTGAGTTAAACTCCGATCCAAGCCCTAGTAAGGCTAGAGTAAAAAGTAGACAACCAGTTGCACCCACTACAGGTGGCTCATCTTACAAAGGCAATAGAGTCCGTATGACGCAGGACCAACTTAGGATGGCTAGAGAACTTGGTATTACAGATGAAACAGGTCTTAAAAAATATGAGGCTGAAATCAAACGTCAGCAAAGGAGCCAGTCATGACTGAGAACAGAAACGTGCGTGCAAACGAAACTCGAAATTCCACCAGAAATGAGCAATCTCGCCCAGATACTGCGTGGAAACCACCGTCATTGTTGGATGCTCCAGAAGCTCGTCCAGGTTACACCCAACGATGGATAGCTACCTCGATTCAGGGTAAAGAAACCCCAGACAACGTGTACAAGCGTATGCGAGAAGGATGGGAACCACGCAAAGCCGATACTGTGAAAGACAAGTTGTTTCCAACTATCAATCACGGTCAATGGGCAGGGTCGATTGGAATTGAAGGAATGTTGCTTTGTGAAATGCCTGTCGAAAAACATAGGCAAATGAAGGACTATTATCACAGTAGAAGTTTAGAGGCAAACGAATCAATTGCAGGAGATTTAGATGCGTTAGGACGAAAAACAGGACAACCAATCTATCAAGAACGGAAGTCCACTTCGAGCCGTGGCAGAGACTTAGCTGCTATGGATGATTAAAACTTTACGCTGAAAAGGAGCGAATAAATGGCTAATGTAGATGCAGCCTTTGGGTTTGTCCCAGTTCGCCATATGAGTGGTAATATCCCTCGTGCAAATAAGTACACTATTGCTTCAGGATTAGCAGAGAACATCTTTACAGGTGATCTTGTTATTCTGATTAACACTGGTTTGCTTACTCCGCACACTGCAACAGAAACCAATAATATCGGTGTCTTTGCAGGGGTATCTTATACCGCATCAGATGGTTCATTTGTCTATAGTCAGTATTGGCCTTCGGGAACTACTGCTACAGATATTATCGCATACGTGTATGACGATCCATACATCGTATATAAAGTTCAGTCTGCAGGAACTACCGCCCAGACAAACATTGGTAATTGTGCTGATGTTGTTGCAGGTGCAGGTTCGACAACGACTGGTCAATCAGGTTTTGAAATTTCTGGTACAATGGCAGCAGGTACTGCCACTTGTAAGATTATTGGTCTTTATGAGTCACCAGATAATGCTTTCGGAGCCAACGCTATCATGGAAGTGCTAATCAACGAGCACATTCTAAAAGATAGTGCAGGAATATAGGAGGGTATGAATAATGGCTATGAATAGAGCACAATTTGCTAAAATGCTTGAGCCTGGACTGAATACTCTTTTTGGTCTTGAGTACGACAGCTATCCACCAGAATACGCTCAAGTGTTCTCTTCAAATACTTCTAACAGAGCTTTTGAAGAAGATGTCTTGTTGCAAGGTTTTGGTTCAGCACCAACAAAAGATGAGGGTGCTTCTGTTTCTTATGACACTGGTAGTGAGCAGTGGACTGCACGTTATCAGCATGAGACAGTTGCTTTGGCATTTTCAATCACTGAGGAAGCTGAAGAGGATGGACAGTACGGTTCAATCGCATCACGTTATACTAAGGCACTTGCACGCTCAATGGCTTCCACTAAGGAAATCAAAGCTGCAAATGTTTTGAATAACGCACAAACCGCAGGTTTTACAGGTGGTGACGGTGTTGTACTTTTAAGTGCTTCGCATCCAACTACTAATGGAAACCAGTCTAACGTCTTAGCAACGGCTGCGGATTTATCTGAAACTTCACTTGAATCAATTCTTATTCAAATTGCGGATATGAAAGATGACCGTGGGTTGAGGATTGCTGCACAAGGTACACAGTTGGTTATTCCGACAGCGTATACTTTTACAGCCGAAAGATTGTTAGAGTCTCAGCTAAGAACTGGAACAGCAGACAACGACATTAATGCTATCAAGTCAGGTGGTTATCTACCTCAAGGGTATCATATTATGCGTAGGTTGACTGATTCAGATGCATTCTTTGTTACAACAGATGTTCCTGACGGATTGAAGATGTTCCAAAGATCGCCTATGAAAAAAGGCATGGAAGGTGACTTCGAGACTGGAAATGTTCGCTACAAAGTTCGTGAACGGTATTCCTTTGGCTTCACCGATTGGAGAGGTATCTTCGGTACGGAAGGTGCTGCTTAAAAACTGAGGGGAGCTTCGGCTCCCCTTTTACTATCATCTTGACAGCGTAAGCTGACACTAGCCAAGACAAGGAGATATACATGGCTAATACAACTTTTACAGGAGCAGTACGCTCCGAAAACGGATTTAAGGTAGTATCTAAAAATGCTACAACAGGTGCATACACTGATACAGCGGTAATTGCTTCAACAGGTATCGTAACAAATAAATATGTAAAGCACGTTGGTTTTGCCACAGGTGTAACAGTAAACACCACAGCAGGGGACAGTCCTGCGATTGGTGAATTCACACAACCTGCAAACACAATTATAACTGACATTAAAATATTTTGTGATACATCTCCTGTTATTGGAACAGGTGATATTGGTTATGAAGTTGGAACATCGTCTTCTGGTGCTCAGATTGTTGCTGCTGTGACAGACGAGATATTAGATGGCGGTACAACTGTTGTTGCCCATAATGTTACGACAACAACTCTTGTTGTGCAGACACAGAGTGGAACAACAGCTCCTGCTTCTGTTCAATACACAGACGCAGAAAGAACCATTTACTGCAACATCACCAATACAGTTGATGCTACAACAGCAGGTTCGTTTACGTTTATTATTGAGTACGTTCAAATTGCGTAACTTAATTTGGGTGAGATTGATTTCTCACCCACTATTTTAGGAGGTTAATTTGGCAGATCTTACTACAACAACAAAAATTTCCGAAAATACTCGTGAAGTTATTTTCGCTTTTCAATATCAATATGTTGATAGTGGAAATGAAAGTGCAGTCTCTAAAATTGATGTTTCTGCATTAACTAAAGATGCACATGGAAACACTTGTACAGGAATAAGAATTGCAGAATGTTGGTGGATACTACACGGAATGACAGTTGAAGTATTAGCAGACGCTGACACAGATATTATTATTTTGCATCTTGCTGAAGATCAGCAAGGGTATCAAAACTTTGAAAAATTTGGTGGTCTTCCCACAAGCTCTGGATATGGTGCTAGTGGTACTGGTGATATTAAGTTTACAACGACTGGTGCAGGAGCAGCAGGAGATGCATACCAAGTTATTATTAGAGGCATAAAGCAGTATTAATGGCACTATCAGGAACAGTAGCATTTAGACCAGATGTAGAGGAAATAACAACAGAGGCTTTTGAGCGTTGTGGTATAGACGCTCAAACTCGCACTGGGGGACAGGCTGTTTCTGCTAGGCGAAGTTTAAATATGTTGTTTTCTGAGTTTGCAAATAGAGGCATAAACTACTGGGCGGTTACTCAAAACACGTTAACACTTGTTAATGGCACAACTTCTTATACTCTTCCTGCAGGAACAATAGATATTATTGATGCTGTAATTAGGGAAGGTTCTACTGATCAAACAATAAACAGAGTTACTATTGCTGAGTACAATCAAATTCCAAACAAAACAACTGGGGGAAAGCCAAGTCAGTATATGCTTGATAAACAGTATACCCCTGTTATTTACTTTTGGAATGTTCCCAATACAAGTACATATAGCATGGTTTATTGGGCGGTTAATCAACTTGATGATATAACTGCAGCTAATCAAGATACAGATGTGCCGTATCGGTGGAGTGATTGTATATCGGCAGGATTGGCAGCAAAGCTTGCAATAAAGTACGCTCCAGATAGATTTCAGTTGCTTAATGAATTATATGAAAGGTCGTTTAACTTTGCAGCGTCTACAGATAATGACGGTGTTAGTTTGCGGATACAACCAACAGCATTGAATTTGACATAATGGCACGATACGCAAAAGGCAAAAAATCATATGCGATAAGCGACAGAGGCGGTCAGAGGGTTCGATATACTCAGCTAAAGACCACTTGGGATGGCTTACGTGTTGCTCCTGATGAGTGGGAACCAAAACATCCTCAGCTTACTCCTGCCAGAAATATTATTGATGCAGAGCAGTTGTTTAAACCTAGATCAACTGGTCAAGATCGTGAAGATGTTGTTATTTATCTTGCTCATACTTTTGATCCTTTTTTGCCAGTACAAGAAAGACCTCCAGTGGGTTGTTCTGGTCATGGTTTTACAGGGTTAATAGACAGCATAGATTTCGAGTTTTATCCAGAGGTTACAGGTCAATCAGGAACTGGTGCAGTCGGTACTGAGGTAATAGAACTTTCTATTGATGAGGCAGGGGTCGCAGGAACTGGTGCAGTCGCAGGGGCATCATATGAAGCTTATCTTCAATATTCCATAACTGTAGCTAATCCAGGATCAGGAAACAGATACTATGTTGATTCTGTTCTTCAACAACAGCTCTACTTACAAGAAGGTCAAACTTACAGACTTGATCAATCAGATTCGTCTAACTCAGGACACCCAATAAGGTTTAGCACAACATCTAATGGTTCTCACGGTGGAGGTTCAGAGTACACTACAGGAGTAACAACAAATGGAACGCCTGGATCTTCTGGTGCTTATACACAAATCACTGTAGCTTCTGGTGCTCCAACATTATACTATTACTGTACAAATCATTCCAATATGGGTGGAACATCTTATACTCCTGCATCGGGAACTATATCTTTGGCTATTACAGTCAGCAATCCTGGAAGTGGCAATAAATATTACATTGATACTGGTGGTCCTGCTCCGACAATAAGTATGACAGAAGAAACTACATATAGATTCGATCAGTCTGATTCTTCAAATAGTGGTCATCCGTTAAGATTTTCAACAACTTCTGGTGGCTCGCATGGTGGTGGTTCGGAATATACAACTGGGGTAACAACAAATGGAACTCCAGGAAGCTCTGGTGCTTATACTGAAATTACTGTTGCTGTAGATGCACCAACACTTTATTACTATTGCACAAGTCATTCAGGGATGGGTGGTCAACTTAATACTCCATCACTTACCTCATCAGGATCTGGCATAACTGTAGAACTAAGTAAAAATGCAACAGGACTCGCAGGAACAGGAGCAGTTGGTAATGAAGCCATAGAAGGCAATCCACCAGTAAATGCAGGAGCAGCAGGAACTGGTGGTGTTGGTGCTGAAGTCCCAGAAGTTAATGTATTAGAAGCAGGTGTTGCAGGAACTGGTGGTGTTGGTGATGCTACTGATATAGATATAGAGAACGCTGTAGCTTGGGGACAAGGCACTTGGGGTTCAGGAACTTGGGGTAATTAAATGAGTTACACAACATTAAAAGCGAATATACAAAATTTTCTAGAGGACGATTCAACAGAACTAACGGCATCTATTGATGAAATAATAACTCAAGCGGAGGCTATGGTTTTTCAAAGGTTGCCAAATTTACCTTGCTTTAGAGGCAACAATACTGGTAATCTTGTCGTAGGAACGGCATCGTATGTTATACCGACAGCACGGATGATAAGGCAGGTTGCTGTGACATCAAGTGATGTTGTTACATTTTTAGATCACAGAGTTGATTCTTATTTAAGGGATTACTGGTCTAACTCGACAACGACAGGAACGCCACGGATGTACAGTACGGATACAGCCACAACTTCAGGAACCACAATAACTTTGGCTCCAACACCAAGTGCCACGCTTGCTTATGAAGTTGAATACGTTGCTCCAGAGACAGGATTAAGTTCTAGTAATGCAAACAGTTGGGTGGATACAAATGCACCTGCTGTTTTATTAGCAGCATCTCTTTATGAAGCTTCTGCTTTTACGAAAGCAGCAGAAACATTAAGCTTGTACAAAACACAATTTGACGAAGCAGTGCAATTGTTTGTACAAGAGATGCAAAGAGTTTACACTGCAGAATATAACGGAGGTATTTAACTATGGCTATATCACAAGCAATGAGTACATTGTTTAAAAAAGATCTGTTGCTAGGTGATCATCATCTAGACTCAGATACAATTCACATCGCACTATATACGAGTTCAGCAACATTAAGTGCAGCAACAGACGGTTACATAACTTCTAACGAAGTTGCAAACGGTAACGGTTACACAACTGGGGGAGAAGCTCTTTCTAGTAAGGCTGTAACAGAAAATAGCACAAGTGGAGTTTTTGATGCAGCAGATCCAACTTGGACTTCAGCAACATTTACAGCACGAGGTGCTTTGATTTACAATAAAACCTTGGGGGATGCTTCATCAAATGCCAGAGGTGCAATAGCAATTTTAGACTTTGGTGGTGACTTCACAGTGACAGGTGGAACTTTCAAGATCGTATTTCCTGCTGCTACAGCAAGTAACGCAATAATAAGGATAGACTAATATGGCAAGCTCCTATGACAATAATTTACGTTTGGATGAGATGGCCACTGGAGATGCCAGTGGTACTTGGGGAACAGTCACTAATACGAACTTAACACTAATTGCTGACGCTTTAGGATATCAATCTAAAACAATAGCGAGTGCATCAACAGACACCTTAACTATTCCAAACGGAACAGAGACAGATAATGAGGCAATCAGTCTTTATGTAAAACTGACTGGTGGAAATCAAGCTTGTACAATAACAGTTGGACCAAACACAGTTAAAAAGCTCTGGATTATAGAAAACGCAACAAGCCAAGTTATTACATTAACGCAAGGCAGTGGAGCGAATGTTATTCTTGCTGCAGGTGTTACAAAGATGATTTACGCTGACGGTGCAGGGTCAGGTGCTGCATTAACAGACGCTTTAGTTGGATTAGAAGTTGGCACAACACTTTATATAAAGAATGCTGCCACAGGTGACGATAGCACTGCACAGTTGTTTTTACAGACAGCGGAAGCTGACATTGCTGCAAATGACGTATTAGGTAAAATAAACTTTCAAGCTCCGAATGAGGGTGAAGGCACAGACGCTATTTTAGTAGCAGCAGCTATTCAGGCGAAGTCAGAAGGTGACTTTAGTTCGTCAAGCAATGCCACCAGTTTAGAATTTATGACAGGAGCTTCAGAAGCTGCTGCTACTAAGATGACGCTTACTTCTGGAGGTAATCTCACAGTTACAGGAGTTGGAACATTTGCTTCACTCGACATCTCTGGTGACATAGACGTAGATGGCACAAGCAACTTAGATATAATAGACGTAGATGGTGCAGCTAACTTTGCAGCGGATGTGACGTTTGCAGATGGTGCAGATATTATTACAGCATCAGCAGGTACATCTAATGTAAGAATAGGTGTTAACGCAGGTAACTCCATACAATCTGGTGGTAATTATAACACTGTTGTTGGCGATGAAGCAGGAACAGCAATTAGTACTGGTGATAGTAACGTTTTAGTTGGCATGAACGCAGGGATCGCATTAACTACTGCTAGTGATAATGTAGGTGTTGGTCAAGGTGCATTAACTGCTGACACATTAGGCAGTAAATCTGTAGCGATAGGTAGGCAAACATTAACTACTCAAAACTTCACAACAGCTACAGATACTTACAATACTGCTGTTGGGTATCACGCAGGACTGTCTGTTAGTACAGGTGAAAGCAACAACTTAATTGGTGGATTAGCAGGTGATGCTCTTGATGTTGGGTCGTATAATCAAGTTTTGGGAGTTGCTGCTTTAAGTGCTGATACGAAAGGCAGCAGAGCAGTTGCTATTGGTCATGGTGCATTAACTACACAAAACTTTTCAACAGCCACAGATAATTACAATATTGGTATTGGTCACAATGCAGGACTGTCTGTTACAACAGGCGTACAAAATACGTTTGTCGGTGGTCTTTGTGGAGATGGCACTGACGATGGCTATGGTAATGTAGCAATGGGGTATACAGCATTAGGTGGAAATTGTGGAAATCAAAATATTGCTATTGGAAATGGAGCTTTACTAGTTAGTACTGCCAATGCAAACACTGCTGTTGGGTTTGAATCTTTAAAGGCAAATACATCAGGCTATTATAACACTAGTACTGGCTACACAACTCTTTACAAAAATACAGAAGGACAGCAATCAACGGCTGTTGGACACGGTGCGTTGTACAATGCTACAACAGGTGGATATAACACTTCTGTTGGAAGTCTTTCTTTAGATGCCTGTACTACAGGGTACTCTAACGTAGCTGTCGGTGTTAATGCTTTAGGAGCTTTGACAGAGGCAACAGCATGTATAGCTATTGGTAATAGTGCAGGAGCTGCCCACCTGACTGCTGCAGGGGGAACATATATAGGTCATGTAGCAGGTTTTAATTCAACAGCTATGAATACTTGTATTGGCTATGCTTCAGCATATTCTGGTAACGGTGTTACTTCTCTAAGTTCAGGTACGGAAAACACTTTGATTGGTGCGAACACTGGCGTTTCAGGAGCAACAAACACAGGCACGGTGATTATAGGACATGGTGCTACAGGTAAAGGTAGTAATACTGGATTTATCAATCCTACAAGTGGTGTCTATCAAGGAAATAACTCTTCCTCTTGGTCTACAACATCAGATCGTAGAATTAAGAAAAACATTACAGACAGTACAATCGGTCTTGCTGAAATTAATCAAATACAGGTTCGGAACTTTGAATATAAAACCAAAGATGACCTTGCTGAATTAGAAGCTGATGGATTGGTAGAAACAGATATTATTGAAAAAGAAGGTATACAAGTTGGAAGTATAGCTCAAGAAATACAAGCTATATTGCCTGATTGTGTAACTGAACAAGATACAGGTGTACTTGCAGTGAATGCTGATAATCTTACTTGGCACTTAGTCAAAGCAGTTCAAGAACTTTCAGCAAAAAACGACGCTTTAGAAGCACGATTAGTTAAATTGGAAGGATAAATAAATGGCTGATACACCAACCTCTGAAGAAATAGCAGCAGACTATATAGCAATGGGTCACTCTGTTAATATTATCAATGGCAGTAAAGAATTTTGGATGTCTGATTCCGAATGGAATGACCTTGTTGAAAGAAACAAAAAACATCTACGTATGATGGTAGCTAAAGATTATTGGACAGATGAAGATATGACCGCTGTTAATGCAGCTATAGGAGACTAGAATGGCTGAAGCAAGAACAACAGAACTCAAGGCACAAAATTACGCTGCAATGCTTGATGGTGCAATTAGTGCAGGAACGACTTTTGTAGGCTAATGAGAACTAAAACAACAGGCATCCCAACTGAAATTGCAGAGATCGACAAAAGGGTCGTTGCTTTGGAGACTGAGATCCATATTCAGTTTAAAGACTTGTACAATCGTATTAAGCGGATTGAAGCTTGGGCAATTGGGTCTGCTACTTCAATTGTTCTTCTTCTGTTAGCAATACTTTACAGGATGTAAATGGAACTTGTGCAAAGAAATTTTCCAAATATTGGAGTGGTAGAAGGAAAACTACCAGAAGATATAATTAAGAATATTTGGAAATTAATTAAAGAAGCAAAGAAAAAACCAGAAGATATGAAAAGTGAATTGGCAGGAAATATTAGTTCATCTATTCGGTTGGATGGAAGCTCTCCGCTTCTTGCAGATTTTATGAAAGATATTTTGCCTAGCTTTATTGATAGTCATATTAAATCATATGGTGCTCCTTGGAGAACCACAATGAAAGAAGGCGAAGGATTTAATTTAGAAAGTCTATGGGTAAACTTTCAAAAGAAGCACGAGTTTAATCCACCTCACGATCACAGCGGTGTCTATAGTTTTGTTATATGGATGCAGATCCCCACATCTTATGAAGATCAAAAGAAGCTTCCGATATGTGCTGAATCAAATGCCAGTGGCACTATATCTAACTTTGCATTTCACTACACAAATTCATTGGGTCGAGTGTCTCAGTTTATTTATAACATGGAAAAAGAAGCTGAAGGCTACATGGTCATGTTTCCATCAGAAATGAAACACGAAGTCTTTCCATTCTATGAAAGCAAAGGTCAGCGTATATCCATATCAGGAAATGTTGATATAGGAGCAATACAATGAGTTTAATTAATACTTTAGTTGGTCCAGTAACTGGTTTGCTCGATAAGTTTGTAGAAGATAAAGATCAGAAGGCAAAACTTGCCCATGAAATTGCAACCATGTCCGATACCCACGCTCAACAGGCTTTGCTTGCTCAATTAGAAATAAATAAAGCAGAGGCTGCTTCTGGAAGTTTGTTTAAAGGCGGTTGGCGGCCCTTTATTGGTTGGACATCTGGAATTGCTTTTGCCTATCATTTTGTACTGCAACCTCTTTTGGTTTTTGTTTTAACAGCTTCAGGAGTAGATTTACCTGAATTACCAGAATTTGACATGTCCACCCTCCTTACGGTTTTGGGTGGAATGCTAGGCATAGGCTCCCTCAGAACGTATGAGAAACAGAAAGGATTAACAAAATGAGTGATATAGAAATGTTTCACGTTGGGCAAAATAAAGACGGTGAAAAACTTTATAATTTAAGGTATATCAAAGGTGGGATGTCTTTACCGACACCTTCAATGACCGAAGCTCAAGCTCTTGCAAAAATTAATGGGACTGAAGTGACCGAAGAAGTTGCCACAACCACAGATGCTCCTGATTACAAATCTATGAAAAAGATTGAGTTAGAAACTTTAATGAGAACGCATGGAATAGAATTAGATAGACGTAAGAGTAAAAAAGACCTTATGATGGAAGTAGATACTTTTTTTAAGGGTTCGTAAAATGAATATTGATCGATTAAGAAAACAACTGGAAATAGATGAAGGATGCAAGTACGTTATTTATTTGGATCACTTAAATTTGCCTACGCATGGAATTGGGCACTTAATTCTTAAAAGTGATCCAGAGCATGGTCAACCTGTTGGAACTCCTGTTTCTGAAGCTCGTGTTGCTGAGTGTTTTGAAAATGATTTAAAAAGTGTGCAGAAAGATTGCTACAGATTGTACGATGACTTTGATGACCTTCCTGAAACTGTACAAGAAATTATAGCAAACATGTTGTTTAATATGGGTTTAGGAAGAATGAGAGCATTTCAAGGTATGAAGAGAAATGTTGACGCTCGACAGTGGGACAAGGCAGCGGATGAAATGGTTGACAGCAGGTGGTATAATCAAGTCGGTGAAAGATCAAAACGTCTAGTAGAGAGAATGCGGAGCGTATGAGCTTACAATTATTAAAATTTCAACCAGGTATTGTTAAAGACATTACAGAATACGCTGCAGGGAAAAGCGGTCCGTTCTGGGTGGATGCTGACTTAATTCGTTTTCGTAATGGTTACCCAACTAAAATAGGTGGTTGGTTGGCTGATATTTACAATGCATTAAATGCAGATGGCACGCTTTCCACTACGCCTACAACCATACAAGGTATTGCAAGACGCATGATTCCTTGGCGGTCTAATGAAGATGGCAAAGATAGAATTGTTGTTTCAACTCACAATCATCTTTACATAATTCAAGATAGTGCTCTTTATGATATTACACCTCTTCGAGATAAAACAAACGCAACCACAACGACAAATGAAGCTTTGGATAATAGCGAAACTGAAATAGATCTTGTAAGTGTAACTGGTTTTAAAACAGCAGGTGTCATTAAGATAAACTCTGAAATCATAACATACACTGGCATTAGCACGTTAACTTTGACTGGTTGTACAAGAGGAACAAACAGCACTTCTGCTGCTGCTCATGATAGTGGTGCTACAGTTACACAAGTTCTGATTGGACCGATTGCTACATCGAATACAAGCACAACAGTTACTATTACAGACAGTGGGCATGGTGCGTTAAAAGGTGACTTTGTTGTTTTCGATGGTGCTACAGCAACTGGTGGCATTGCAGCGAATACACTAAATAGAAGATCTGGTTATGAAATAACGGCTGTGGCAACAAACACGTTTACTATTACTGTTCCAAGTGCAGCTTCCTCTACAGTTTCTGCAGGGGGTGGAAACGCTGTTGTAATTAATTACCTCATTGGTGCTGCAGCAGGACTAGGAACACAATCCGCTGACCCTGCCTTGGGTTGGGGTGTTGGTGCGTGGGGAGATAGCACATGGGGTACGGCTCGTACACAAACAGAATCTAATGTTGGTTTAGAAAGTTCCTGTTGGAGTTTAAATATATGGGATGCGGATGTTTTGTGTCAGGTTCGAGGTGGAGCATTGTATTACTGGGACACTTCTAATGGTGTAACAAACAGAGCAGAACTTATATCAGACGAATCAGATGCAACGGCTGTACCAACAATTTCAAGGGTTTCTATCGTGTCTTTTCCAGACCGACACGTTGTGTGTGGTGGTGCAGATCCATATAACGCTAATACAGGAGGAACGACAGGAACATTAGATCCAATGCTTGTGCGTTGGTCTACTCAGGAGAGTTTTTCTATATGGGGTCCGACAAAAGATAATACAGCAGGTGACCAGAGATTGCAGATTGGAACTAAAATTGTTGCTATGGTTTCAGGTCGTGAGGAAACAATTATAAGTACAGACGCTGCAATTTACGGCATGTCATTTGTTGGTGCACCATTTACGTTTAGTTTTAGGTTGCTTGCCACAGACGCTGCAGCTTCAGGAATTAACACAATGATAAATGTTGATTCTACCATATATTGGATGGGTAAGAACTCGTTTTATATGTATAATGGGCAAGTTCAGGAAATGCCGTGTCCAGTGCAATATTATGTGTTTGATCGAATAAGAAAGAACTACCAAGATAAAACTGTGGTAGGACATAATAAGAAGTTTAAGGAAGTCACTTGGTTTTATCCTAGTGAAGACGGTGCAGATCAGACAAACCCTGAGCCAGATAGCTATGTCACATACAACTACGCTGAGAACGCTTGGTCAATAGGTACGATGGATCGTACAGTGTGGTCAGATAGCTTTGGGTTTAGAGAAGTTCCCTTTGCCTTTGATAAAAGTGGCAATCTTTATAACCATGAGACAGGAACAACGGATAACGGTTCTGCCATGAATAGCTTTGTTGAAAGTTCGCCAAGAGAATTAACTGATGGTGGGGAAAATTTGTATCTTGTTGATAAGATTATACCAGATGTAACGCTGACATCGACTACAAATTTATATGTTGAGTTAAACACACGTAAATATCCAAATGCCACCGAAGTGACAAAAGGACCGTTTACTATAACCTCCAGTACACAAAAACTATCGACAAGGGCAAAAGGTCGTCAAATGAGTTTAAAGATCTATAGCTCTGGTACGGAAGACACTTGGTCACTAGGTGACTTTAGAATTAACGCAAGAAAGGATAGCTTGAGATGAGTGCTCCCCTTGCCGTATTAAGACTTCCTGCTCCTCCAAAAGAATATGACGCTAATTACATGGCACGATTAAACAATACTTTGGAACTGGAAAAACAAGCTACATATTTTGCTACGTCTTCACAAAGTAAAACAACGGAAGAAACTTCTCAAGCGGAGGGTTGGTTTCTTGGCTAACAGTTTTAAAAACGCAAAAGCTGACTTGACCACAACAAATGCAACTACGTTGTATACTGTGCCTTCTGCAACAACGACAATTATAAAATCTATTCTTGTTTCCGAAGATAGTGGTAATGCTGACACAATTACAGTTACATTGACAAATGCTAGTTCTGCTGTATTTTCCTTATTTAACGTCAAAGCTGTTGGTGCAAACACAACAGTAGAGTTATTGACAGCACCACTGGTTGTGACTGAAAGTGAAATAATTAAGGTAACGGCTGCTACAGCTAACAGATTGCACGTTGTGGCAAGTTTATTGGAGGTAAGTTAAATGAATGGAGCTTTATCAAATTTACCGAATAACAGAAACGAACCTTTTAGCTATAATTTAATAGGACAGAGAACAAATGTCGCTCCGACGTTTTCAAGTGGGCGAAAATTTCAAGATTACATTGGAACCTCTGCGTTAACTTCTTTTCCGTTTGTTGAAAGCATTGTAACAGGGCAAGTTCAATATAATCCAAACAACCCTGTTCACAGAGCTGAAATGGGCGATTATGCCAATTGGAAACGAAGAAATCCTGACGCTTTTGCTCCACAAGTCGAAGAGCTGACAGGTTTTGCATCTCAACTTGGTGAGAGTATTGGATCTTCTTTAATAACTGGTGGAGATATTTCCGAAGGCTTTAAAGGTCTGTTTGGAAAAACTGGTATGGATGTGGCAAAAGGCACAACTACTTTTCCAATTAGTGCTCTCAGAGCTAATGAACAAAGTTATGGTGCTCTTGTTGATGCAGGGTTATCAGATGGCTCTATAATTACCGATAAAATCCCACCAGGAATTGACGTTGATAAGTTAAAAGGTATTACAGGGAGAAACGAGCTTTTAAAAACAGTTGCAGATAGAGGCACGCCATCAACTTTTGGAGAAAGACTTTTTGATCCACAAACCGCAAAAGGTGCAGCAGGGGGAGCCATTGGTAATTTTGCTGTTCAACTTGCTTTAGGTCGAGATCCTGCGAAAGCTGCTAAATCTGCAGGGGCAGGAGCTATCGGTAAAATACTAGGGAATGCGATCCTTCCTGGTTTCGGTGGGTTTCTTGGTAGCACGTTGGGGTCTATAATTGGTGGCAGAGTTATCTGTAATGAATTGATGAGACAGGGATTGCTAACAAGAAAAGAAGTTGTCTTGGATTATAAATTTACAAGAGATCATTTAACACCCACGCATGTCAATGGATACCATGTGTGGGCAGTGTGGATGGTCAAGCAAATGCGTAAGGGTAAATTTGTAAAGTTCTGGAAACATGTTGCAGGACATCGTGCAAATGAAATTGCCTATATTTATGGTGAAAGAAATAAGCCTGACTATTTGGGCAAGATATACAGAAAAATTCTAGAGCCAACTTGTTGGGCAATAGGATCTTTTTGCAAAGTAACAGATTGGTCAGTGCTTTATAAACAAAAGGAGATATAATATGGCTGAAGAAGACATGATGGGCGAAAGACCACCAATGCCACCAATGGATGCTGCTATGGACACAATGCCTCCAATGGAAAGACCGCCCATGCCCAGAGAGCCTATGCCAGAGCAAATGCCTCCAGAAGCTGTAGAACGCCTCATGCAGCCATCAGAAGAGATTGGAGCAGTCTTAGTTGCAAGATTGTCTAACATGTCCCCAGAGGAGCTTAGGATGCTTGATTCGGCTATTACTCCGCAAGTTGCACAAGTCTTAATGCGGTTGCTTCCAGAGTTAGCTGAATTGGTTGCCCAGATTGATCAGGGTGAAGACGCTATGATGGGTGCACTAGGGAGTATGTAATGGTTATAAGGAAGGGTTCTTCTGACGATATGTTTTCAATTCGTGATATTTTATTGAAAATGCATTCTGAGACAACTCTTTCTGTGCCTTCCATTGATATGGAAAAGCTAACCTATCATATATTATATGCGTTAAAACATGGATATGTCTTTGTCGCTGTGTTAAAAAACAAAATAATTGGTACGATTGGTGGTCTTGTTGGCAGTGACTGGTGGAGTGAAGAGCAACATCTTTCCGATCTTTGGTTTTATGTATCGCCAGACAACAGGAAATCGACAGCAGGAAGACGATTGATTAAAGAGTTCATAAATGTAGCGAAAGATGCTAAGATGAAATTAAAGCTAGGTCATGCGTATAGTGGTGACATAGATCGCAAAGATAAATTTTACGAAAGGCTTGGCTTTACAAAAGCAGGGTCTTTATTTACGGAGGCTTAATATGGGTGGCAATTGTACAACTCCAACGCTGACAACATTACCTAGTTATACGGAAACGGTGCGAGGAACAGAGCTTCCTGCTTTTGTCGCTGCAGGGGGACGAGAGCTATATGATCAGGCACGAAACTTAGCCTTTCAACCTTTTCCAGAATACGGTGGACCACGGTCAGCAACGTATGATGATATATCAGGTGCTACGGAAATGGGTTTCAACATGGTTGACACTCGTGATGGTTTTGATCCAACAACTGGTAATTATTACTTTAATGATCAGATCATGGCTGACAAAGATGCTTATGAACAGGCTAGAAGTGATTATTTTACTCCAAAATCAACTGGAGAAATAGATTATTCTCAGATTATGGATCGTCCTGAAGACGGTTTTGGAGAAGGAGTAACTCCTGGTTTATATCGATCAATGAAAAACCCAGATGGTTCTTATTTAAATCAAGAAATTTTTGATGCGATGGGTAATAAAGTTAGCATGGATAGTGATCTTATTCCTTATTTGCAGTCTTCAGTGTCTGCTGCCGACTTAGCAGGTGGCATTCGTGAGATGGAAACAGGGGAGATGGTTCCTGTTACAAGTCGATTGACGGAGCAAGAGCAGAGGGCACAACAGTTATTAGGTCAAGATACTTATCAAGGGTATCTCAGTGGGTTTGATAGTGACGGTGATGGCATTGCCGACACTCAATCAGCATCGACATTTCTTGAGGGTCTTGGCGGTGAATTTAAATTAGGTGAGGGAACAGAAGCACAGAAATATATGGATATATATTCTGCAGCTATGGATCCTGCAATACGAGATATTCAGGAAAGAACTATCCAAGAGCAAAACAAGGCACGAGCACAGGCAGGAAGAACTGGAGCTTTTGGTTCACGATTGGGAATACAGGAAGCCTTACTTGGTTCTGAGGGTATTCAGAGCGAAGCGGATTTAAGGGCAAGAGGTTTAGCTGAAGGGTTGCAATTTGCATCTCAGAGGTTCGACACAGACGAAACTCAAAGAAAACAGGCAATGGACAGCTACACGCAAATGGCAGGTCTAACGCAAGCACTTCAGGAACAACAGGCAGCAGGATTAATCACAGCAGGGGAAGCGGAAAGACAACTTGATCAACAGGCACTTGATATTGCTTATGCTGATTATTTAGATCGAAGAGAGTATCCTAGAGAAGCAATTAATTTTGCTCTTGGTACATTGCAAGGAACTCCGTATGACACGTTATCTCGTGGGTATACAATGAGTGAAGCTACGTCACAAGGACCATCTGTTTATGGACAGGCAATCGGAGGGTTAGGTGCTCTTGGCTCTGCCTTTGCAATGAGAGGGAGTTAGAGATGGCTGAGGAAATAGGAGTTGCAGGAAACAACGAAGAAGAGCTGAGTAAGTCTAATCTGGGAGCTTTAAACCCTCAATTGTTACAGACGTTGGGTATTTTGCCTGAAGAATATCAATCAGCATTATTAGCTGCTGAAGCCTTAACTCCTCAAAAAAGAGAAATTGACCCTGCAATGGCTTCCTTTTTGTTTTTCAACAATATGGCAAGGGCAGCTTCCCAACCAGGAGCCACAGTGTTAGGTTCCGCTGCTCAAAGCTTTGAAGATCCTGCAAAGTATTTAATGCAAATAAATGAGGCTAACCGTGCTGCTGAACAAGCCAAAGGTCCATTAGCTGTTAACATTGCAAAAAGTTTAAAAGTTAGTGGCTCTGGAACAGGGACAGAAAGAGCAATGAGAAGATCAGTTGCTTTTGCTAGAAAAATTGCGAATAACGAAACACCATCTCCAGAAGAAATTGCGACTTTCTTTGATGATGCAAAAAGATCGTTAAAACCGAAAAGAGAGACACTTCCCAATGGAACTACAATAGAAATTCCTGGTGTTGATATTTTAGAAAATATTCGTATAGGTTTTGGTCCTGAAGTTTTTCAAAAAATAAAAAAGTTTGAAAGTGGTGTTGGGTCTAGTATTTCTACAGAGACAGAGACAGAGACAGAGACAGTAACGCCAAGTCAAGACACCACTGTTGAAATTTTACCAGGAACAAATTATCGAGTAATAAATACAGAGGGAAAAGAGATGTCTGCTGCCACAGCAACATCAATTACAAACTCCAAAGAAGCTATTGCAAATTTAAAAATTGCTGCTGATATAATATTTCCAAATGGACAATACGCTCGAAACCAAGTTCTTTTAGCTCAATTACCTGTTGTTACAGGAAAGACCAAAACAGCTTATGACGCTATTAGAAGAGTTTTGGAGGTGTTGTTAAGACTTAGAACTGGAGCTGCAGCTCCTCCCTCCGAAGTTGAAAATTATTTTAGTATGTATGCACCAGGACCACTTGATAGTGCCGAAAACGCCAAAATAAAATTTAAGTCGTTAGGTAATTTTTTTACAAATATTCAAAATCTTTTAGCTCAAGGTCGTGTGGGTTCGGCAACAGATCCATTGTTTGAAGTTGCGGATGTTTTAGAGGTTGCTCCTACTCCTGATCTAGATAGTTCAGAACCAATAGAACAAACTTTAGACGATGGTTCTAAAATAGTAATGATGCCTAATGGTGAAGTGGTTATAATTCCTAAAGAGGGAGAGTAATTTATGGCAGCGTCTGTATTAGATATTAAAACTGGTGCTCCTGCAAAAGTTAGGGCGGTGGTTGGAAATTTTGATGACCCACAAAAAAGATTGGAAGCTTTAAAACAATTTTTTCCTGACGCTGTTCCTGCTCCAGACAACAAAATGTTTGGTGACGATAATTTTATATTTACATCACCAGAAACAGGAAAGAAAACTTTGTACAACCCTCAAGGGTTTTTTCCAGATACAGGGGATTGGGTGAGTGTAGGCAGAGATGTTGTTTCAACTTTGTCAGGAATGTTTGGAGGTGCAGGAGCTTTGGCATTAGGACAAATGGGTCCACAAGTGGCAACCCCTGAAGAAATGGTGACAGTTCCCACTGCTGCAGCTTTAGCTTCTGAGGCAGGTGGGCAAGCTTATGATAGAGTCATTGACGCTATTTTGCCTGATCCTATTAAACGTGGAACTGTTGTTGAGGAAACAACTAAGGCAGGGACTAATATTGGAACTGAAATAGCAGGGGGTAAGATTTTTGAAAAAACACTGGATGCAATGCCTCCTTTTTTAAAAAGAGCCACTCAGTTTGTTTCAGGAATTGACCCTAAAACTTCTGATGAGGTTTTAAAACAAGGAAAAGCGATAGGTATTGATATACCAACAGCAGGAGTGGCTACTCAATCTCCACTTCTTTTATTTATAGAAAGCAGAGTGGGTCAAATGCCAACTGGAGCACCAGTCTTAATAAAAAGAATGGAGAAATTTAAAGATGAAGTTGCAGAAGTTGCAGATAACGTGGCTACTCAATATGGTGCTCCATTAAAAGAAGAAGGACAAATTGGTACGGTAATTAGATCTGGAGCGAAAAAAGCTGCAGAAAATTTTAGGAACAAACAAGAAGAATTGTACACCACTGCATACGATTTTGTTCCTACTGGTTCAAAAACTCGTTTAAATAATGTCATTGAATTAAGGGCAGAATTATTAGAGAAATTAAAGGTTGCTCCAAAAAGTCAGTTAAAAACTTTCAAAGGAACTTTAGATAGAATAGATGCCTATTTAAACGATTCTCAAAAACAAGGGGGTTTTGATTTAGAAACATTAAGAACTTTGCGAACTCAATTGCGTGAAGACACTGATGTGCTTGGTCCGTCATTAATTGGTGAAGTTGGATCAGGCGATCGTTATTTAAAATTACTTTATAGTTCATTGACAAAAGATATGGATGACATGGTTGTTGCCTTTGGAGGTGAAGAAGGAAAGAAAGCTTTAAAGAAAGCAGACAAATACACTCGTTTAAATATGAAATATAACGTAGAACCGATTATTAATGAAATATTAAGAAAAGATTTAGATAATCAAGTTTTTAATTTTGCTATGCAAGGATCAAAGGTATCTAGTCAAAGACTTAAACAGGTGTTGAGAAACCTACCAGAAGAAGGACAGGAAGTTTTAAAATCCTCTGTATTAAAAAGAATGGGTGCACAAAATCCAGATGGTGTAGATATCGCTGAAGAATTTTCAACACGAAGATTTGTAACAAATTATTCTCGTATTTCTGATACTGCAAAAGATGCTTTGTTTGGAAAAGGTGAGTCTAGAGAAAATTTAGAAAAATTAATGTATGTTTTGAAAAATGTTAATAACACGGACGCTTACAGAAATTTTAGTAAAACAGGGGATATGTTGGGAACTCTTGCGGTTTTAGGGCCGTTGTATGGAGCAGGAGAATTAGCACTACAAGGGCAAGTGACTGAAGCTGCAGGTATAGCTGCTACCACAGTTTTAGGTCCAAATTATTTAGCACGATTATTTACCAATGAAAACTTTATAAATTGGCTTGCAACCTCTGGTCCTAAAATGGCTAAAAACCCAAACAACATTAAATTTCATATGGGTCGTTTGCTTGCAATTGCAGATAGAGATGCCAATTTAACAGAACCAATAGTAGAATATATTAAAATTTTATCAGAAACTCTTGGCAATAAAATTACAGAAGAACCCAAGACAGAGGCGAATGAAGATGTTGAACTAGCACCCACTTTGCCTCCAGATCAATCTTCCGCATTGCAAAGTATTATTGAGCGAACAGATTCAGAAACGAGAGATCGTATTCTGCAGCAGGTGTAGCTTTGGATCCTCTGTCACTAGCTCTTATTTCGTTTACAGCGTTAAAAAAGGGCATTGCCCTTGGAAAAGATATTTCGTCTATGGGCAAAGACTTAAATAAAGTCTTTGATTTTATAGATGGTACAAAGGCAGCTCAGAAGTCTGGAAATAAAAACGATCCATTATCTGACTATATAGCCTATGAAAAAGCCCTGGATATGGAAAAGCAGCTTGAGCAGGTTATCTGGGAGACCAGGGGTTCCAAGGGTGTGGCAACCTTTAAACGCATGAGAGCACAAGCTACGGAAAGAGACAGGCAATCTAAATACGCTGCTGTGGCTCGTAAAAACAGAATATTAAATGTTTTATCAATTCTTTTAGGATTAACAATTACATTAGGTGGAGGAGCAGTTTTAATCTGGGCAGCAATTGAGTTTAAGCCGTAGTCAGTTGATTATTTTTTCTATTGTGTTATTGTTGCTCTCATATTTAGATTCAATAACGCCTCCACTTCCAACATGGATGTTAATAAAATGAACGAAATGATACCAGATAAAAAAGCTTACCAAAGTAATAGACGCATTATGTGTTACATAGCGTTGGCTCTTATGGCTATGACAACGGTGGCAACTATCTGGAACCCTGTACGCATGGCACACGCTGATGGAGCTATCATGACACAGTACATAGCTCTCAGTGGTTTAGTCGGAGCGTACTTTGGATTCAGTCGGACATCAGGTTCAGCATCAAAAACAAAAACAGAAGTAAAAATGGAAAAGACTTAACCTGTTATTGTCGTAGCCAGTTCACTCCAATCCTCATTAGTCATATTTCCCTTTTTATAAAACGTGCAGAACTTCAAAAAGTCTGGGCGTGACGGACGATTGTAAAGCAAGTCAACATACCCTGCATTAACCAGTGCAATAAAGTCCCTGCCAATTCTAATCAGCACCCAACTTGCTCCACCGTTTTTAAAGTGATCCGCTGCCCAGTACATTTGATTTAACTTCAATCCACTGCTGATACGGTTTTTTGGAAACTTATCCAAATATTTAAGTTCTATCCACCCAGACTTCCCTTTGTGAATATAGTGAATGTCAGGCATCCCTTTGGTTACTTTATTTTCAACACGATACATTTTATTAATTGGTAATTTATCTCTCAATAAATTCCAGAATTGCTTTTCACTTCCCATTAGACTTCCTCCTCTAAAAATATTGACATTGGATCTTTTGTTATCATGTCGGCAATCGACTTCTTATCTCGAAGTGCCTTGATGATTTTACTATCGATAGACTTCTGACATTCTATATCGATGTAGGTGACATTCGTTTTGGTTCCGATACGGTGGCATCGGTCCTCACTTTGAAGACGCTGCTCTAAATCAAAGCTATTTGAATAGTAGATTGCATACTCAGCAGCGGTGAGCGTTATACCAGTTCCCCCTGCCTGTGGAGTTCCAACAAAGTACCTAATCTTTGGATCGTTCTGGAAACGCTCAATAGCGTCCACTCTAGCGTCTGGTGATACATCTCCGTGGTATGACACTGCCTGATCGCCCAACAGCTTCTCTATGGCTCTTATATCGGCTTTAAAGCGTGCCCAGATAATTGTCTTGGAGTTGATCCCACTTAGAATGTCTTTGAGAGCTTCAATCCGTGGGTTTTTATCGTCAATAGCTTCAATGCCATCTTCCGTTGGAAACCAACCGCATAATATCTGTTGCATCCTCAGAAGCCGTGTAATCGCCTCTGGAGCCTCTATTGTCTCTCCACCTAGTTCTGCAATGAAAGACTTCTTCATCGTGGTGTAGAGCTTTCTCTGCTTCTCTGACATGTCAACGTAATGTCTCTGGTAGATCTTGTCAGGTAAATCCAAGCAATCCTTCTTCAGCACTCGAAAGGAGTGCGAATCAATGGAGCGAACAAGTTCATCTGTATTTTGATAGGACACAATTTGTTTTTGCTCATAGCCACCCATAACGCAGTATCTTGCTTTGAAACTATAGTAGCTGTCGTACCCCAGAATATTTGGATCTAGAAACTTAAACTGGCTGTAGGAATCCTCAGCACCCTTGGTGACTGGTGTACCTGTCAAGATGCGTCTGTACTTGGCAAGTTTTCCAAACTTTGTAATTGCCTTGGTTCTCTTTGCAGAAGGTGTCTTAATCCGTGTGCTTTCATCCACAACCATCATGATTTCGTTTGCCAGTAATATCTTCTGCATGTGGTAAATTGCTTTGGGTGAGCTGAACGCCTCAACATTAAAGGTAAACACTCTCAGGCAATCTTTTGCCATTGATACCTCGTCAAATCGATCCTGTTCTTTTTTATTCATACCTGCACGGTAAAACACAGTCTCTCTTGGACACCAGTCAGGAAGGTGAATATCAATTTCTTGCAGAAAATTACGATGTACTCCGTTTGGTGCGATAACCACGAGACAATTTATTTTACCCCCTGCGTACAAATAGGCAGCGTTATCAATAATAACTTTTGTCTTTCCAGTTCCTTGTTCCATTAACAGTCCAAAGTTCTGTTTATCACGAGATATGTAAAAAGCTTTACGCTGATGCTCGAAGGGGACAGTCTTAAAATCAAAATCATCGTTGGCAGGAAGATCCACCTTTTTATTCTTCAGGGTATCTTCCGCTGCCTTCAGATTATCAATGTAATTATCAAGATGGTGTACAACATCATCGTCCCATTTACAGTCAGGCCAGAACTTATGTATCCGTGCTATGGTTGCACCAGTCGGTTGAAACAACAACTCTCGTGCAATCCATCTCTTAAATGATGGAAGTGTCTCCACCTTCTGGAGAACGTCGGAATCCACCTTGTCAAATTTCAACAGGCAGTATTTATTTCCGTATGGTCCTTTCGTTATTCTCATGACTATCTCCAGTTCTTTCTATCGTCTTCGCTCTCAAAGCCAAGATTGTACTCGTTAATCTGCTCTTGGGTCATATCCTCACGGAGAACTTTCTTAACTCCGCAACCGTCAAGCCAAATGTGGGGATTTGATGATCTACCGTAGTAGGCATCCATTCTCCCCCGATCAAAGGGGGAGCCGTGGGATTTGCTGATACTCATAGCAACCCCCACTTCTCTGCACAGATAGGACCAACACCACGCTCAATGCTGTCGTGCCGTGTTAGATCACGATTGCACATAGAACAGTTGCCAGTCTTTTTACCGTAGGCTACAGCGGAAGAAAGAGGGTCTTTAGAAATCTGCTGAAGCTTAGAAAGAATACCGTCTGGAGCAGTTTTAAGACCAAAGAATTTACCATCCTTTACTTTTCCTGCATATTCACCATCAACCTTAATATATAAAGAACCTGCATTTACACCGTGGTCAGGAGCACGAGAGATAACAAGATCCTCAAAACGAAAACTAGGTTTCTTGATTGCCTCGTGAGCTTTGCTGAACATAGCAACCACATTGTCAAGATCTATTGAAGGAGCTTCAGCTTTCTGAGGCTTGTTCTTATGTCTCATTGCTGCTTGTATAGCTGCACCAATTTGCTTTTCTGAAAGAGTGCCCTTTTCATCGAACTGCTTTACAAGAGATCCTGCAAAAGTAAGCTTATATTGACCTGTCTCAGCATCCAAAAATTTAGAAGGCATTGCTCGAAGATCCTCAATAAGATTTGGATACTCTTTATTAAATAAAGTTTTGTTCTGAGGAGCCATTGCTCTTGCCTTCCTATCTGCTGCAAATTTTTTCTTCTGAATGCCACGAGCAATAATTTGCTCTCTAGTCCAAGGTCTGCTGTATCCTGAATATGTTGGTATAAAAATTCCCATAATGTCTTCCTTTCTAAATATCTTATTCACTCAATATATATACTTTCCCAAGGATTGCAACCCCTGAGAGTAAAATAATTTTTTATTGAATGTTTATAGAAACTTACAGTGTTCTACCATAGAATTTGGGGGTAATCCCTTTTGTAAATTTATCGAAGTAATACCAACAGCAGTTATCTTTTCCAGTGCTTTGCGAATCAGCTATCCATTTAACCCTGCCAACACTTACAATTTTACGGAGGTAAGGTAGATAATCGATACTTTGTTTTGTATGTAGCCAGTCGGCATCAAACAAAAGCCACGTTGGAACTCCGACTTCCATCAAATGTAATAGCAGTGGGTGTAAAACTTTTCTGTCCCAAGGTGGATTAGTAATAATCAAATCGGTTTCCATAACATGAAAAAAATGAAGATCCATAGCATCTTGTTTTTTAATGTCTTCACGTTGTGGCTCAATGTCAGATTTAAACACACACTTCATATTATTCTTTTCAAGATGGTCAACAAGAGTTCCATCCCCTGCACATGGCTCCACAAAAAATTTTTGATCTTTTATATGTGGTAGGAGAGGTTTTACTGCCTGAAAAGGTGTTGGGTAGAAATCTCTTTCTACCCTATCAAAGTCACTTCGTTTACCGATTTGAGTTCCTATTGTTTACAAACGCCCTCCACATATACATCATCTGGATTTTCCAGACAACTTATTTGTTTTGGTCTGGAGAGTGGAGATAAATCTGGTTCCTTTTCTTTGTAAAACACATGGTTGCCAACTCGTGCTGTTTCCTCCATGTCTTCTGCCCAGTACGGAGGGTCAATAGTTGTTGCGTGGTAGTGTGTGGCTTCCTTTCCAACTACGGATATATATTCCCCTTCTAAAATCATTAACTCCGCAATTGCCTTGGCACGTTTCATGGAATTTTTATCTGCCATTTTATCGCTCAAACCGTCGCACCACCAAGAATACGCACAACCGTTTTCATTCTCTTGAAGCACAACCCCACAAATATCATCAGGGAAGGCAGGGGAGGCAACCCTGTTTAGGGTCACCTCAGCAACTGCGATCTGACCTTGCACCTCCTCTCCTCTCGCTTCAAAATAAAGATTTAAACTCATGCACAGTAAAACTGTTTCTATCATGCGACTTCCTCCGCACTGTACCCAAACAACTTTGCAACGAGCGTAGTTGTCTTTTTCTCGTTTGCTTGGATAAACTGTCGAGATAACTTCAATCTCACAGCTTTCATATCCAGAGTTTTACGAGTGCTTTCAGAAATAACGATCTGATGTTCAGTGCCTTGATAAACCCCTGTACCGAAGTCTTTCATTTCAGTAATAAGCTCTTTCTCTTCCTTTGCCATCTCAGCAATCTGTGCTCGAAGAGTAGCAACCCTGTTGACTTTGTTTAAAATATTATCCATTTTGTTTCCTTTCTAAATGTTGATGTTGTTGTGGGCAGGGTTAGCAAAACCAAATCTTACGCCACGTTCTGCCCGAATTTGTGCAGACTTCTTTGCTTCCTGAATAATCAATTCTTTATTCTCTAGTGCATAATTAGCAACTCCAGAACCGCAATTTTTAAAAGCTATAGCAACCGCTAAGTCAAAGTCATAAACAGTTCTTGTTAATATTCTGTGAAAAACTCCGTTCCATGAATTTTCTTTTTGTGTCTGTGTCATCGCCATTTTTAATTCCTTTCTTACTATACATATAGAGTATCAAATAAATAACAGAATGTAAAGTAAAAAGAAACTAATTAAAAACAATGAGTTAGAAGAGGCTAGATTGCATTGCCACCTTCTTTTTTCCTGATAATAGCTCCTCCTGCCTTGGTGTCAGTATCTGATTCGTTTTTCTTCTCTGCACAATATCCTCAGCCATTTTAGGTCCAACACCTCTAATCATGGTCAATCCACCAATGAGCTGTCCGTCCTGCACTGACCAGTTTGCTTCGGATTGATAGCGGTCAAATTGTTTGTAGGAATATCCACCAGTCTTCAGCTCCTGCAGAACTCGTTCTGTCTGTTCATCGTCACGAGCATTTCTGAGTGTCGCTGCTGAGAACTCCAGTGGAAACTTAGACTTTAAGACACAGCAGTAATAGCTGACCATTGCGTAGGCTACAGCGTGTGACTTATTAAAGGCATAGGCTCCCATTGTATTAATGTTGTCCCAGATCTCCTGAATTTTCTGCTCTGGTATTCCCTGCTCCAAA
>JACLAA010002535.1_pt1 | contig 32922 bp, 16 predicted proteins | sample 8027891 | NCBI WGS metagenome assembly JACLAA01 (sample SAMN15724900, study PRJNA655200) | protist metagenome | isolation source: fluorescence activated cell sorting (FACS) single amplified genomes of... | place: Spain: Blaines Bay Microbial Observatory, Mediterranean Sea | collected 2016-01-19 | reverse complement strand
TGTTCCAATCGCTAATGCTCTGATTAAACGAAGACGCGGATTCAAACATAGATTTCATGTTCTCAACGCTTTCGGTGTTCCAATCGCTAATGTCTTGGTCGAAGGCAATATTATTGCGGAACATTCCTTCCATGTTTGTAACTTGCGAAGTGTCCCATAAACGAATATCGCCGTTAAACGTCGGATGCGCTTCAAAAGCGTTGAGCATCTTGGTCACTTTGCTCGTGTCCCAGATACGCATCGTTCCGTATTTCGTCGTATTGCCGTATGAGTCGCAACGACCGTCAACCGGAGATTCTTGTAGACACTTTTGAATCGCGTCCATGAAAGTAGCATAATTATCTGTATCTGGTGGAAGCGCTTCGCAATCGTCCCATCGTTTCAAAGGATCCGTCGTGTAGCACCAAATGTTCAAATGTTCATCTGGATTCCTGCAAAAATTGTGATTGCCAACAGAAGTGTAAGGGTGCGTGTTTGGATCTTCCAAGCTCCAATTCATGCACGTGTACCCGTCCTTCGTCCTCGTTTGACATCCGACGTAATTGATGCCCCCTGTTCCGGAAACTGTCTCGTCGCACGTGTTTTCAATTGGAACTTGCGTGCACGCCTTCAAAGGACCATTTTCTCCGCAAATCGTGCCGAGCTTTAATAGAAACGCCGTCGCTCCTGAGAACATCCCAGTTTGTTCGACATTGGTAGCATCTCCCGTCCATTTTGAAACGATTTCATCTCGATTGAAAGATATCGCATCGCGAAATAAAAATGCCATATCGAGCACGTTGGAGATATCCCACGCGCTCACGTCTCGATTAAACGAATACGCTCGAGAGAACATCCCTCCCATCGATCTCAAGTTCTTGACATCCCAGTTACCAATCTCGCCGTTGAATCGAGAAGCGTATTCAAACATACGCTGCGTCGTCGTAACTTGAGATGTGTTCCATGCGCTCAAATCTCCATCAAAAGTGGAAGCTTTGAAGAACATTTTGCGCATGCTCGTGACGTGCGACGTGTCCCAATTCGACAGGTCTCCGTTGAATTCCGTCCTTCCTGCAAAACCAATCAAAGTTGACGTGGTTTCATTTTCACCGTTCATGTTCGTCACCCATCGCGTGTTCCATCTAGGCATGACTCCAAATCTCATAGTCTTCGATCCAAAAATATCGCACAACCCGGCGACTGGATCTTCGGCTAAACAATTGCGAACAGCGTCATGGTACGTCGCATCTGTGAGACAGTACAACTCAGATTTACACTCGCACGAGCGCACGGGACCATCGTCCTGATTCTCACAGGCAAACTTATCCCTAAAAGCCGTTGCTTGGTAGAATATGCGATACCGATTATTCGCTTTTGTATCGTTCCATCGAGTAATACTCCCGGAAAATTTGCTGGCATCCTGGAACATGTATCGCATATTTGTCACCTGAGAAACGTCCCATCGACCAATTTCTTGGTCGAACACTTTCGCCGTGCGAAACATGCGTTCCATGTCCGTCACTGACGACACGTCCCATCCACCGATATTTTGATTGAATGCTTTAGCGTTTTCAAACATTCGGTACATTTTCGTCACCTGCGAAACGTCCCAGTTCGAAATGTCCGCATTGAAGTACTGTTGATAGCTATTACCAAACAGAGGGTATGCACTCATATCTGTAATCTGGCTCGTATCCCAATTCGGCATCGTTCCGTATCCCGAAGAACTTCCGTAATTCGCGCACTCACCGGTACAGCTTTCAGCGCGGCAGTTGATTTCGCTCAAGCACGCCGAAATTGCGGCTTTGAGCGTCGCATCCGTGAGTGCATTGACCGACGCAACGGGCACCCCCGGTGGCGGATGTGGAGCGAGCGATACCGACGTTGGTGGTGGCGGAAATGGCACTTGCGCCGTCGGCGGTGGACTTAGAGTACCCGTTGGCGAGTTTGGCGGTGGCGCCGGCGGCGCCGGCGGCGGCGTCAACGTCACCTTCAAGTCCGCCGCCAACGCTCTCAAAGACGCCATCTCGTTCGAAATGACGTCAATCTCCTCCTCCAAGTCCTCTCCATTCACAATTATCCGCCCACCTTCTCGAACCTCCGCGGTTCCTTTTACCTCGCCCCTCTGCTCTTCGTTGTGCGAGTGCGTATCTCCCGAGACGATCGTTTCCTCCTCCGCATTCGCGTGAATTTCTCGCGCGTTTCGTGCCACCATAATGGTTTCGTTATGATACGTGGTCATAAACTTCATCGCGTTCGCGCGTAAAAGCGAGAAAGAACCGCCGTTGCCGTCGTCGTTGCCGCCGTCCCTTCCCCAAAAGAACACAAAGAGGCCCGCGATCATCATCATCAGAACTCTCCTCGGGAAGGAGGAGGCGGACAAAAGCACAGGGGCAAATCGTCCTCCTCCTCGTCCTCCTCTTCTTCGTCTTCGTCTTCGTCTTCCTTTGTGACGCGCGTCGCATTCCATTCTGGTCGCCGGCGAGTACATCGTCGCGGTCGTGGTGCTCGTCGCGCTGGTACCAGCGCTACTACCGGGAGAAGAAGCTCCCATCGTCGTCGTCGTCGTCGTCGCGAGAGAGGTACGACGGTGTCCTTTCGACGGTGCGCTTTTCGTTCGACCCCGCGTTCGGCGTGATCTCTCTTTTTCTCTGGTGGTTTTTAAACGCGAGAGAGGAGTCCAGCTAAACCTAGAAAAAAAAAAGCATACATAGGGTTCAACACCCTAAACATAAAAAAGGAGAAAAAAAAAGAGGAGAGAGAGAGAGAGAGAGGATTATTATCATCGCGCTTTGTGTGTCGTCGCGTGCACCACCACCACCACCACCAACAGAGAAACGCCGACGGCGCCGCCGCCGCCGCGAGGGACAACAACGAAGGATTGTCGTCGACCATTTTTTCGCCGACGCCGCGCAAAAAAACCGTCGTCTTTTTTCGTCGTCGTCGTCGCGCTCTTCTTTCTGAGAATGCGGGGGCATTATTCGCGTGGGGAGAAAAGACCGACGGGATGATGGGAATGGCGATTGCGCGCGACTTTGACGACGACTTTGACGACGACTCGGTGGTGCGCTCGAAAGACGACATAAAAAAACAATGCTTCAACGCCGTGCGAGACCACGATCCACCGTGCAAGTTTGGGACGACGTTGTACAGCATAAACAGCTCGCATCCGGAGAATTGCGCGCATTGTATCGCCGATGCGTCGAGTAACAGAATTGGTCTTGGTTTTGGTCTTGGAGGAGGAGAAGAGACTCGGGCGCGCGGCGGCGTCGGCGCGGACGACAACGGGACGAATACAGGGGACACGTGTCCACTCGGATGGTCCGGCGTGGACTGTTCGGTGTGCGACGTGTCCAATTCGTGTCCGTCTATCGTCATACGCGGGATAAAACGACACCCAGTTGGGTGCACGAAGGATTGTTTTTTACCGACTGTAGAGGAGTTGTCGATACCGAGGAGGACGAAAAATTTGGACGCGGATCAAAATCGGTTGGTGCCCGAGGCGAGTTTTGAAGCCGGGAAGGTTTTTTCATGTCAATGCGGAGGAGATGCGAAAACGGATCCGTATTGTAAGTTTCAGAAAGATCAGTCGTTTTTGTTTCACGTAGTCGCAGGTGCTTCGCAGAAGGAGCTAGTAGAGGTGTCGTCTTTAAAAGAATCCGGGAAGATAGAACTGAGCAGTAGCATTAGAAGTAGCGTTAGTAACGACGACAACAAAAGAGAAGTGGAGATCAACGTGCGCGCTTACGGTGGTATGCCTACGCAAGATAATGGCGATTATCCGGAATGGAAATACAAATACGCCTCTGCGGCTGTGTGGGACGCGAATTTTACAAAGTGCACTTACAGCGTAGAGAATTGCAGAGCGCCGTATCCGAGCGATCACACGTGCGTGATGTACGATTGTACGTCCGGAAAAACGGCATGTCCTCCATCCGATGTGGAGAAGTGTCCCGGTAGAACTGCCATGAAGTGTGGGACTAACGAAACGGACAACTCGAGCGATACGCTCTTTTGGCAACATCCATGTAACCCACTCGTGACACCGGTGAGTGATCGCGGGATGCAATTTTGGTGCGATATAAACGCGACAAAAACGAGAGATGGAGGTAACGTGTGTTATTGGACGCAACCAGGAGTGATTCCAACGCTCGCAATTACTTGTAGGGTGGGTAATTGCGTGTACGAAGAGCAAACGATGGCGAAAGAAAGTTGGTGTTCGTTGGAGGAAACAGTGCCGGTATATTGGACGGGCGACGCGTTGACGCGGGCGTTTATGTTCTTGTTTGTGTTCTCATTAATAATTGGGATGATGGTGTACGTTTTGTGTGAGCGGAAGCAGAGATATAACGAAGAAGATGAGGAAGAATCGGACGTCATCGTCCAAGATGAAGATTTGAATACAGAAGCGCTGTTGAATGACTTCGCGGCGTATTCAGGCGATGAGCATAGCTCTGTAAATAACGAATCGTCATCATCGAGCAGCGATGATGATGATGATGATGAAGATGACAACGAAAGTTTTGAAAAAGAAAACCGCGAGAAAAAAAAGGCGACGAAGAAGAATCTCGCGAGGAGGAAGCGGAGTAGACGAACGCCGTCGTTATCTGCGCAAATACCGAAAAGAGCGTCGAAAAATATGATGGTACTTTCGTGGCGTCATATTTTCGTCGACGCGTGTGTTAAAAGTAATGGGAAAAAAAGCACGAAACGCATTTTAGGGGACGTTTCTGGCATGGCTGGTCCGGGAAGTGTGTTTGCTGTTTTGGGACCGAGCGGTGCGGGTAAATCGACACTGATTGACACACTCGCGGGACGCACGCCACCAGATAGAAGCGTTCGAGGCGCAATATATCTGGACGGACAAGTTGCCTCAAATCTTGGTTTGCGTGCTGCGAGCGCGTGCGTGACCCAAGACGACGTTTTACCTGGCACAAGTACAGTTTGGGAACACTTGTTATTCCACGCGACGCTTCGAATGCCGAGTGGCACGTCTACGAACGCTCTCCGTCGTCGCGTTGGCCAAACCATGCGCGATTTAGGCATCGAGAAACTTGCAGACTCTTTGATTGGGGACCAGTTTTCTCGCGGTCTGTCTGGCGGCGAGAAGCGTCGCGTCTCAATCGCGACTGAGCTTCTCATGTCTCCAGGCATAATGTTTTTGGATGAGCCTACGACTGGCTTGGACTCGACGAATGCGGCGAAGGTTGTTGATATTTTGTCCAAACTCGGCTCTCGACACGGCGTGACTGTTTTATTGTCTATTCACCAGCCTCGTCCAGATATTTTCCGTTTGTTGGACCGCATTTTGATTCTTTCTAGTGTTGGATCTGTGGTATACAGCGGTCCTTCGATTTCGGCGAAAGGTTTCTTTGAATCTTTGGCGTACGTACCGCCTCGACCGCGAGACGTACACGTGGCGGACTTTATATTGGATGTTGTTATCAATTCGCCGGAAAAGATAGTCGCGAAAATCTCCGTCGATTTTCTAAAATCGGAGATAGCGTGTGAAAACGAAGAGCGTCAGCGCGCGCTCATGGCTGAATTTGGTCAAGAAGTCTCAAATGAAGCAGAAATTGTCAACACGAGGAACAAATACGCGGCTCCATTTTCGAAGCAGTGTCGTTGGTTATGTGGTCGATACGTCAGGCGCATGTATCGTCATCCGTTCCTTATTTACGTGCACGTGATGGCGACTTTTCTTGCCGCACTTGGCGTTGGCTTGATTTTCAGAAACGCTGCGTTGAATCAAGGCGGTATTCAAAACAGGATGGGCGCGTTGTTCTTCATTCTCATCTTTCTTACGCTCATGTCGCTCTCTTCACTTCCAGTTTGGAAAGAAGATCGCCTTCTCTTTATTCGAGAACGCGCAAATCGAGTGTATGGAACAAACGCATATTTTTTCTCAACCGTCTTGTTTGATATTTTGCCAATGCGTGTCGTTCCACCGTTCTTGTTTGGTTTCATCACCTACGGAATGATTGGTTTGAACGAAGGCGGCGAGCTGAATTTACTCGCCTTTGTCGTCGTGCTCATCTTGACGAATATCGTTGCGACGTGTCTTTGCATGGCAATCGGCGTTTGTAGTCGACGAGTCGCGGACGCCAACGCCGTTGCAAGTCTATGTTTTTTAACCTCCATCTTATTTGGTGGTTTTTTACTGAACAAAGACGAAATTCCGGATTCTTTTCGATGGCTCGCTTCAGTGAGCTTTATATCTCGTGGCTTTGAAGCGCTCGTGGTTAACGAGTTTGCTTCAAATCCAAAGACGTTCACACTGACGGAATCCTGGAGTAACGACGACGCCACAAATTCGACAAAGCTTCCGAATGAAGTTCCCGTACCAGGCGAGAAGGTGCTATTTACTTTTGGATTTCATCCTAGCCTAGTCGTAAACGATGTCGTATGGTTGTGTGGCGAGGTAATTTTGTTCGCATCCGTGAGTTTCTTCGTCTTGAAGCGTTCAGATTTTGCGAGCGGCAGAGGTGACGGCGGCAGGAAGAAGAAGAAGAACAACAACAAAAATCCTTCCTTTCTCTCGCGGTTGAGAACGTGTTTTGGAATAATCGCCTCATCGTCACTTTCTCCGTTAGCATCACCTGCTGGAGATTCGGATGGTACAAATGGCGATTTGCTGGCGAGGCGAGTGATTGAAAGTTTATCTCCGGGAGGTAGCGAGCGCACCGCGTTGCTCGATGCCGCCATGGATGAGTGGCAACAAGACGAAAACGACGGAGCACCAGATTCCGTATCTTCGTCTATATTTGTCGATGCAGGAAATCAAATGCGTCACGCGCGAACAGATTCGTTCGTTTCGGTAGATGAAAACATGTCTGCGGCTGCGCTACGAACCTCTGAATTCGAGGAACCGCGCGAAGAAGGAAAAGAAGAAGATTTGAGCGAGCATCTCCTCTCGATTGATAACGACATGGATGTAATCACATCATCAACACCATCGTCAAATAGTGACGACGAATCAAAGCCATCGCCGGCGTTTTCCTTCAGTCGCGTCACTTGCGAAATTAAAGTATGGACGCGAGGGAAGCAGAGTCGTAAAGTTATTCTTCGAGGGATAACCGGCATCGCCGGCGGTGGACGTTTAGGCTTTTCACCGTCGATGCGAGGTGACGCTTTTGAAGATAAAGAGACAAATGCCTTTGCGATCTTAGGACCATCAGGTGCAGGGAAATCCACGTTGTTGGATATTTTGGCCGGGAGAAGAGCGGAGCATCGGAAGAACTTCACTATCGGAGGGGACATTCGAATCAACGGCGTGGAGACAACGAGTACCGCGAGACGAGAGATGAGTGGATATGTGACCCAAGACGACGTTTTACCTGGCACAAGTACAGTTTGGGAACACTTGTTATTCCACGCGACGCTTCGAATGCCGAGTGGCACGTCTACGAACGCTCTCCGTCGTCGCGTTGGCCAAACCATGCGCGATTTAGGCATCGAGAAACTTGCAGACTCTTTGATTGGGGACCAGTTTTCTCGCGGTCTGTCTGGCGGCGAGAAGCGTCGCGTCTCAATCGCGACTGAGCTTCTCATGTCTCCAGGCATAATGTTTTTGGATGAGCCTACGACTGGCTTGGACTCGACGAATGCGGCGAAGGTTGTTGATATTTTGTCCAAACTCGGCTCTCGACATGGCGTGACTGTTTTATTGTCTATTCACCAGCCTCGTCCAGATATTTTCCGTTTGTTGGACCGCATTTTGATTCTTTCTAGTGTTGGATCTGTGGTATACAGCGGTCCTTCGATTTCGGCGAAAGGTTTCTTTGAATCTTTGGCGTACGTACCGCCTCGACCGCGAGACGTACACGTGGCGGACTTTATATTGGACGTTGTTATTAAATCGTCCAGAGAAAAGACATCGCGCGCGTGCAGAGACTTTGCGGTTTCAGACATCTTCATGCTCAACGAAAGAACGATTGAAATGCTCGTCATTGAAGCGTCGTCGGATGAAACCGAGGAAAATTGCGACGACGACGACGACGACGAAGAACAAGGAAACAGAAGAAAAGCTCGTGGTAAAAGTACTCGTTCCTTGGCGAAGAAACGTTCCGCACCGATGAAGGTTCAAATTCAGCAACTCCTCGCGCGTCTGTGCAAAAATGCCACTCGTCACCCGTTTTTGATTACCACGCATTTTATTGCGACGCTCTTTTCTGCCATTGCACTGGGCGCGATATTCTTCCAGTGTGGTCGAGACACTGGCGGCGTGCAGAATCGAATGGGGTGTTGTTTCTTCATCCTCTTATTTCTCACGCTCATGTCACTCTCCTCCCTCCCGGTGTGGAGAGAGGACGATTTATTGTCTAGGAGAGAAATTCTCACCGGCGCGTACGGTGTGGACGGTTATTTCGTCAGTCAAGTCGCGTTCGATGTGATTGTCGTTCGGGCCATTCCGCCTTTGTTTTTCTCTCTCGCCACGTATTTCTGCGTCGGTTTACACTTGAACTTTTTATCTTTTGTAAACTTTACGTTCGTGTGCGTGTTGACAAACATCGCGGCTTCGGCGTTGTGTACTTGTGTATCCATCGCAACGCCATCGAATGCGTCCGCAAACGTCGTCGGTATGCTCTTGTTGCTCGTGAACGTTGTGTGCGGTGGATTTTTACTCAACGAGGAACAGCCGCGAGCAAAAGCGGCGGACTCTAGCGGCGATCGTCACATCTTGGTTAAATTATTGACGCGGTTATCGTTCGTCAATCACGGGTTTCAATCCATGATGATAGGTGAGTTTTTCGACGCGGGGACGTTTTATTTCACGCCGAAACTGGTCGAAAGTGATCCATCCAAGAAATCTTCTTCCTCTTCTTCGTCCGGCGGCGACGTACGCGTTCCGGTTTCCGGAAAAGAAGTCTTGGATTTCTTCTCATTCGGGTCTACGCGAAGTGAAATGCGAGCTCACGTGTTCGCTTTGGCTTCGTTAGCGTGCGCATATTTAGCTATCGCGTACTTTTTGCTCAAGTTTAGAGTTAGGTGTTAGATATTTTTAGATTTACGTCGTAGTGTTCAATATATTACACACGAATGGCACAACACGCTCAGATTCTTAAAAGTATTATTCGTTATCGTCAAAGCTATCAAAAGCATCCTTCGCCATGGCCCCGGCGGCTTCTTCGCGGCGAATTACCTCTCGTTTGCTCTTCTCGTCTTCTTCCGGGTGTAATCCGTCCACGTGCGACATCGTTCTCAACGGTCTCAACTCTTTCGTCATGCACAAGTGTCGTCCGCTGCCTTCTTCTTTGATGTCGAAGACAGAATCGGTGGAATCTCCGGAGGAAGAAGCGCCCCAACTCGTCGCCGTGGCCGAGAAGCTCTTTTCAACTACCCACCCGTCCGCTTCCATGTTTCGCAAAGCATCGGTGGCTTCTTTCATCGCTCGTCTCGCATCTTCGAACGATCGACATTTTGAGAAATCAATCAGTTCGTTCGGATCAACTTCCTCTCGCAGGCAATTGACGTTCAAACCTTCGTTCATTAAATCTTCAAAAGACATGAGACGAAAGATGAAATCGCCCTCGGGTTTCCTTCTCAAAACTCTCCCGAGATCATCTTCTAGCCATCGCCAGTTCCCATCGATGTCTTGCGCGAGGTGGAGTTCGAGAGGGAGTTTCATTTCGGCGATGTAATTCGCGTCGCCTCCTAACAAAGCATCCAACAATTCGTCGTCGTCGTCGTAGTACTCGTCGTCGTCGTCGTCGTAGTAGTATTCGTCCTGGTCTTCGATGCTTCCTTTCGCGGATTTCCGTTCCGAATCGTACCTCTGTTCGATGCGCATGTAATGTTCCGTCTCTCTCATAAAATCTTCGTGCGTGATTTCCAAGTCGTCTTCGTCCAAATCTTCAAAGTCGATGCCGAGAAACGAAAGCGCCTCGTCGTAGCCTTTCGCGTGTTTCGGTAAGCACAAAACGTTCACGTAATTCCCAAGAAAATCGGAAACAGTATCCGGTACTCTCGACGAGCACAATTCTTTATACGCTTCCACGGCGTTGACGTAATCCAACACGCGTTGTAACTTTACCGAAGATCTCGCCGAGGTATCTCTGGCTTCTTCTACTGCCCATTCTTTCTCTTCGATTAAAAGCTCCAATCGTTTTTTTTGCATTTGGAATTGCTCTTTGGAAAGCACCGTAGTTTCGTGTTTCGGCGCCTGATCTTCGTCTTCCACTTCTTCTTCTTTCTTCGGGAGAGCCTCTTCCTCTTCTTTCGTGGTAACGTTCGCGTTTGCGTTTGTGGCGGCGGTGGTGGTCTTCTTACCATTTTTCGTCGCGGAGGCGTTACTGATCTTCACGTTCTCTTTCGTCGTCGCGGTTCTCGTCGCGGTCGCGTTGGGATTTTTCTTCTTCTTCGAGTGTTGTTGATTATCGTTCGGCGCCTTTGACTGGTCCCTCGCGAACGACGACGACGACGACGCGCCGCTCTCTCTCCTCGGCGCGTCCATCTCCGGATGGTCTAACCGCGGATCTGCATCCGCATCCGCAATCGGCGACGACATCTCGTTCTTCTTCTTTTTCGCCGCGTTTTCCTTCTTCCTCCTTTCCGGGGAAGACTCCGAGTGGTGGTGGTGGTGGTCGTCCTCGAAGCCTCCTCCTCGGCGTCGCGCCGCGACGCGCGTCGCTTTCGTCCTTCGCCTTTGCTGCTGGAGGAGTTGTGGCTTTTGTTGCGCGAGACACCACCCAAAGCCTTCTTCCTCGAGACGCGTCGTTTCCCCCCGGAACGACGACGACATCGCTTTGGCCAAAATCAGACGACGACGTAAACGACGACGAGATCCCCCTCGCATCATCGCGACGTTGCGTCTTTGGTTGTTCGGGTGCATCGTCGCGGTGGTGGTGGGCATCGTGTTCGAACACCGCATCATCATACTCCTCGTCGCGATATGCGCGCTCTTCCTTCCTTCCTTCTTCCTCTCACACCGCAAAGCGCTTTTTGGCTCTTCTGCGGGGGGGTCGTCGTTGGAATCTCTCGATTGGATTACACACACCCAACGGGAATATATCTACAGAAAACGAGATTCAAAATTGGATATACGACCACCACGCGAGATGACGACGACGACCAAAACACACTCCTTCTCAGGCGTCTTTTCGCGTCTTCTCGCTTTTCTCCCAAGGAGTATATGTGTGCGTGTTTTCGAGAGAGTAATAAGAAAAGAGGAGAGACAAAGGTATATATACTCAACAGCGCGCGGTGGTGTGTTGTGTACTAAAGAAGTATAGAGAGAGGAGTGAGTGCCTTCCCAAAGGTCTTATATTTAGATATGTGTGGCCAAAAAGAGGACCACAAAAGGAAAGATTTTCGAGAGATATTTTAGACCCGATAAAACACGCCGTCCTTTTTTTATTATTTAGGGTATCATCATTTTAGCTGAGGAAAAGAAAAAAGAGGTGGATGTTGGATTTCTTCTAGTATTTTTGAAGTCCATCTTTCAGACGAACGCTTAGTAGGAGTTATGACTGTTGTTTTAGAAGTCGCACATCGCATTTTTGGCTTCTAAAACAACAGTGGACTCCTTTTTATTACTTTTGGAGTGGAGTAAGGTACATATATGGGATGTTTTAATAATAACTACGTGGTATTCTATTCCATCGCGTCCAAACACTTGTCGTACATATCCCCGGCTTTGGCTAATTCGCCCATGTCCGTGTACACGTCTCCGAGCATACCAAAGACGGTGGAATCTTTGGCGATGAGTAAAGCGCGCTCGAGCTGGGCCGCGGCTTGGGTTAAATCACCCGACGCTTGGTACGCCATCGCCAAACCTTTCCGCGCGGAGAGCGAATCTTCGACGACGACGTTTTCGTCGTTTTCCTCGTCGCCGCTCGCGGAGGCGGTTTTCACGGCATCGAGGGCATCTTGAAATAAAACTATGGCCGCGTCGTAGTCCCCACTCGCGTACGTCGATTTCGCCTTTCCGATCAACCCCATAGCTTGGCTCGTCGAGCCGCCGTCGGTCTTCTTCGCCTCGAAACGCTCGTCCTCCGCGCGTTGCATGATCGCTCTCATTTGAATGTTCAATCGTTCGATTTCCAGCCTACGTTTGCGACTGAGCACGCCATTCAAACTCGCTCCGATGAGTGCTAAAAACTCCAGAGTTGCCAGCGCTGGCCAGTATTTGCGTCCGAAGAGTTGGAGTTTGGATAAGTCTTCCTCCAACGCGGCTTTGTTGGGCGCCTTGGACACTTTGGATATCTGGACGAATTCATTCGCGCATCTTCTTTTGTTGCTTGAGCACTCCGACAAAGACGACGACGGTTTCAACGCCTCCAGGGACATCATCGCGTTTTGGTACTCTTCGGGGACGACGACGACTTCGACGCTTCTTCTCCCGTCTTCGCTATTACTCGATGACGACTTTGACGAATGCATCGCCATCATCATCATTTTCGACGCATCGGATGATTGTCGTCGTCGATGAGATCGCGCATTCAAAACGTTGGACGCGCTGCTCCGAAACGACGACGACGACGACTCGAACGCCACGGAAGAAGAAGAACAACAACAACGCATTTTTTTTTTTCTTCTTCTTCTTTTACCCTCCTCCAAAAAACAACCAGACAGAGAGAGAGGCCTTCTCGCGTGTGTGCACTCTCGGGGGGGGTGTTCGACAGTGACGATTTCGATGCTTTTTTATCCAATTTTGTGGGGTAAAAAGTGGGTGTTTTTAGAGAGAGAAGTCTGGAGAGAGATATAATACAAAGGTAGTTTAAGCGAATTGCGCATACATGTAACGACATCGTTGACTGCACACACATAGTCTGTAGTATACTACTCTATATAGTAGCTGTGTGTGAGTATTGTGAGCACACATCCCCAAAGAAGAAAAAATCATCTTTGATGATATTTTACTTTACGCGTCGTCGAACGCGACGCCGCCTCCGGTGTGCCGTCGCCGTTCTACGCCGATCTCTTTTATTCGCTTCCTCCGTTCGAGCTCTTTCGTTCGGAACGCCGCCAGTCGTCGTTTGTGTCGTTCGGTAGTATTCTCGTCGTTTACGTCGTCGTTGTCGTCCGACCGCGACGACGTTTCGAAGACGTCGGCGAAGACGAACGGAGAGGGAGCGCTCGGTCTTCGTCTCTCGCGGCGGTGGCGTTCGTCTCTCGCGGCGGCGGTGGTGGTGTTCGAGTGTGGTGCGTCCTCTTTTTCTTCGCCTTCTCTTCTCGTCTCCCGATGTTCCGCAAAAACGGCCGCCGACGCCGTCATTCTCTCCCTCCCGACCCGAAATCCGCTCAGTCTCTCTCTGTTCTTCTTCCCGTCTTGGTCGCGCACCAACGCGCCGAGCGGATCCGTCTCCCTCAATATCTGCGCCAATTCGCCGCTCATCTTCGACCCGTCCTCCTGCGCGTCGAGTACCTTCACCAGTAAATTTCTATAAAAGTTCACGCTTCGGTATTCAAACAGCCCGCCGACGATGCCAGTGGCGACGCCGACGACGACGCGCGCGCGAAACGCATTCGTCTTGTTCTTAAAACCTCCCATCATCATATTTGTGCCATCGCTACTACTCATCGAAGAAAAGTACCCGAACGCGCCGGTCAGACCGCACGCGACGACAACTCTCGCGATGGACGCGTTCACAAACTCGTTCACGGTCCTTTTCTCTTCCGCGGAAGGTTCGTAGTCGAGAATCTGCTGGCGGCGAGAGAGCTCGGCGAGTGCGCGTTTGGCAACTGCCGGGGAAACATCGGGAACGACATTCTTCTTCTTCTTTGAAGACGACGACTTCGATGATGATGATTCAGAAGAACACGACGCGACGGAGACGAAGCACCAGGCACGAGCGACGCGTCGAAGGAAACACCACCGCGTCGGCCGGTCGTCGTCGTCGTCGTCGACGATGATGACGCGCGACATGAGTGTCGGGCATTTGCAATGAAGATATATGTATGAAGCGATGGGACGTACAATTGTAGTCTCTGCGGTACAGTAGTAATGATCGTACTACATCGTTTTTCTGTTCTATTGTACGACTCTGTGCGTTCTAAGAAAGAAGGCAGAGAGAAAAGGAAGAAGCGTGATGAGGTAGGTGTGGTGTTGTGAGTACTCCTGCTGAGAAAATAATGTGCGATACGAGACGGCGACGACGCCTCTCGCGCGCGTCGTTTCGAGAAAGCGCGCGCGCGCGCGCGGGAGAGAGAAACGAACGCGCAAATGTGCGGGTGACGACACGTATTCCACATCGATATATATATATATATATATTCTTTCGGAAGCCATTTTTTCCGCTCATCGTTTTTGTGAAGGGCCGCCGTTCCAAAAGGCAAAACATTTCTCAACGTCGGACGGTAATTCCAAAAAAAGTGTCTCGTCACTAAGAATATATATATATATATATGTGCGCTCTCACGCGCGCGCGCGCGCGCGTGAGAGTAATACATTGAGAAGAGACGTACCTTTACTCCTTTTGCTCCTTTTTGCGATGCTAATTTTACATTCATCCTTCCGCCTCGACTTCTTCCCAGGAGGTGGCGATATTACTGTTCACGGCCACGTACGAGTTTGATTTGTGTTTTGGCACGAACGTCCAATCCGCTTTCGGTTTGCCCAAGAACATCTCGCTGACTTTAATCCAATCTTCGACTTTATCCGATGCCAACAAGGTTTCCATCTCATCTCGACCGAAATAACGTTGCGGACGTAGGTGCATCTTCTGCACGCTCGGATTTTCCAAAAGACCAACCGGGACGTATCTGTGCGTGTAACTCATCCACTCGCACAAAAACGTTCTCGTCTTTTCGACGCCGATGGAATCGGAACCCCAATGTTCTAATCCGTAGTTACAGAACTCCGCAAAGTACTCTAAACGTTCGGAGGAAGAGACGTCGATGTGTCTTTGCTCTTTAATCTCTTGAAACAGCCACGGTTTAATAATTGCACCGCGACCGATCATGCACGTGGCGATGTTTCCAGATTCCATGTGCGCGTTGTAATCTTCGTAGGTATACACGTCGCCGTTACCGATGAGCGGGATGACGCCTTTTGAAATAGTTTTAGCTATTTTACCGCACTCATCGATGTATTCCCAATCCGCCAAACGTGAGTAGCGCTGCGCGCGCGTTCGTCCGTGTAACGTCACCGCGGCAACTTTACCGAGCCAACCGGCGTTGAGCGAATCTCGAGATGTCGAAGAAGGCGCAGAGCAACACCGATTGACGATATCGTGCGCGTTCCACTGTTGCTTGCGATCGTGGTAGCCCATTCGAATTTTGATTGTCAACGGGATCTTACGCAACGATGAGCTCGCTGCGTCGATTATTTTCTCCATCTTACCGGTTTTAAGTTGCGTGAGTAAAGTTGATCCAGCGCCTTTTGCGCAGACGCCTTCGATTGGACATCCCATGTTGATGTCGATGAAGTCGCATTGGACTTCATTTTCAATCAGTTCCTGTTATTGTTTTGAAAGGCGAAAAGAAGAAGAGTGTTAGTCTATTTTCATAGACGCGAGAAAATAATAACACCGATAATAAATAGTACATCGAGCGGTCAGATAGCACTGGGAACTCACGAGCTGTAAAATAACCAGAGAATGCGAACACTCCCCGGCGCTTCCTCCTTTGCGCCTACTAGGGCTGCGGCTGCCAAAGAAGTCCCAAGATTTAATCATCACCCCGGTCGTTGCACATCGATATATCGCGCAAAACACACGACGAAAGAAAAAGAAAATACAAAAGCTACTATAAAACATACCACGCATCTGCCGATCAAATCAGGATATCCACCACATATTTGGACGCCGAACTTATTAGTCTTACTCGATTCGCACGCGTGTCTTCGTAAAAGTGCCCACTCACGTCGATCGCCCGCTAACAAGTTCGATGCCATCGCCATCTCAGATATCGTCACATCTGCACCAAACTTCACGCACAAACGTCGAAACGGCGCGTGTCCAACCGTTGTTAATGGTGCCAAGATTAACTTTTTGTTGAAATTGATCGCGTTCTTCTCCGTTTTCTCTTCATTCTCGTTCTCGTTCGCGTCGTCGTTTCGTTTCTCTCTGTTCATGGCCGCAATCTTCCTCTTCTTCGTTTTAGACACGCACAATAAATCACACCGAACTTTCTCTAAATACTTCGTCGACCTTGGCAAACGATACGTCGATTCGCGTAATTCTTTCTGCAACCGGTCCTCCATGGTATTGAACTCTTCGCTGCCCTCGCTCCGTCTCCACTCGAGCAAAGTCTTCGTCTCTTTCGACGACGAACGATCGTTTTCGTGTCGTTCGTAAAAGTAACATCGAATTCCAAACGGACACTTCACGTCTTTCATCTTCTTCTCGTACGGACACTTGATCTCAAAACATCGCCCGGCGAGACCTTGCCCTCCAAATCCGTCCCGTCTCGCCGACGCGTACTTCTCCGCGTCGTGCACGCGTTCGCACGACGTCGATTCGTACGGGCACGCTTTCCCAATCGCCACGAACCGGCACAAATCCTGCCTCATTGCCGCGTATTTTTCTTTCTTCCGCTGCTTTTGCGACTTTGCGCCTCGTCGCACGCCGTTTTTATAGCTTAATAATAGTATCCCTCCTCTTTTCTTTAACCGTTTTTCGTCGTCATCATCATCAAAGTCGTCTCGAATCGTTCCAATTTTGCTTTGCGGTGTTGTAAAAGCCTCCTCTTCTTCCTCCTCGGCAGAAGTCTTCTCGGGAACCGTCGTCACCAAAAACGTCTCTCGAATCGGTAAGAATCCTTCCTTCGCGAGCTTCTCGACGCGTCGTCGTCGCTCGGACGACGACGGTGCTTTTTTCGGCATTTCTTCGAATCGCGCCGCCGAAAATGCCCTTTTTTTTCCCCGGAAGATCTTTTAATAAAAGTATCTCTCTCCTTGCGGTTTAATGACGACGGCCATCGAGAGACGACGACGACGACGAAAGGGGACAAAAAGGAGGACCACCACCTCTGAAACGCGGCGCGAACGCAGAGGAGGACCTTTTGGATCCGCGAGAAAAGGTCAATGTCGCCTTCGCAAACAAAAGTGTGCTCGATACTCTAGAGCTTTCTTTTTTGGGGGGGAATTTTGCGTCATTTTTTTATTTACTGCTACACATTGTACCATTGTACGTCGTTTTGATTCAACAACACACGTAACACACCGTTCTTTACTGCCGTCGCTGCTGCGCCAACCATTTTTCTCTTCTCAATCGAAGGACGGCGGACACTTCGTCTTCCTCCTCCTCTTCCTCCTCGTCGTCCTCGTCTTCGACTGCCGCCGGCTGCGCGTCTTCTCCCCGTCTCGCGTTTTCGTCCGCGGTTGTGTCCTCCGTTTCTTCTTCGCGCGGCGTTTCTTCAATCTCGGGGGCGGTGTTCGTCGTTGCCGGCGTCGGCGTCGAGGCGGCAGACGGCGACGCCGAGCGCGAGTGTCGAAAGGCGACTTTTTTCGTACCTTCTTCACGTTGCGAAGAAGAGGAAGGCATGGTTGTCGCGATTTTCTCGAATTTCGTTTCGAGAGGAGGCGGAGTTTTTGAGCGCCGCTGTTGCTGCTGGTCGAGCTTTTGCATCAGTTCGTTCACTTTTCGTTCCAACGCCAAGATTTTCTCGTTCGAGCGAGCGTCGTTTTCCATTTGCGCTCGACGACGGTTGTACTCTTTTTCGTACTGTTCTGGGGTGAGCGGCATTGGTTGTTGGTGTTGCGAATCGTTCGGAAACGGGAAGTAGCTACTAGCACCGCCGCCGTTGATGTTCGTTCCCGGAGGGAGCAAACCAATCGGCGCGACGCTCATGAACGCCATTTGCGCTTGTTGCGCGGCAGCTGCAACGGCAGCGGCGGCGGCATGCGCCATGCGACGCGCGGATATGTCTTCGTCAGACAATGATGATTCGTCGTTCGCGATGTTTGTCGCCGCGGCGGAGATGCCGGCATGGTAGGACGCGTTGATGGCGGCGGTACCAGGCGTCCACCACTCGCCGCCCGGATTGAGATTTGCCGAAGGCGAAGGCGCGACTGGCGTCGTCATAGCCGGAGGCGGCGTCGCTCTCGTTTGTTCATCTTCTCCTTGTTGCCGGTGTTGTTGTTGTTGTTGTACAAATCTCGGTGACGGTGGCGTGCGCGCTGGAGTAGGCGTTGTTGCCGCTGCGGCGGCAGGGGTCGCCCTCCTCGGTTCCCTCGAAGTCGAAGGGGTGGTAGTTGTTGTTGTAGGTTGTTGTTGTTGTTGTTGTTGTTGTTGTTGTTGTTGTTGTTGTTGTTCGTCACCCAGACGACGTGTGAGATGTTCTAATCTCTGCTCTCGAATGCGTTGCGCTTCTGGGTCCGCTTCTGTTGTGGTCGTCGTCGTGGACGACGACGAAGGATGAGCATCTGTTCCTCCTCCTTCGCTCGCCGGTGCCCCACCACCACCACTCTCTTCCCTCTCCCTTCTCGCTCTCTCCTCTCTCGCTCTCCTCGCCTCTGCCGTTTGCGCGTCTAATCTCGCTTGTAGTTCCGGTGCTATGTACCCCGGCTGTAATTCTGGCGGTAACCTTTGCCACTGCCCTTCCTCTCTCTCTCTCTGTCTTCTCTCCAACTCCCTGTCTTCTTCCGGTAACACCGATGCCCGACACGTCGGACACGCCTGTTGTCTCTCTAACCACGATCTCAAACAGTGCAAATGAAACGAATGCGAACACGGCAATTTCTTCGCGCGCATTTGCTTCGGTATCGGCGTTTGACTCCCGTCCGCGTGTGTCTGGCACATTTTCATCTTCTCTCTGCACACGACGCACGTGTCTTCGCCGCCTTGCGCTAAATCCAAATCCTCCGCAGTCGCATCCGGAAATCTCGAATCTAAGTTCGCCGTCACTCTTCTGTACCTCAAAAACGCTGCCACTCGATCTTTAAACTGTCTAATCGTCACGTACACGTCCCTCAACAAATGTATCGGTAACCCGTAATACGCGAATATGATGGAAAAAAACGCCACGTACACGCACAAGTGCACCAAATCCGCGCACAACTCTAAATAAAACACAAACGCGCCTTTTCCTTGCCAATTCCCGTCTGTGGCGCGATCTACTAACGTCACGAAATACTTTGCAAATCCAACGCACATTTTGCTCGCCAGAATAACGTGCTCGAACCCAAACAAAAGCACCACCGACGGTCCTTTCTCGACGACGCGTTCGATCGCAAACTTCACGAAAGCCACGTCCACGAACAGCAAACACACCATGAAGCTTAAAATCCTCATCCGGTCGATCGTTCGTACTCTCGGTGCCGTCTCCATGTGTTCCGCTCTGTCTTTACACAGTCCGTGAAACGCTTTCAAGAACAACAAGCTGGCGAATAACGACACGAATCTCAAATTGAACTCCTCTCGGAAGATGGTCATCGCCAGACACGTCTCCATGACTGCTTCTCGCGTCCGGTCTTGCAAACGCTCCACTTCGCTCTCTCTCAGCGTCCCCAAAAATAACCGCTTGATCCCTTTCGCCATGGTAAACGCCAACGCGAACGCCACGTTCGCCAACGCCACGACGCTGATTTTCGACGTCGAGAGATACAACATCGCGCTGAAATACTGCTCGCGCGTGAGCAACGCGTGGACGACGATCAGGGACGCGACGACGATGGACGTCGTCACGTACGAGAAGGACCGGGTAAACACGCCGCCGCCGCCGCGCGGCATGATGGCAAGCAAATTTGGTGGGGTGTTGGTCTCGCGTGAGTATTGTGTGGCGCTTTCGAAAGAATTCGAAGGAGATCTTCATCGGGAAGACCAAACCCTAAACCCTAGTATGTATTTGTGTGTACAAAATGTGGGGAAGGAAAGAGAGGGAGAGAGAAAAACGTTGCGATTCGATATGTGAAGATGACACTTTTGTACGTAGCACAATACGTGCTGCTGCGATGCAAAAGCACACAAAAAACACTTTGTTTTCGTTTTCTTTCTTCGTATATTTTCGTGTGCTATAACTCACACCAACAAACTTTGAGACTCGCATTATGTACTTCTATTCTCGACGTTGTTGTTCCTTCGACGAGCGTCTCGCCGTCTTCAACGCGGCTTTGGCTCGTTTCAAATTCTCCTCGACGCGCTTCAATTGGTCTTCGACGGAGCGTTTACGCTCTCGCTCTTTCATAGATTTACCGGCACCGTTGGAAAATTTCGTGGCTAAAAGTTGGAGGAGCTGATCACGTTCGGAGGAAAGGAGGGTGATGTTTTTTTCGTGTTGCGCGACGACGAGGAGGTTGGACGCGAGGAGGTCGGCGGATGTGGCGTAAGGAGGGGCAGTGTCCACTTCCTTTTTCTTGGCGGAGAGAGAGGCGTTTCGTCGAGAGACGATGGGAGGTCGCGTGATGTTGGTAGCGTCCTCGGTTTCGTCGCGAAACCAGGACCAGGATGGAGATTGGAGTCGGACGGCGTTGGTTCTCGTGCCGGCGGCGATGTTTGATGTTGACGTCGTCGTCGTCGTCGTCGTCGTCGCAATCGGTATTTCCGTTTCTTGTTCTTGTTCTTGTTCTTCTTTCTCTTCTGTTTCTCGTCGAGAAGCGACGAGCTGAGGATACCTTTTCACCGGACTACTCCTCACAATTTCCGAAATCGATCTCCCGGACCGTTCGTTCATCGAGACAATCTGTTCCATTCTCTCTTCCATCTCAGTCGCAGCCGTTCTCAATCGAGCGTTTTCTCTCTCCAACTTTCTCGAATTCGCGCGCATCGTCAACGCGTGCTCCCTAGCCTCGTTCTTTTTCCTGTCCGCCTCTTTCGCCATCTTTGCAAACTCTTCTACCTCTCTCTCCCTTTCCCTCAACAAACAAATCGCTTCTCGCACGTCTAATTTCATCCTCTCCTCCTTCGCTTTCGCCTCCGCCGCGCGCTCGTCGCCTTCCATTCGTTTCCGTCGGTCCAACGCGCACACTCTTTGCAATTCCTTCACGGACTCTTCCATTCGTTTCAGTTTCTCTCGTAACTTTTCATTCTCTCGTTCACATCTCGCCGCTTGCGCGGATTCTCTCTCTGCATCCGCCAAAGCGTCCGCGGTTCTCAACTCGCACGCACGCAGTTGCGACGCGAGAGACTCCACCAATACCGTCGACGCCGCTTTCGACGAGGACGACGAAAAAGGACTTTTGTTCCTCGCCGTCGACATCGGCGTCATCGCGACTGCTGTTCGACGATTCCTACTGTTCGTCTCCGCTTTCTCGTGGCTCCCCAACCTCTCGTCGTCTTCTTCTTCTTCTTCTTCAAAATCCACCCGTCGCTCTTCTCTCAAAAACGCCGGTTCCGCGAACGCTCGCGGCAACGGAAACGGCGCCGGTTTTGCTTCCACGTTGGGGTCCTCGAACGTGCTGTACGCCCCTGCCCAGGATTTCAGTTTTCTCCCTCTTCTTCTTCTCCCGTCGTCAACAAAGTCGATTCTTCTTTTGTCCTTCTCCTCCTCCTCCTCCTCTTCCGACGATGACGACGCGCTAAAGGTCGTCGCGCGGTCGAAACTCTCTCCTTCGTCTTCATCCATAGAATAATCATCAATTAATCGCGCTCGATGTCGCATCATTTCCCGTCGCGTTCGTCGCGCGATGTCCAGCGCATCTTCGAACGCCTCGTCGTCGTCCTCGTCGTACTCCCACTTCTTCTTCTTTTGGTGCTCCTCCTCGCGATAATAATACGAGTCCCGTTCATTGTCGACCATCATATGGCATATATATCAGAGCTCTAATGTCTTCCAATTGGACCGTTGTTAACACAAATGGTCACAGGTCGTTCTCTCTCTCTCTCTCTCTCTCGTTGTTGTTGTTGTCGGCGATATACTACAAAGCGAGACGATATGTGCAATGTCGTCTCCGTCCCTCTCTTCGTTCTCGATGTTGTGCGCGTTTGGTGTTGGTTTGGTGGTGGTGCGCTGTTCTTCTTCTTCTTCTTCTTCTTCTTCTCTCTTTTTGTCCCGTCTTTTTTCTCTTCCTTTTAAAAAATTGGATTGGAAAAAACTGCACGAAAAAATCTTCATTAATTGCACGCGCAACTTTGGGAGAAGAGAGAGACTCTCGATGACGACGACGCTAAAAAAACCCACGATGATGGCCGTGGTGGTCGCGACGTGCGTCGTCCTCGCGGTGGTGGCAATGTCTTTTCGGGAGGGAAATGACGACCATTTTTCGACGACGGCGATGACACGCACCAATAATAATAGAAAACTGCTTCAATCTCTGCAACGGAGGGAAAATAATAATAATCGATATTATTATTCTCCGACCGAAGAAACGCTCTTGCCGGCGCTGAACAGCAACCCGAGCGTCGGGTCGAACGTGATGAGCATCGAGGAGGACGACGAGTACGACGAAAACGCGTATAATAATAATAATAATAATAATAATAATAAAAGCGAAGGAGAAGACGACGACGACAAAGAAGAAGAAGAGGAATTTGGAGGACAAAAAGATGGCTCGAAAAGGAGTAGTGTTTTGTCACCATCTTTACCACCTGTTGTTGTACCGAGAACAAAACCATCGAAAGGGATAACGGGGACCACCACCACCGCGACCACCACCACCCGACCGGACGACGCGTACGTGACCCTCCGCGACGGTTCGAGAAAGAAAACCACGTTTTGGTACGAAGCGGCGAGACGCATAGGGAGGGACGAACGCGTGCGGCGGTTTAGCGCCGCGTCGGCGAAGCTGGGAATGCGCACGGGGAAGGGATTGGCGAATTCGCACAGGAAGGCGAAGGATACGTTGAGAAAGACGAAGATGATGCGAGACGCGAGCGATAGACAAGTGAATCAAGCGATGTTGGGGATACTGACGGTCATTTTAGTCGTTTGGATGGTGTTTGGAATGTTTGTGATTGTTCCCGCGCGCGAAAGACGACGAAGAGAATGGGCGGAGAAAGTAGAGTCGTGATGATGAGAGTGTTTTCTTTTGTAAAAACAATATTAAAAAACCTTTATCAATGGTATACTACGTACCGTAGGTACTACCACGGTGAGAGTAGACACATAACTCCTCCTCGTCTCCAACAAATCTAATAATCTAAACTAATCTGCGTGTACGGAAGCGGCGAACGCGCAGTACAGAGCAGCCGGGTGGACGTCGAACGTGGCGTTCTCGCCGAGCAGCGTCCACTTCGAGGTGTCGTCGACAAACTCGCCGTAGGTTCTTCTTGTTGTTGTTACTTTTTTCGCGTTCGTTTCGGTCGCCGAACTGTTGTCGTTTTCTCCTCCTCCTCCTCCTTTCGCGCGATTATTTTCTTTCCTCTCGTCCGCTACAATCCCTTCGGCGGTTGCCGTGAGTTTTTCGAGAACTCGAATCAATTTCTTTCGGTCGTTTTCTACATCGGCGTCGCTTCTCGCCAGTATCGAGGCGGTTCGTTTCCTTTTCGCATCGCCGGCGTCCTTCCCGCCGCCCACGAAATCTAACATCCTCACCTCGACGTAGCTTCCGCACACAATCCTCGACCCAGCTCTCGCGTCTTCCACCCGTCCTATCCTTACCGCGTACCGTTGCTTCACGCACTTTTCTTCGCTCACCTTTTCTTCGTCGTCGACGCACGCGATTTCAGCACACACGAACCGCCGCGCGCATCGCACCTCGTGGTAGCGACACCCGCCGTCTTTCACGTACGCCTCCGGGTCCACGTCCTTCAGTTCCCGCAGTTCAAAGTCCTTCGTCTTCGTCTTTACGAAGATGTATTTCTCGTTTTGACTCCTCCTCCTCCTCCTCCTCCTCGATGGTGTGTTTTTTCTTCTCACTACTATTTTCGAACGGTCCATCCACGTCGTCGCCGTCCGTCGCGCGTCTTCGTCTTCATTGTCTTCTTCTTCTTTCTGTTTTTGGACCATTTCCACCACGTAAAATTCCTCTTCGATGCGTTCTTTTTCTTCGGTCGTGAGCGCGACGGCGAACGGGCCGGGTCGTTTCGGTTCGTTTCTTTTGTACAGTCGGACGATCGCGCGTTCTTTTTCTTCTTCTTCTTCTTCCTCATCTGGGTTGGTGTTGTTTTCTTCTTCTTTTTCGCCAAAGGCAAAGGTGGTGTTCCTATCGACGCGACGGCGCATTTGTCGATTGAATTCGATGCCGCTCGCAAAATTCGTCGCATCATCTTTGCTGGGCCTTCTTCTCCAGTGCGCGATCATATCTCGAAAAAAAAACAACGCCTTGCCTCTCAAACTTTTTGTCGAGAGTAGGAGTCGTCGTCGCAGGCGTCGCAGAACGTCGTCGTCAATCGCGCGCTACCGAAAAAGAATGTACAAAGCGCGTAAGTGAGAGTGACGAATGAAATGCACATAATGTTTTCCAATCGAGAGAGAGAGAGAGAGAGAGAGGACGCGAGACACACACACCCTTCCTTTTTAGGGTTTAGTGTTTCACAACACCTTAAACATTTTGGAGGTGCTCGACTTCTTTTCTCTCTCTCGCCTTCGATACAACAACACACACATCGCGCTTTCTCGACGACGACGACGACGACGACGACGAGAGAGAGAGAAGAAGAAGAAGAAGAAGACACCTTTTTTGTGTGCGCTCCGCTTTTGCCGCCGCCGCGTTTCTCCTCGACGCTTTTGGAAGAGAGAAGACAGAGAGAGAGCGCCTTTCAGAGAGACAATTGGAAACGCAATGCTGGTGCTCACCACCACCTATACGCCTTTGGGACGACGACGCGATCCCTTCGCGTCTTTAGGGGAGGTATGCGGGTGCTTTGATGATGATGGTCGTCGTCTTTGTCAAAGTCGCAAAGCGGCGGCGTGTCGTCGTCGGGGTCGTCGTCTCTTCGGTGGTGGTGGGTGGTCGTCTCGGCGCGGTGGGTGTGTCGCGTTGGACGCGATAAGTCGTCGTCATCATTCCCGTAACGAACGCGTTTTTCAAAGGTCTCCTCCGTTGGAAGAAAGAACGACTTCGAGGAGGAGGAGGACGCTCTCGCGTCGCGCCGCGTTGAACGACGACGACGACGATCGCGAGAAAGAAGAAGAAGAAGAAGACACAGAGGCGCTCAAAGACGACGACGACGACGACGACGACACCAAAGAAGAAGAAGGAACGACTTTGCGCAACGAGATGGGAGGAGAGAAGGACAAAGTCGACCCGCCGCGAAAGGGGGGGATGAAACAACACGCCCACCAAAATCCTCGACACCCGAACAACCATCAACAACACCCTCACGCGACGTTGGCACTCGTGAACCGCGCGACGAAGATCGTGGCCGCGTACGCGTGCGTCTCGTTCCTGGCGTACGCGTACGAGGCGGCGTTTGGAGGAGGAGGATCGGGAGGGTCGCTGATGACGAGAGAGATGAAACGGAAAGCGACGGTGTTGCAGGTCTCGTATTCGAAGTTTTTGAGAGACGCGAGGAAGAATGACGTCGGGACGGTGACGGTCGCGGGAGATCGTCTGACGTGGAAACCGAAGAAACCGACCGTGATTGAAACCGGGAAGAGGAGAAATCCAAAAAAAGAAGAAGAACGCCAACGCCAATTTCAACGACGACAAGAAAAAAGGCGAACAACGACGACAACGACAACGACGCCGACGAGCAGAAGCGATGATGGATCGAATTCATTAATCGAGATTCACTACGCGACGAGGAAACCCGCGGACGCGCAAATGCCGTACTCGCAGTTGGAAAAAAACGACGTCGAGGTCTTTTCCGTGGACGTCGACGGCGAGAAGAACGGATTCGATTTTCCGTTTTTAGTCTTCGCGTCGATCGTTTTGTTCTTTTGGTTGAGGAATCTTCGGGAAAATTCGATGATGATGGGATCCGGAGGCGGCATTCCCGGTGGAAGAGGCGGCATGCCGGGTGGTGGCATGCCAGGAGGAATCCCGGGCGCGGGAAGGCAAGTCGGCGGAAGGTCGTTCAATAATGGTCGAGGACGCAACGACCCGAATTTCACGCCGCCACCGTCGACGACGTTCGAGGACGTCGCCGGCGTCGACGAAGCGAAAGAAGAGTTATCAGAAATCGTAGACATTCTGAAAAATCCAGAACGATACTCAAAGTTAGGCGCGAGACCGCCGTGTGGGGTACTTTTGTGTGGATCGCCTGGGACTGGAAAGACTTTGTTAGCCCGAGCGGTGGCCGGCGAAGCTGGCGTGCCGTTCATTTCAGTCGCCGCGAGCGAATTCGTGGAGTTGTACGTCGGAATGGGCGCATCGAGAGTGCGCGACGTGTTCGCCCGAGCTCGCGCGCAAGCGCCGGCGATCGTGTTTATCGACGAAATCGACGCCGTCGCCAAAGGCAGATCGGACGGTAAAATGAGAGGCATGGGCAACGACGAACGCGAACAGACGTTGAATCAATTATTGACGGAATTAGACGGATTCGATGCCGACACCAGTCGATTAGTGATATGCATAGGCGCGACGAATCGACCGGATACGTTAGATGCGGCATTACGACGACCCGGCCGATTCGATCGCATCGTCCAAGTCGATAAACCGGACGTCCAAGGTAGACGCGAAATTTTAGACGTCCATGTCCAAACGAGAGGTTTGCCTTTGGAAAATAACGCACACAACGGAAAGAAAAGCCTGTTAGACGAAATCGCGACGATGACGAGCGGATTTACTGGAGCAGACCTCGAAAATTTGGTCAACGAAGCCGCGTTACTCGCCGGTCGCGAAAGCAAAACCATCGTCGGTAAAGAAGAGTTTGAAAAAGCAGTCTTACGAACCGTCGCCGGCGTGGAAAAGAAACGCTCGTTGCTAGGTCCGAGAGAGAAATTCAACGTCTCCGCGCACGAGGTTGGACACGCGATCGTTTCTCAAGCCATCGGGACGTTACTCCCGGGATCAACCAAACCGGAACAGATTTCAATCGTAGCCAGATCCGGAGGCGCGTTGGGTTTCACGTACACGCCGCCAAACACGGACGAACCGGAACGGAAATTAATGTTCGCGGATGAACTTCGAGGGCAAATCGCCACGTTTATGGGTGGACGCGCAGCGGAAATGATCGCGTGTAAACGCGTAAGTACGGGAGCATCGGATGATATTCAACGCGCGACAATGTTAGCGTATAAAGGTTTTGCCGAGTGGGGTTTATCCGCCTCGGTCGGGCCGATATCCATACCGACGCTCTCCTCGGGCGGCAACCCGGAAGATTGGTCGTTTAGCGATCGCGCGAAAGAGTCCGGTCACGACGTCGAAGGTGAAGTGACTGGGTTGTTAAACGCGGCTTTGGTTGTGGCGTGCGAAACTTTACGGTTGAACGAAGCGTTGTTGCGCGAAGCCTCGGAGGTTTTAGCGAAAGAGGAAAGAGTTCAAGGCGACGCTTTGAGGGCGTATTTAGATCGCGCGAAAGCGCCGGCGAGTCTCGCAAAATTTTTAGAAGGGAAATACGATGTCCCGACGCGAGAGGATTTTAAACTCTTAAACGCGATGCCTTTGCCTGCATTTGAAGTCGCGAAAGCTTTAGGAGGGTCGACGGAAAATGATAATCACGATGGAGGGAACAGTGGTAGTAACGACAAAGTCGCCCCGAGATAAAAAAAAATGTGAGAGCGAGAGATTAGAGTGGTACATTGCGCGAATAGTTCATTAAAAAAAAGAATACACAACTACACATACCTACCTACTTACTATGGTAACACGCCCACCTCCGCTCCTCAAAAAATGCTTTTTACGCGTTTTCACTAAAATACGGCGCGGGTTGCCTTACCTTTAACTCGCAGAAGGACTCGAAAACGTCGCTTTCAAACTTTTCTTGTTGACTTTTCCCATCGCGTTTCTCGGTATAGACTCCACTACGTATGTTTTCGTGATCCATTTTTCACTTGTCAAGTGCTGCCTCGTCCACGCTTTCACCTCATCGTCGAAAGAGTTTTCACTGAAATTCGCGGTGGATTTATACTCGTCGGTAGGCGCGACTATCGCTACGGCGCGTTCGCCGTAATGTTCATCCGCCTCGCCGAAAACCGCAACTTCTTTCAAAACCGTTCGTCCTAAACCTTCTAGGACTCTCGCCTCGATTTCCAACGCGGATACTTTCTCGCCGCCGACTTTGAGGACGTCCACGGAAGCGCGGCCGACGATGCGCCAGTCTTTCTTATCGTTGGAAACGGAGACGACGTCGCCAGTTTTAAAGTATCCGTCGGAAGTAAACGCCTCTTTCGTGGCTTTTGAATTGTTCCAGTACTCTTTAAATATCCCTGGGCCTTTTACGAGTAACTCGTTCGTAGCTTCGTCTAAAATCATACACTCCGAGTTTGGTAACGGTTCGCCGACCGATCCCGGTACGCGACTGGCGAAATCAAGCTTTTGCGAAAGCGCCATGCCGATTTCCGTCATCCCGTATCGCTCCAACAAAGGCGATTGGTTTTCGGTCAACGCGTTCCATTGATCTAAAATAGATGTCGGGCACGCCGCGGAACCGGATACGCACAAGCGAAGCGCTTTCGCCTCTTTCGCGCACTCCGCTCGCGTCGATACCGGTGTTCTTTTCATCGTTCCATCGTCGTTCTCATCTCCTTCTTCTTTCTCTCTCCTCCTCCTATCTGCGTTATCGTACACGTCCAACTGTCGCAATGCCATCGCGTACATAGTTGGAACGCCGTAAAACATTGTGATTGGCGGTCCAGAGTTTCGCATTCGTCGCCAAAAATACCTCGAGTCAAACTTGAACGAATCCGTAAACTCCACCGTCGCGCCGCTCGCGTGCGAAGCCAAGATACCATTCACAAACCCATGCACGTGGTGTAAAGGCAAACAGTGCAACAAACGATCCTTCTTTGAAATCTCCCAAGACTCGCTCAACGTTTTCGCCTGCGAATACAAACTCTGTCGGGTGTGTAAAACACCTTTCGGTTGACCGGTCGTGCCCGACGTGTATAAAATCAACGCGCCTACTAAACTACCACTACTACTACTCGTACTACTCGTACTACTCGTACTACTCTTACTACTCCTATCATTCATTCTAACGTCTTTTAACCAATCCTTGTGAAACTCACACGGCTTGAGCGCCCATTTTGGAATTTTATGTATCCTTCGTATCTCTGCCTCTCCACACGTGAACACGTCTTCTTCATCTTTCTTTCTGCTCGAGTTCGCGGCGTTTGTTCTCGGCGGCACTAAGCACGTCTTCATCCCGCTATCGTTCGCGACGTGCGCTCGATCCTTCTCGTCTCCGAACGCCGAAACTGGCACCACAATCCCTCCGCGCATCCATATCGCGTACACAGACGCTACAAATTCAGCGTTTGGTGTGCAATACACTCCAACTCTGTCCCCGACGGACACGTCTCTTAACGCGTTCGACCGCGACACCGTGTAACTGAAATTGAACAGTTTTGCAAACGTGATTGCATCCAAAGGTCCATTCGAGGCCACGCCAGATGCGATTGCCGGTCTGTTGGGATGTCGCGCGGCGTTTTGGCACAAGAGCGAAAGTATATCGTCGTCGTCGTCATCGTCGTCGTCATCTTTCGTCTTCAACGTGGTTTCCTCGTCGTCGTCCTTTTCCGCCGCCATTCCTTTGGCCGTCGTCGTCGTCCAAAACGTCGCACAACGTTGTTGTCTTCGGGAAAGTGGTGTCGCGAGACGATGCCATCTCCTTAAACTGCTTTTGCCGTGCGCATTTGTTTTTTGCGCCGCCGCATACGCCGCCGCCGCGAGTCTTTCCAGTCGCGCATTCCCCCCAAAAGTCGTCGTCGTCGCTAAAACTCGCGTTGTTGTTGGGGTGGTCGCCGCCATAAAAGTCCGTCGCATGACCGACGAGACACCAACAAAAAAAAAGCGGAGAGAGGACGAGACGACTCTTTTTTTTTGGTACAAAACTCGAGAGCGTTTTTTTTTGTCGAAAAGTCAAGTCTTTTGTGTTTAGGGTATCAAATACAGAGAATCCAAACCCTAAATGAAAAAAAAACGTGGCTGTCCTCCTTCGATCTCTTTCTTCGTTATTATTCTTTTGTGCTGCTGGACGGATCTCATTATCTGTTGCGTGTTATTTCGTTGTGTTCCCTCTTCTTCCCCGTCAAACTCTTTCTTCTCCGGTTTTATTTTGCTTCACATTAAAACATCATCATCATCCATCATCATCATGGCGTTCACGAAAGCCTTTTACGAGCAAGCGTTCGAACGCAACTTGAAAGCGCAGACGACGACGACCAGACAACATGCAGACACCGTTGTGCCGACGATGACGCACACGCAACGCGCGACGACGACCGCGATGTTCACCGCGCACAGTAAGAAAGAAGTGGTGCGTCAAATGTATACACAACAATTTATAGCTTTTTTTTGTGTGTGCGAATATATATGCGCTTTGAACTTTTTGTCGAAATATGGGGGGCGAGGGAGAGATCGGACGGATGGTTTCCTCGACGCGCGCGCGAAACGAGCGAGGAAGTAGTTTTTGCGCGACGCGGGAACGATTTGGACGCGCGCACGACGTCGCGCGACGCGCTTTGCGCGCGATGATGCGTGCGACGTTTCGGACCGATTTTTGGGGCCGCCAAAAGATGGTGATGATGATGATGATGATGGATTAGTTTTTTATGCGCGTAAAAAAACCATCGTTTGTTCTCTCGCTTGGAATCGGCGCGACGGTGGACGCGCGAGACGCGCTCGAGGGTGGATTGCTCGTCGATCTTTGACTCGGTTTTACCGGGCGATTGGAAAGATCTGGATTCTTTTTTTTTTCCTCTTTGGTGGTAAAGAGTCACATCAACTCACCCATTTTGACTTTTTTCTTTTCTCTGCTCTAAAATGTAGGACCCGCTCGGTTTCTTGAAAGATTTAGCGGCTGGCGGCGTGTCCGGTTCCATCGCGAAAACCGCGACCGCACCGATTGAAAGAGTCAAACTTTTGATCCAAACGCAAGACGCGAACCCGAGAATCGTCTCTGGTGAAATCCCGAGATACACCGGCATCTTGAACTGCTTCACGCGAGTCTCCGCGGAACAAGGCGTCGGCTCCTTCTGGAGAGGTAACACGGCCAACATCGTCCGTTATTTCCCGACGCAGGCCTTTAACTTTGCATTCAAGGATACGATTAAGGGATTGTTTCCGTCGTATTCGCCGAAGGATGCGTTCTGGTCGTTTTTTGCCGTCAACATGGCGTCCGGAGGTTTGGCCGGCGCAGGTTCTTTGTTGATTGTGTACCCGCTTGATTTCGCGCGTACTCGTTTGGCCGCGGATGTCGGTTCAAACAAGGATCGTGAATTTACTGGCTTGGTTGATTGCATCGGCAAGACTGCCAGAGCTGGTGGCGTTGCTGCTTTGTACAAGGGCTTTGGCGTCTCTGTCCAAGGTATCGTCGTGTACAGAGGTTCGTACTTTGGTCTCTACGATACCGGGAAGGGTGCCTTGTTGACCAAGGACTCTTCTATGATTGCGAAATTCGTCGTCGCGCAAGTCGCAACGAATGCCGCGGGTGTCTTGTCATATCCGTTTGATACCGTTCGTAGACGTTTGATGATGACGTCCGGTAAGAAGGGCGGCGCCGCCGGTCCGACGTACAACGGTACCATGGACGCGTTTGTTAAGATTTACCAAGCCGAAGGCGCGGGCGCGTTCTTCAAGGGTGCGTTCTCTAACATTTTGAGAGGCGTCGGTGGTGCGATGGTTTTAGTCATGTACGACGAAATCAAAGCCATCATCAACCCGAACTAAGAGTAATATTTTAACAACCCAACTTGCTATAATTAGAACGAGAGAGAGAGAGAGACAAAATAAATAATAATAATGTAATAAATCCTGTGTTGATGTCTTCTACCCTACTATCTATTAACATACATATTAATCATGAGTATATACTACCTAGTATTATATGAGCGACATGGTATTTCTACAAGCTCGTAAAATGCGACTTTCCTATTTATTGCTGCCATCTTCTCTAAAATTATGTGTTACACTGGCCCGAATAAAATTTCCGCGGCCGCGTCCTTCCCGTCTCTGGTTTTCAAGCTATCCGCGAAAGCGCTCGTTTCGGTTTGAGTAAAACTGTCGTTCGACAAATATGCCATGTCCGTGGTATACAGGCCAGATTCGAGACCTAAATCGAGAACAATATTCCACGTGACTTGGTGTAATTTCGTTCGTCCTGGTTCGCCGTACACTTTCGTGACAATCCCACACGCGTAATTGCTCTCGGACACGCTCTTACCTTTTGGCATGCGCACTCGCACGAGTCTCTCGTTTAAATCGAATCGCTCGGTAATGTTCCCGGATTCTATCTTCGCTGAACCGAGGACAAACGCCACGTCTGTTCTAGAAATGAGCTTTTCCGAACACACTCTGTGAACGTCCCGTCGAGAGTCGATGTCTTTGTTCTCGTGCGCACCAGCGTTGTCCGCGTCGGCGTCTTGTAACTCCGTCGGCGGCGACGGGGTGTTCGGTAAAACGTTGGTTCCATCTTCTTCCTTTTCGTAACTATCATCATCACCATCGATACCTGCTCCCCCGAAATCGTCGTTGTCGTCATCTACGTCGTTATCTAAAATTCTATTCGTGTTCTCAAATTCTTCTTCTCCTTTGTCATCGAGGTCTTGATACAGATGTTCGTACGCGTTTGCCGTTGACGGTGGTGCTGGCGTTTTCCCCACATGCAGAGATGTTGGTATGGGATTGATATCATAATTGTGTACCTCTTCCTGTTGTTGCTGTTGCACTTGTTGATGGCTATCCGTTTGAGTACGAAAATATCCAATATCTTCGCTACTTCTTTGACTTCTGAAATCGCAACTCGTATTCTCCGGGGCTTCTTTCTTCGCACTAAACGAAGTATACTCCTCCATTGTTCTTTGCAACGTTTCAATCGTCTCCAATACCGCCTTCTCGAACAAAATCTCCTCGCATTTAGCCACTTCTTCGTCGCCGTTCGAGCCGGTGCCTTTTTGCCATAGAAAAACGACTTTTTGCGGATGCTCGATGCATTCAAACGCTACGGTCGGAAACGTGTTCCTCATTCGATTCACCGCGATACCTCTGCTCCCGATAAAAAAAGACAGCGCTTCTGCGGCATAAACGACGGCAGTTTTCCTCTCCACATTATTGTTGCCTCTGCGACCGACGAGCTTCAC
>JACLAA010000970.1_pt1 | contig 32937 bp, 19 predicted proteins | sample 8027891 | NCBI WGS metagenome assembly JACLAA01 (sample SAMN15724900, study PRJNA655200) | protist metagenome | isolation source: fluorescence activated cell sorting (FACS) single amplified genomes of... | place: Spain: Blaines Bay Microbial Observatory, Mediterranean Sea | collected 2016-01-19 | reverse complement strand
CCCAGCGGCTCGACGCCATGTCGATCGTCGCGGTTTCGGATCGTTTCGGATCGTCTTCGTTTCGGATCGTCTTCGTCCGTCTCGACACGGCGCGTCGACGCGTTCGCCGCGGGTCCGCCTCGCCGCCGCGCCACCCGACCGCGTCCTTCGGGCCGCGCCCTCGAGCAAGGCACGGCCGGGGCGGCGAAACACGCCGCGCGCATCGTCCGGTGCGCCCGGGAAGTGATGATCGGAAAGGAAGGAACGCGTCGAGGCCACAGTCGGCGGCGGTGCGCGTCATTTTTTTTTTTTCCCAGAACCTCTCTCGAAGGCGTTACCGCTCAGGTTGCCATGCGCGAGCACCTGCTCTGCCCCTCCACGGAGGGGTGCCACGTGCTCGCGCGCCCGTGGAGCGAGCCCCTCGCGGATTTCGCCGTGGAGGAGTTCCTCGCGCTCCACGGGTTGTTCACCAGGGACGCCCGAGACGGCGGGGAAATCGACGAAGACGCGTCGTCGCCCTTGGGAAACTCGGAAGAGACGGAGACCGCGCGCGTGCGCATGCGCCACTCGACGGGTCCTTCTCCCGTGAAACGTCCGATGAGCGAAGCCGTCGCGTCGCGCATCGGGTCCCGGCTCGTCGCCGGGACGCTACACGAGATCCTGTGCGAGGGACGCGACCGCGAGACGCTGCGGCGAGCCATCGTCGCGCTCGAGGAGGCGGAGCGAGGGAAGACGGACGATGAGTTTTATTCGCGTCGCCCGCACGCGTTGCTCATGCGCTTCCCCGGCGCGACGGCCGCGAACGGCGGCGGGCCGCTCGCGGCGCTCGGCACCAAGGCGAGAAAGAAGTGGCTGCGGTCGTGCGTGGCGGGCACGTGGCTGGACCCAGCGAACGACGACGAGACGGACGGGTGCGGCTCGAGCGAAAAGAAAAAGAACGCTTCTCGCGGCGGAGACGAACGACCGAAAAAAATAGCGCGGTCGCACGCGTGCGTCGCCTGGGTCGAAACTCGGCGCGCGTTCTGCCTGACCCGCCCGGTGGCGGCGGAGGCGGCGTTGCGGTACGTGTGCGCGTGTACCCCGAAAACGAAAACGAAAACGAAGACAAAAAACAAAAGCGGCGGCGGCGATGGACGTCTCCGAACGTCGGACGACGACGACGAACGCGAACCGCGGAACGAAGAACACCGCGCGGCGCCCGCCGCCCCGGCGCTCGCCGCCGTCGTCGCTAACCTCGCGCGGATCGAGTCTCACAGCCTGACGTTCGACCCGTTCGCGGGAACCGGCGGTCTGTTAGCCCCGGCGATCGCGCTGGGCGCGCCGTTCGCGCTCGGCGCGGACGTGCGCGTGACGTCGTCGGAGAGTCGCTCTCTTCCGGGACGGGAAGAGACGTTCGGCGAGCTCGGCGAGCGTCTCGGCGACTTCGTCGTCGCGAACGCGCACGCGTCGCCGCTTCGAAAGCTTCAAAAAAAAAAAATGGCTGCGTCTTCATGGTTATGCCTACGGAACCACGAGGGTACCCCACGCTCTGGCTCGCCGCTGTTCGACGCGATCGTGTGCGACCCGCCGTACGGGCTGCGCGCGCCGAGAATCGCGAGCGGAAGCGCCGTCGCGAAAGACGCGCTCTGTTCCGACGCCGCCGAGATGGAACGCGCGACGAACGTCGCGTGCATGCGCCCGGTGTTTTTGCTGACTGAACACGCGTTGCGCGTCGGCGGTCGGCTCGTGTTCCTGGCGCCGACGCACAGATCGAAGCGAGAGGCGCGGGTGTTCGGCGCCGCGGAGACGCGGGGCGACCGGGGGGCGGACCTCTCCCTGAGAAGAGCGCGACGGGCGAAAGAAGTTTTTTCAAAGAAGTTCCCGGAAACCGAGAAACCGGGAAACCTCCTCGAGGAAGAAGAAGACGCGTTTTACGGGTTGCGATTCGTCGGCGCGTGCGCGCAGGAGTTCAAGGGCATGACCCGGAGCGCGCGCGTGTTCGAGCGCGTCGCGTGAAAACGCGCGGTGATGAGATCCCGATATCGAATCGCGCGAATCTAATACGCGAGTAGTGTGTGAAGTGTTTGAAGTGTGTGAAGTGTACGAAGGAGGGCGGCGCGCGGCGAGACTCTTTCGGTCCTCAATTCACTGGAATCGCTTCGTGTCGTATCCCCGCATCGCCATCTGCTCCTCCACCTGCTCCGGGGTCAGCGCCGGCCCCACCGCCGGATCCGGCGAGAAGATGAGCCCGGTGGCGGACCAAGCGAGGATCGCCAACACGAAACCGACCGTCGCCGTCATCCAACCCGGCGGGCCGTCTTCGTTCTCGTTCCAGGTCGCGTTCGCGTTCGATCCGCTCTTCTTCGAAACGTCGTCGTTTCCTGCATTCTTCGCCTCCCTTCGCCTCCTGATCTCCTCGCCGACCCTGCGCTCCTCCTCCTCGACCTGCGCGATGGGTTTCCCGAGGGGCTGCGGCACGCTCACGCGCACGTCGGCGCCGAGAAACGCCAGCACTTGGCGCGCCTCCGCTTCCGCCGCGCGCGCGTTTTCCAGCGCGTCCCCGAACATCTGAACCTCGTCGAAGTCCGCGCTCCCGTCCAGCGACCGCAGCTTCGCGAGCCGCAGCGCCTCCTCGGCGTCCTCGCGCTCCTTCCGGCGGTCCACCGCGGCGGCGACGCGCCGGTTCACGACGGCGAACGCCACGAGGATGGCCAAAGACGCGACCGCGGGGCCCACCTGTACTTGAGGCTCGAAGCGCACGTCCGACGGCGACGCGTACGGCGAGGCCGAGACCTCGAGGTGAGCCGTCGACGCGGACGTCTCCGCCGGAGACGTCGAGGACGTCGAGACCGCGGCGGACGCGCTCGTCCTCGACGCGCGGATGCCGAATTTCGTCTCGACGCGACGCCTCTCGCGCGCGACGGTTCCGAGGCGGGGCGCCGCCGGGGCGGCGCGCGCGGAGACGCGCGCACAGGGCGCATCCGCGGCGGTCCGCGCGAGCGGCGCGGACCCGAGCATCGTCGGCGTGGGTCGAGGGGGACTCCTGCGGGGCGCGACACGAAGTGGCCGCGTCCTCGAGGACGACGGATAAAAAAGCACTGACGTGGCCTCCGAACCGACGCGTCCCGACCTGTGGGAAGTCCTTGTGTCCGGTTTCGCGATCGCTGGACGCGAATCGCGTCTCCCGCGCTCGAACGTCGCCGCCTGCCTCACATCACCGGTCACGAGGCACAGCGCCCGACGACCTCGCCGACACTAAGACACCGCCACAGATCCAGTCGCGATGTCCGCCTCCGTCGCCTCCCTCGCGGGCGTTCGCGCCCCCGCGGTGCGTCCCGCCGCCGCCAAGTCCGCGAGCATCACGAAGCGCGCGCGCGTCTCCGCGCGCCCCGCGCGCGCCGCTCGCGCCGCCCGGCATGTGGCCGCCGCGGGCGACGCCGCCATGGAGTCCCTGCAGTTCCTCAAGCCCGAGGAGGCCAAGGCGGTGCGCGACGCGTTCGGCACGCCCGCGTACGTGTACGATCTCGCGCGCCTCGAGGAGCAGGCCACGAAGGCGCTCGCGTTCCCCAACGCGTTCGGCCTGACCGTGCGGTACGCCATGAAGGCGTCGCCCAACGCGGCGATCCTGAAGGTGTTCCGCAAGAAGGGCCTGAACATCGACGCGAGCTCGGGGTACGAGGTGCACAGAGCCGTCAAGGCGGGCTTCGACTACGCCGACATCTCGCTCTCGACGCAGGAGTTTCCCGATTTCTTCCCGGAGCTCGTGGAGAAGGGCCTGAAGGTGAACGCGTGCTCGCTGTCGCAGCTCGAGGCCTTCGGGAAGGCGTTCCCCGGCGGGGACGTCGGCCTGCGGTTCAACCCCGGCCTCGGCAGCGGGGGAACGGGCAAAACGAACGTGGGCGGCCCCTCTTCATCGTTCGGGATCTGGCACGAGCTCCTTCCAGAAGCGAAGGCTCTGTGCGAGAAGTACGACTTGAACGTGGTGCGCATCCACACGCACATCGGCAGCGGATCGGATCCCGCGGTGTGGACGAAAACGAGCGGTATGTCTCTCGATCTGTGCCGTTCGTTTCCCACCGTCACGACGCTGAACCTCGGCGGCGGGTACAAGGTGGGGCGCATGGCGCACGAACAATCCACCGATCTGCAAGTCGTCGGGAACCCGGTGCGGGAGCTGTTCGAGGCGTACGCGAAGGAAACCGGCGTCGAGCTCACGCTGGAGATTGAGCCGGGGACGTTTTTGCTGGCAAACTCGTGTTGCATCGTCGCGACCGTGCAGGACAAGGTCACGACCGGCACGGACGAAGGGCACACGTTTTTGAAACTCGACGCGGGTATGACCGAGGTTTTGCGCCCGTCGCTGTACGCCGCGCAGCACCCGCTCGTCGCCGTCTCCGCCGACGGCTCGTCGCCGGCGTCCAAAGCTTCGTACGTCGTCGTCGGACACTGCTGCGAATCCGGCGATTTGCTGACGCCCGGTCCGGACGACGCTGAGTCCATCGCCGAGCGCGAGATGGGCGCGGTGGAGCGCGGGGACATGCTCGTGGTGGAGGGCGCGGGCGCGTACTGCGCGGGCATGTCCTCCAAGAACTACAACTCCTTCCCCGAGGCGCCGGAGGTGATGCGCGGCCGGGACGGGACCATGCACCTCATCCGCAAACGGCAGAGCCTGGAGCAGATTTTGGAGAACGAGCTCGAGCTCGCGGACGACGCGTGCGCGTGACGACGACGACGCCGAAACGAGTAATAAGGTACGAAAGTACTACGTAGCTACGTAGTATACTATGTTATTACAGGTTTACGCCTCCGCGCGGTGCATCTCGCACCGGCATCCGCATCGGTCGCGCATGCCGTCCACCACGTACCGCGCGCCGGCATTCGCCGCCGCCCTGCATATTCTGTCGTCGTATGGGCAAATAGTCTCCGCGCGTAGCCATGTCAGCACCTCCAGGTGCGCCTCTTCGTGTCCGCCGCGCGCGCCCATCACCGCCGTGCGCTCGTCCCAGGGCGCGTCGTTGGCTTTGGCCCAGCGTAATACTTCGGCGTGCCCTCGCTCCGCCGCCGCGAAACACGTCCACTCGTTCCACGGACAGAAGTGCTCGCGCGCGTACCGCAAACCCGCGAGGTTCCCGACGCTCGCCGCGTTCGCGCACGTGTACTTACTCCATGCGCAGCCGTTTCGGTGTACGAACTCCAGAAGCCTGAGGTCTTCGTGGATCGCCGCCGCCGCGCTCGTCCGCGCGTCCCACGGGCAGCCGCGCGTTCGCAAAAACCGGAGCATCTCGAGATGGCCGCCCCAGGCGGCCGCGGCGCACGTCCACGCGTCCCAAGGGCACCCGATCTCGCGTCCCCACTTCAGCACGTGCAGATGGCCGCTCCCCGCCGCGACCGAGCAGAAGTGGCGTTTGTCCAGCAGACCTCGGCGTTCGAGCCGACGCAGCGCGTCCAGACACCCCAGCTCCGCGGCCTCCTGCTCCTCGAGCTCGCGCACGCGACGATTCGTCGCCACCACGGCATCGCGCGCCGCGCGACTCACCGTCTTGAATCGCGCGAGATCCGCGGGGTCTACGAGGAACGTGAGCACGCGCGCGACGACGACGTGATCGGGAAGGCCCGGAATGGTCTCGGTCTGCATGGTGCCGTGGCCACCGCGCGACTGTTGAGTGTCAGATCTGCCGTCTCATCGGACGTTACGACGAGAAAACGAATGGACGTCGCAAATCCGAGCCGTTTCGAACCGGAGAGGGGAACTTGCCAGCCGAGACCCTCCCCGCAGAAGTCCGCGCGCGCCCGCCAGGTGTCCCCGCCGGCGCTCTCGCTCGGAAGCGCATCAGCGCCCAGACTCACACCGCACGAGCGCGCGCGATGACCGCCGCGACGGCGCGCCACGCCGACGCGCGGCTCACGCCGTCCCCCGCGAAAGTCGCGACGTGCCTCGGGACGTCCCACGCCTCGGGATCCCCGACGCGTCCCGAGGACGAATCGTCGTCCCCGGCCTCGCCCGACACGCCCGAGGCGGTTTCCCGCGCGCGGGCGAACCCGGCCGACGCGCCGTGTGCCTCCGCCGCGCCCGAGGATGCGGAGCGCCTGTTCCTCCCCGGCGAGGCGAGGAACGGCTCGCGATCGTCCCGCGCGTCCGCCGGGTCGGACGCGAAACGCCATCCGTCGTTCCCCAAGACGCACTGGGTAAAAGACAAGGACGCCAAGGCGTGCGGCCACGCGCCGTGCTCGCGACCGTTCACGGTGCTACTCCGGCGCCACCACTGCCGCGCGTGCGGCCTCGTGTTCTGCGCGCGGTGCGTCGACGCGAGGCTGCTGCTCGACCCGCGAACCGCCGAGCCCGTGACCAGCCGCGTCGCGGCGGCGGCGGAGACTGCGCCGGGCGTCGCCGCGCGCGTGTGCGTTTGCTGCTACGAACGCGCCTTCGAGGCGGCCAAGGCGGCGGCGAAGCGCGAAGGCATGCGCGAAGCGTCGGAAGCGTCTTCTTCTTCTTTTTCTTCTTCTTTCGTTCCTTCGGAACACAGGAACACGGCGTGCTCGGTATCGGAAACGTGTTCGTTCGGAAGCGCGGAGGCGCGCGAACGCGAAGGCGTTTCTTTTTCGGGAAAGAAAAAAGCGTCCGACGCCTCGAAAGAAACGCGCGTCGTTGATGAAGCGTCAAAGGCGTTTCCGAGCTCGGAAGCGTCCGACGAGAGCCGAGGCGGCGCGGTCACTGAAACGCGCGGTCGATCGGTGACGCTGCGCCGGAACCCGCCGACGGCGTTCCTCAGCGCGAGGACGCGCATCGAGGCGCTCGCCGAGGACGCGGCGACGCCGGCGCGTCCTCGCGCGGGGGAACAAACGGATGACTCATATGACTCATACGACGACGACGACGAGGCGCGCGGCGTCGCGGAGGACTCCGACGCCCCTCGCGCGCCGTTCGCGTCGCCCCTGGAGACAGCCGAGGGGCGCCGCGTGCGTCGCGAGACGGCGGCGCTGCTGGAGGCGGTCACCCCGGTTTTAGCCGAGGCCTCGAGCCGAGGTCTCTCCGAACCCCCCGAGCCCCTAGAAGGGGGGGGGGACGACGTCTTCGCCGGAGAATCGGACTCCCCGACCGACGACGCTTCGCCGCGGCGCCTCGTCGCGCGGTTCGCGCGGCAACTGCGGGAACAGGCGCGTCTGACCGAGGACGCCGCCGCCGCCGCGCGCGAGGCGCGGCGCCGCGCCGCCGCCACGGAGGAGGAGCTCGCGCTGGCGCGCGCGCAGGTGCGCCGCATGGGCGCGCTGTGGGAGGAGCTCACCCAAGCCAGGCGCGAGCTTGAGTCGGCGCGGGAGACGAGGAACGTCTCCGATGGCGTTCCGTCGCGGCTGCACGGCTGCACGTCTTCGTCGCTGCTGGCGACGTTCGAGACCAAGTTCTCGAATAGCGGTGAACGAACGTCGACGCTGAGCGGCGACGGTGAACGCGAGAGCGGTTGGTCCGAGTGCGTGGTGTGGCACGGCGAGCGCGGCGAAAAACAAACCTCGCGAAACGGGAAAGAAGGAAAGAAGAAGGAACATTCGTTCGGCGGGTTGTCGTTCCAGGATTGCGTCACGGGGACGACGCGGCGCGTTCGGCACGGGGACGTGGCGGCGGTTCGCGTCGCGTTCGATGCTCGAAGCGGCGCGAGCGTGTTGGCGGTGACGATCAAAGAAGACACCGAAGCGTTCGCCGCGCTCGGCGCGTGCGTGCGGTGCCGCGTGGACGGCGCCGTCACCGCCAACAGGTGGGCGCTGGAGATTCAGAAACGCGTCGACGAACGCGCCGAGAGGGACGGAAGAGCTTAATACGGATTAAAGGGATTAAAGTCCTACTGTACGTACGACCCCTTTCTTTGCTTCGAGACGTCGGCGCCTTCGAATCCGCATCCGCGCGACTCGGTTGAGCTCGCTCAGTTGAGCTGGTACAGCCCGAGCGCGGGGCCGACGAGCCGGAACAGCACCCACACGAACGCCAGAATGCCGGCCCCCCAGTAGGACCCTTTGTTCATCCAGAACATCATCCCGGGCTCGCCGCTCCACGCGCTCCACGCCTTCTCAAACGCGGGCTTCGCGTCCCACGCCGCGGGGTCCGTCTCCCACAAGCCGAGGGGCTCGTCCGACTGCTTCGTGGGGTACGAGTCGAAGTACCCCTCCTTGGGCTTCGACCGCTTGCCCTTGACGCGCCGTTCCATGAGCTCGATGGATGACAAACCCTCCTCGTCCTCCGGGCTCGTCGCGCGAAGCGCGACGCGTCGTCCGCGCCGCGCGGAGAAGGACGACACAGGCGAACGATCGCCGACGCGGCGGGCGTTCGACGCGAGCTCGTCCGACGCGCGTCGCGAGGCGGACACGCGCGTGAGCGGCGCGCCGGAGGCGGCGGCGGTGGCGAACATCTCCAGACGGCGGTGGGACCGTGCGGGTGCGCCGTCACAGATGGCGCGCGCCCCGAGACGTCTCACGTGTCGTATCCGCCATCAGACGCGTGTTTATTATCGTGATTTCGCAGTCTGTCGCGTGATCCGAGTGTCTGATCAATCTCGAGTCCGGGGCGAGACGAACGGGGATCCTCATCACATCACAGCGAAGAGAACGTGAACGAATTTCGCGTAGCTACGTACAGTACGCGCGTCGCATCGACGACGACGAAAGAAACGTCCGTTCAGAGGTCTTTCTTACCACAAATCACTCACGAACGTTCGCACATTACATCTCGTACGCTTACCGTTAACGCTCAACGTTCACTTCGCGAGCATCCCGTCCACCCCCGGGTTCCGCCAGTCGCGCGCCGGGTCGTCCAGGTGGTCGTCGAAGTCGACGATATTTTTTCCGGCGTCGGTTTCCTCGAGCAGGCGCGCCGCCGACGGCGCCGCCGCCGACGCCACGACGAGCGTCCCGGACTGAACCCCGACCACCTCCCACGTCGCGGCAGTACCGCTTTTGCGCATGAGAACCAACCCACGCGACGACCCGTCGAGCTCGGTGTCGTGGCCGTCGAGCGCGTCGTAGAGCCGCGCGGCGTCCACCGCGAGCGCGACGGCGTTTCCATGGGGCGCCGCGTTTTTAATCACATCCGCCACCGCGGAGGCGTGGGTCCCGAACCCCACGTCCCCCGCGCGCGCGTTCGCCAGGTACGCACCCACTAAGGCCTGGTCGCCGTCCAGCGCGGCGTGGTGCGCGAACTGCTCCAGCGCGATCTCCACGGTCGGGGTCACCGACAGGGGCGTGTGCGTCATCGGCAGCGCGTCGGTGACCTCGACGTCCTCGCCCTTGACGCGGCCCACCAACGCGCCGAGCGCGTCGCACGTCGGGTGCTTCGCCGCGTGAAGCGCCAGCTTGACGTACGCACGCTCGGATAGAGAAACCTTCATCGCGAAGCGGGTCGATCGTGGAACCGTCCGCGACGGGATCACCCAGGCCGCGCAGCGAGCTCTGGTGGGATCGCGGCGACCGCTTTCCCTTTTTCTCGGGCGCGCCGCGCGCTGGATCGACTCTGAGAATTGAGAAAACACTCACGACGAAAAGATGTGTGCCGTTGGTTCGCTCGTTTTGGCATCTCGGCTTCGCGCCAGTGACGTCGGCGCCGGCGCCGCGGTGGTGGCCCCCGAGCGACGGGAGGACGCCTCGGAGTGCCGGGTCGTCGTCGAGCGGAAACGCCGGGCTTCGGCGGCGGGTCCGAGGCGTCCGGGGACGACCTGGGTCGGAGAATCCCAGACGGGCGATTCGCTCGGTGACGCGCGGGGTGCCGGTCAACGCGGTTCGTCGCGAGGAGAGGAGATCGATCGGTGCCATGTCTCCCCGCACGACGCTGCCCCGCGCGACGGACGCGCTCATAGAGCCGGATGACCCCCCCGACAAGCTCACGCGAATCGTTCGGGAGAAGCACACGCTGCTGGAGCGGCACGCGTTCGAGCGCGTCGGGACGACGACGAGTCAGCCTCCCTCGGGAAGCGCGCGCGCTCGAGAAGAAGGATCGGAAGGCTCCTCTTCCTTCGCCGTGCGTCCGCCCGTGATGCACTTCGGCGGGTTCGAGCTGGGCAAGACGCACACGCAGACGTTTGTCGTGACCAACACGGGCGCCACGAGCCGTCGGCTGGTCGTGATCGACCCGACCACGGAGCACTTCCGGGTGGTTCGCGACGGCGTCGGCGATCGCGACGCGAAAAAAACTTCTACGCGGCGAAAATACGGTAAGCTCGCGCCAGGCGCCAGCGAGGCTATCACCGTCGCCTTCACGCCGATGGACGGCGTGCGGTACTACTACGACTGCTGCCGCGTGCACGCGGAGGCTGTGCCCGGGTTGGTACTCCCGGTGCACGCGTACCCGGTGATGAACGAAGTTACGTTCCCACGCGCGATCGATTTCGGCGCGTGCGTCGTCGGCGAGACGCGTACGCGGAAAGTCACGATGACGTGCGCGGCGCCCATCGCGTTCGAGTACGAGCTCATTCGGCGTGACGAGAAAACGTCACGAACGGTGAACGATTCTGGCGTTCGAAGAAAACAGCGACAGCGCTCGAGAGAAAAAGAAAACGACTCGTCGGCGTGCTTCTCGGTGACTCCTTCGTTTGGAATCGTCCCGGCGGAGGGGTCGGCGACGGTTTCCGTGACGTTTTCGCCGACGACGGCGGCGACGGCGACGCTCGAGCTGGAGGTGCGCGTCGCGCAGTTCGGGTTCGAGCCGTTCGTGTGTCGGGTGCGCGGCGTGGGGTTCCCCGCGAACGTTCCCCGCGAGTTAAGGCCATCGAGGGACCAGTCTGTGAATTTCGCGCCCGGGGCGCCGCGCTCGGGCCTCGAGAACGGACCCGAGGACGCCGCGAGATACGATCCGAGGACGCCCGCGGTTCGAAAACCGAAGCCTCCCGAGACGAAGCCCCTCCGCGCGGACGCGCTCGTCGCCGCGTTCGAATTGCGCGCCGCGGGGTACGCCAAGGCGGACGCCGAGGCGCTCGTGAAGCGCGGCATCGGCCCGCGCGGGCGTAAGCTCTCGGCGCGCGCGGTGTGCGCGCCTCGGGACGTCTCCTCGCCCGAGACGCTCGACGGGGAGGACGCGTCCGCGTCGGACGGCGACGAGGGACGAGGGGGCGACGGCGACCAAAGCGCGGAGGAGCTTATCGACGGCGTCTTCGTGCCCCGGAAGCTGCGCGGCGCGAGCGACTTCGCGCGCGTCCTGAGCCAGAAGCCCGGGAAGCTCCGCGTGAAGGACATCGAGAAGGCGATGGCGGCGCGCGACTCGCGCGCGCGCGCGGCGGCGACGCTGCGCGCGTCCGTGGCCACCGCGGCGGGCGCCGTCGCTAAGATGAAGGCGTCGGCGGCGGCGGCGGCGTTCAGAAAGCTGCTCGCCGCGGCGACGCGCCCGCGCGCTTTTGCGCACCCGGAAACAGAGGAAACAGAGACGCTTCGAAGTCCCGCTGAGATGAACGGGACGAACGAAGAGGAAGAGTCTTCGTCGAACGCGACGGGCGACGAAACGCTCCTCCGCGACGGCGGCGGGTACGCCGCGCTGCGCGGCGTGTTCGAGGCGGCACGCTTCCGCTCGCGGAGCGAGGACGAGACCATGGCGGCGCTGGACGACCCGAGCCTGGAGCCGGAGGTGAAGGCGCACGTCTTCGAGCGCGAGTTTGAGCGCGTGCGTCAGTTTGAGAAAAAAAAGGAGTGGACGGAGTGCGTCGCCGTCGGCGAGGCGCGCCGCACGGACGCACAGGACGCCGCCGCGGCGGAGCGCCGCCGCGCGCGCGAAGCCGCGACGCGGTACGTGGAGGCGTCCGCGGCGATGGCCGGGCTGGCCAGGGGCGATCCCCCCGCCGACGGCGCGAGGTACGACGCGCGTCGCGGCGGCGGCGACGCCGCCGATCCGGAAGTTGCGCGTCAAGAGTTGAACGTCAAAAACCTTTTGACGTTCAACCCCCTGTCCGCGGACGACTGGCCCAAGCGCCGCGAGGCGCTGGACCGCTTCGCGCAAGCCGGGCGCCGGGTCATCGTGCGAAACCGCGCCGAAAAAAGGCTTCGCGGCGCGCGGCGGCTTCTCCGCGCGTCGCGCGCGCGCGAATCCGGGGAGGCGCTTTTGACTGAAGAAGGCGCCGCCGCCTTTTTCAGTCAGCAAATCGCGCGCGACGTCACGGAGACGATGGCGCGCTCGACCGACGACGCGCACACGAAGGTGTTGGAGCAGACGCTCGACCCCGCACGGCGCGCGTTCGCGCGCGCGCGCGCCGAGGAGGTTCGCGAGGCGCGTCTGGGTGTCGCGCGCCTGGACGCGTTGGCGTCTCTCTTTCCGAGGATTCCAAACTCGACGGCGAACGCGAACGCGCTCGACGGCGTTTCGGCCGACGACGAAACGCCGTCCCGACGAGTCCCGACGAGCCCAGCACGTCGGTCGCCTTTGTTCCCCGTCGTGCGCGCGTCGGCGTTCACACGCCGCCACGCCGTGGACGACGCCGAGATGGCGCGCTCCGCCATCGCGCCCTGGGAGGAGGTGGCTCCGCTGCCGCTCGTGACGCCGCCGACGTGGCGCGCGCGCGGGTACCGACTCGACGCGGAGGGCGCGCCCCCCGCGCTCGAGGGCGACGGCGCCCCCCCCGGGGACGCGGGGACGAAAGGGTTTAGGTGCTCTCGCGCGGGCGCGCAGGAGGAGGAGACATCGGGTGTGGGTGTTCCCGCGCGTCTTGTTTTGGCGACGGACGAGGCGACGGCCGCCACCGCAAAACGCGAACGCGCGGCGGTGGCGGCGGCGGCGGCGGTGGCGGCGACGCTCGCGCCGGACGCGAAACCCGCGTGGGAAGGCGAGCGTCGGCGCCCGGCGCGTTTCCCCCCGCGGGCGTCCTCGTTCGCGACACCCGGCCCGAGCTCGCGCGACCGCGTTTTGGAACTAGACGCGCTCCTCCCGGCCACCTACGGCCACGACGACTCGCTCGCCTCGGAGCCCGCGGGGATGAACGCCGTCGTCGCGGACGCGCGCGGGGATGAACGCCGTCTCGAGCGTCTCGAGCGATTCGCGCGCCGACGGCGTTTTTGCAGACTAAATACTGCAAAAACGCCGACGGCGTTGGCGGAGAGCGTCTTCTCCGCGGCGCCGCCCGACGCGTGGGCGGCCGAGTGGATGTCCGGCCCGGACCCGCGGGACATCGCGGAGGGCGAGGGCGAGGGCGACACGCCCGCCGCCGCGCCCGCGCCCACGCTCGCGTCCGTCGCCGAGGAGGTGGCGAGGGCGCTCCGCCTTCCGTCCGCGGGGACGACGCCGGGGACGAGCGACGCGAGCGACGCGGCTTTCGGATTCGCGAATCCGAGAGACGCTCTCGTCGTTCCCGGCGGCGTCGCGGCGCGCGCGCTGGTCGAGCGCGAGTTGGACGCCGCGGCGGTTTCCGAGCGCGAGGCGCGCATGCGGCGCCTGGAGACGCGCGCCGCCGAAATCGACGCCGCCGTCGCGGACCCGAGGACGCGGTGGCGTCTAGAGGGGTAACGTCGGCGAGCGAAAGACGCGTTTCCTCCGATTGTTCGAAATACGAAAGTAGTATGTAGTTACGGTACGTGTTAGACGACTCGCGTAGCTCGACTACGTCCGCGCGCGTGGACGACGGACGACATCACGACATCGCGACATCACGCCGCCCCCGTTTTCGCGGGGGGGTCCTGGCCGATCACCTTGGCGAACTCCAGGACCTTCACCCCCATGCGCTCCATGGACTGCAACAGGTTGCTCTCGGACACCTGGGGGAACTCGGCGAGGCCGGTGGGCAGGTGCGCGAACCCCTCCAGCACGACGTCCTTGCCCGCGCGGTACTCGTCCAGGTCCGTGACCGTGACGCCGTTTTTGTTCAGGAACTCCGTCACCTCGTCCACGATGCCGCGCTTCCACGGAACCGTGAGGCGCGCGTGCCTGACGAAGGGCACCAAAGGGCTGGTGGCGCAATACGGGCCCTTCATGTCCCGCGTCGTCTGGCGCGCCGCCTGGACGTTCAGGTAATCGATGCCGTGGCCGAAATCCTTCAGCGCCGCCTCCACCTTGGCTTCGTCCACGTTCGCCACCAGGAACATCTGGGAAAATCGCCCACCGAGGCGCACGGAGCGCGACTCCTTCACCTCGCCGCCGGTCCCGCAGATGGCTTTGTGCGCGTCGCTGAAGATCTCACCCTGGTCGGTGCCGCCCATGTGGATGAGCACCTGCGAGGAGTACAGGCGGCGCTGCGAGCCGAACGGCGAGGAGGAGACGCGACGCGCGGCGGCGGCGGACGCCGTGACGAGCTTGCGGAGCGACATGCTGGTTCGGCCCGGTTCGGGGTGTGCACCACAAGAGGCTCGTGTGCCAGACAATGCGAACACGAACGCGCGTGGCCGCAAGATCTTGCGGATAACTGGATTTCCCACTTTCCCAGCACCCGGAGAGTGTCTTCCTGGGGCGATACCGTGGTGGAATACCTCGAAGCGACGCCGCGTAGATTATTATCACTATTAGCTCTAGAGACTACGGTAGCTCCTTTCCGACGGTACGTAGACGCTACCGTTCCGCTCAGTCTTCCTTGAGCGCGTCGAGCATGCGCCGCTCGGTGGTGTTGACGCACGACGCGCGTAGCACGTTGACCCAGTCCACGACCTCTTCCAGGTCGTCGCTCCCGAACACCTGGATCGGACCGCCGGGGACGGTCACGACGAAGAAGTATTTCTCGCGGATCCGCCACGTCTTTTCCTTTTCCTTCGCGCCCGGCGATCCGACCGCGTCTTCTGACGCCGTGAACGAAGGAGAACGCACGCCACGACCATCCCGCGGACCCGTGTCCTTCCGCGTCTTCTCCTCCTCCTTCCCCCGCCGCGACGAGGTCCGCCGCGTCTTCCTCTCCTCCTCCTTTTTTGTTCCCTCCCCGCCGCGACGATTTTGCGACGATTTGACCCCCGGCGGAGAGCGTCCCGAGCTCCTTCCGAGCTCCGCGTCCGACGGCGCGCCGTCGCTCGCCGACCGCGCCTCCGCCTCGAGCTCCTCCGCGCTGGGCTCGTACCGGTCGCTCGGGTAGTGCCACCCCCCCGCGGTTTGGTTCGAGAGGCTGACGAAGACGCGGCGGATCAACACGCGCGACGACAGGTGGTACGCGAGCGGGTTCCGCGCCGTGGCGTGCTCGAAAACGAACAGCACGCCCGGAGTGAGGACGACGTAATCGTCGTTCACCGCGCCGAGAATGCCGCCGCGTCGCCTGAGCCATCCTTCCTTGATGTTGTGAGGCAGATGCACCGGCTTGAGCATCGTGAGGTTCTCGGGCTTGCCCCCCCACGGCGCGCGCATAGAGATGAGCACCGGGTTGTTCACCAGCGTGATCGCGAGGAACCAACGCGTGCGCGCGCGCCGTCGTCGCCGAAGCGCGTCGATGTCAAACGCCAGCGCTTCTCTCGCCGCGTCGCTCAAATCGGAGTTTCCGGCGGCGCCGGAAAACAAGTCGTAGAACCGCAAGCGCTTGACCATCGCGTTTTTCACGGAGCGGCCGAGAGACGCGACGCGCGACGATTTGGAATTCACGCCGTTCACGCGCACGTTCGAACGGACGATCGTGGGTAACGCGTTGTTTTTTCCCTCGCGCGCCTCGCCGGAGACTCCGGAGTCTCCTCCGGAGTCTCGCTTCTTCCCCTTGGCGCGCGCCTCGAGGGCGAGCCGCGCCCTCCCGTTCGCGCGCCCCGCGTCTCTGAGCACCTCGTAGAAGGCGAAGACGATCGGGCACGAGTACTTGCGGTCGTTGAGCACCACGGAGACGTACGCCATGTGCGGCTTGTCCACGCGTTTGCCGACCATCAGGGGGAAGAACGTCATGTCCGAGCGCATGATGCACGCCGCCTGCAGGACGATACTGACGCCGATGCGTATCAGCACCACGAAGAACGATCTCTGCATGGTGACGTACAACATGAGGTAGTCCGAGAACTGGAACCAGTGCACGTATCTCAGCACGTTGAGCCGCGGCTCGGTGAAGATCTTGATGTGCAGCCTTCGATAAACGACGCCCAGAATGACGCCGCTGATCCACGCCGTCGCCACCGCGAAGACGCCGCCGATTAAACGCCCGCGAAGCGAATCGTTCACCGTCGCGAGCGCGATGATGGGAACGGCGAGTCCGAACGAAATCACGCCGAGCACGACGATGGATACGAAGTAGGTGATCCCCGACGTCACGAGCTGGTACCCCAGCCACTCGCTCCCGGTGGAGATCTCGGACGCGTCGCGCTGCTTCTTCGTGAACACGGGCTCGCCCCGGCGGAGCGCGGCGATGTCGCTTCGGTACGCGTCGGTGAGCGCGACGAGCTGCCCGAGCACCAGCAGGAACGTGAGGATCGGAAGCGAGACGCAGATGCCCGTCGCGACGTCGTCGATGAGGGAGAAGTCGTGTATGCCGATGGCGTGCCACGTGCACCACCGCGCTTTCGAGGACCAGCGAAGCAGTTCCATGAACTTACGCGCCTGCTGCGCCGCGATGAGCGTGCACACCCCCGCCACGAACAGCGTCCCGATGAAGTTCATCCGGAGCCGAGCCGTGAACGCGATCTTGTGCTCGGGAATCGCGCTGGAGTGCCAATCCAGCTTCCCGTCGTCGCTGATGTCGATGAGCTTCGCGGAAGCCCGAGCCTGCATCAGCCGATTCGCGCCGTCGCGCCAAAGCGACATGAGCACGTCGATGTCCCGCGCGGGGCGCTCCTCGCGTTCTTGACGCGTGTTTTTTGACGCGTGTTTTTTTAGTGAGAGCGCGCGCCCGAAAGATTTCCCGCCTTCGCTCTTCCCGAAGCTCTTCCCGAGACGTTTTCCGAACGACAAGAACGAGCTCGACGAGAACGCGTTCTCGAACGCGTTCTCGAACGCGTTCTCGGTTCGTTTCATTCCCGCCTCCTCCGCCTCCTCGTGCAGCGACGCGAGCTTCCTGTGCGCGGGACCGGGCGGGCGGCCCACGACGACGGTCATCCAGAGCGTCTGCACGTAGTCCTCGACGACGCGGGGGAACCCGGTCTTGCCCATCCACGAGCCGAGAAAACCTTTGCGCCGTCGCTTCGCGAACCGCGCCCCCGATTCCAGCATCCGCGCCGCCTTCTTCCCCGCGACGCGCAGTCCGGGCATGAGCGACTGCACGGCGGAGCTGGCGAGCGCGTTGGCGCTGCCCTGCACGATGACGTTCACGCGCTTCACGTTGAACTTGGCCTGCTTCGGCCCTTTGAGCATCTTGAACGACATCCAGTGGCGCCACTCGCCGCGCTCGTCGTCCCAGCGTGAGCCCCCGCGCGCGGACCTGTGCCCGAGCAAACCAATCGCGCTGAGCAGCGCGCCTAATAAGATTGACATGTGCAGCACGTTCAGGGACAGGAACGTGCGGTCCATGCACGGCGCGACGTTGGCCACCGCTCGCGCGTTATCGGTGAACGTCAACAGAAGCACGACGAGGCCGCAGAACACGAACCCCGTCTCCACCCACATCAGCATCGCGGTGGAGTTGACGATCATCACGGAGGACATCACGAGCGCTGGGGCGAGGATGCTGAATTCCAGCGAGAACGTCCCCGCGATGGTGCTGATATCGCCCACGTACCCGTACGTGGAGACCGTGGCGTTCATCAAGCACTTTTTCGACCACGCCGGCGGGGCGGGCGGCGCGGGCGGCCACGGCTCTCCCATTCGTTTCGCGCGGTACATCGCAATACTCTGCGCCCTGGTCAAAGGGCATCCCAGCTTCGGTGACGAATCGAGCAGCGTCGTCATGAGTCGCTCGTTCACCGGTGGATCGGGAAACGGATCCGGCGCGGTGCCGATCCTGTTCCCCGTCGCGTTCGACGCGAAGGGGTTGACGCTCGCGCTCTCCGCGCTCGCGTCGTACGACGCGTTCGCGGAAGGCGGCCACTCGGTTTCGACGTCCACGTTCTCCGAGCGCATGAACGACGCGCCGCCGAACCGGGGAACGCCGGCGACCATGTAGTTGGGGTCCGCGGGCGTGTTCCCGATTTGCGACCAGGCCGTGATGCCCTGGAAGGTGGCCCAGGGGTCGTAGGGGGGCAGGACGGACTCGCTCTGCCGCGCGCACCACTCCTTGCCGTGCACTCGGACCATCGCCTCGACCCATAATTTATCCGGTGAGCCCGCAGCCGCCTCCTTAAACACCTCCGACGCCAGCACCTTGCACCCCGCGCACGGGGAGGACGCCTCCGCCAAAGTCTGTTCCATGTCCGCCGCGTCCGAGGGCACGGCGTCGCCCGCGTTTTGCGTGACGAGATCCAAGATGTCCTCGAGCTGGAGGAGGCGACGTCCGCCACCTCCTCCGCCGGCCGACACGCCCTCCGAGATGTCGAGCTGCTGATTCTGCGCGGCGATGTCGATGAGCATGTCCAGGTTGCGCGCCGCCTCCACCGGGTCCGAGCCGCACGCCTCCGTCTGCTGGCAGATGAGCGTGCCCATGTCCTCCGGCGACGGACACCCGCCGCGCTCGAGGCACTTCGCGCGATTGTACTCGTACTGCTCCGCGACGACGGGCGCGATGGTCGTCTCCATGGCGACAGCGCACGTGCGAGCGGAGGTGGCGGTCTGCCGGTACACGCCCTCGATGAGGTCGCTCGGAAGCACCAGCGGCCACATGAACACGGTGAAGCACAGCGAGCACGGCACTAGGAACACGAGCGCGGCGTACCAGTCCGTGCGCCGCCGACCGCACGCCAGGCCGTAAATCCAACGCACCTTCCGGGAGGCCACGCCCTTCTCGAAAGACGAGAGCGCCCGGAAAAGCGCGTTGGGGCGCATCTCGCCTCTCACCCAAGGCGCGCGGGGCGCCCTGAGGGCCCCGGGTTCGTTGAATGGCGATTTTTATAGGAGGACGAGACTCTCGAGGTGACTGAGAGGCGCTCATCAAACAGCGTGTGAAAACCGTCTCGAGCGCGCGCGCGTCCTGTGCTAAAGCGCCTCAAACAGTTCACATCACAACACACACCGAGTGTGCTCTAAAGGATATCGTCCGTCTCAAATTAAAAAACGAAAGAAAAGCAAGATCCTACACGCCTAGAAGCGCCTCGGCGAGCTCGGCGCGTCGCGCGACTTGTCGTCGTTCATCCTCCTCCGCCGCCGCCGCCGCCGCCTCCGCGGCGCGCAGACGCGTCCGCGCGTCGTCGGCGCGCGCGGTGGATTTTCGAAGCACCGCCTCCACGCCCTCGCGCGCGCGGCGAAGGGACGCCTCGAGCGCGAAGCGCGCGTGGTCGTCTAATAAGAAACCCCGCGCTGAAGACGCTTCGTCTGTGAACGATTCCGGGGAGAGACCATCGGATGATGAGACTCGTCGTTTGTTCGCGTCTAGGATCTGCGCGAACAACGAATCCAACAACGCGGTCTCTTTGCGCACGAACTCGTTCGTCTCCACCAGCGCGTTGTGCTCGTCGTACGCGCCGCGGGTCTCGGCGAGGCGCGCGCGCGTCGCCTCGCGGAGCTCGTCCACGCGCGTCGCGTACTGGCGGTACTCGGCGAGCGCGGCGGGGGACGCGAGGCGATGAGGAGAGGCGAACTCGGGTTCGTCCGCTTCGTCGGACGACGACACATCGGGCGCGCTCGGCTCCGACGAAGGGGCTGGCGCCTCGGTCTCGCCCGGATCGGCACCGGGAGCGCGCGCGTCCGCGGGCGCGTCCGCGGGCGCGTCCGTGGGCGTCGACGCCATCTCGCCGCGACGGCGAGCGCGCCGCTCGGAGTGGGACCGCGGGAGAGAGTAGAGAACAATTTGGCGGAGAACGTGAAACGTGGTTCGGACTCCAACGTTTTTGCGTGGATACTGTACTTCTTCGCTCGCCCTCATCAGCGCGACAGCCGCACCGTCCAGCGCACTGTGCTGTGATGGTGCTCCACGCGGCCGCCTCGCTCGCGTCCGCGGTCCTGCCCGCCGGCGCGCTGGGCTTCGTCACCGACCACCCCCGGTTCGAGTCCGTGGCCGCGCGGCTCGGGGTGCGCGCCGACTCGCCCCTCGCCGTGCTGCTCGCCACCGCGCTGCTCGTGTTTCCCGCGGCGGTGGCGATGTCGGCGTCGCGCGCGGTGGGCGCCCGAGGCCGGCGCGAGCGCCAGCGCGCGAACGACGAGAACATCAAGGTGGTGCTCGTGACCGGCGCGTCGGGCGGTCTCGGGGCGCTGATCGTCGACCGGCTCCGTGAGGCGTTCCCGAACGCCGCTGTGTACGGCACGAGCCGATCGGGGGTGGAGCCCATCGATTCACTGAATGCGATGACGAACGAAACGAAACATCAACCGCCCCCTTTACTGCGACTGGACATCACCGACGAAGGCTCGGTGAAACGGTTGATGGATCACATCGAAATCACGCACGGTCGTCTGGATCTTCTCGTGAACAACGCGGGTTCCGTCGTCGCGACGCACGCGGCGTCGACGTCCGACGAAGACGCGCGCGATCAGTTCGGGACCAACTTTTTCGGCGCCGTGCGCGTCGTGCGACTCGCGACGCGCGTGATGCGTTTCGGACGCAAACGGAGGGTTAAGAAAGCGAACGACGACTTTGGTGGTGCCTTCGTCGCCGGTCGAATCGTGAACGTCGGGTCCATCGGCGGGCGGATCGGCTTGCCGTTCCAGAGCATGTACAGCGCGTCCAAGGCGGCGACGATGACGTGGAGCGACGCGCTGAGGTTGGAGCTCGCGAGCGAGGCTATCTTCGTGTCTTTGATCGAGCCGGGCGACCTGAAGCCTGGTATGGTCAACGCGCGGAAGGCGGAGGGGTTCGACGCGGACCCGGTCGCGAAGCGCGCGACGGACATCATGCGCGCGGAGGAGGCGGTCGGGACGGACCCGAAAGTCGTGGCGGCGGTGGTTGAGCGCATCGCGAAAAGCGCCAAGCCCAAAGGGCGCTACCTGGTCGGACCGGACGCGTGGCTGGTAGAGGCGCTCGGCCGACTCGTCCCGCACGCCTGGAAGGAGTACTTCCTCGCGTCGCACTACCGAGTGCCGCCGCGGGAAAACGCGTGGATCCGGGTGTGACCGAGCGAGCGCGCGCGCGTAGGCGGCGGGCGTCGTCGAAACGGCAAAGGATGGGAGACTCGCGAGTACAATACATCCATCCCCGCCCAGAGTCCGAACGCGACGCGTCTTGACTCATGATCGTGCCGAATGCGAAGTACTTTCGTACAAGTGTACGGGGCCGAAACACGAATGGCCACGACTAATAAGCGAACACGTCGAGGATCGACTGGTCTCTCCGGGTCGTTTCTCCCTCGCCACACCGCGCCGCGCAGATGCGCTTCGTCTCGGCGAGCGCGGGCGCGCGAGCCGCCGCCGCACCGCGCCGCGCCTCGCCTCGCTGGTGCCTCGCCGGCGCCGCGCCTCCCCAGCGCGCCGCGCGCGCGACGGTTCGCGCGCGGAGGGATGATGAAGCCACGTCTTCTCCCGGCGACCCGAACGAGCGCCTCCGGGAAGAGCTCCGACGCTCGTTACGGGCGGAGGCGGATCACTCTCGTGATCCACATCGTCTTGACGACGCGGAGGCGGTCACGCGCGATATGCGCGAGAGGGACGCGGGATCCGCCAAAGAAATCGGCGCGTCTCGACGGTACGCCATCACCGTCCGCGAACGGGAGATCTTCCGGTACACCCTGCCCGATTTCTTCCCCGACTTGAACGAGACGCCGCTCGAGGCGCGGCGCGGCGCGGGGCTCGACGACGACCTATCGACCGACTCGACGGCGTCGGGAAAACCATCTGATGACGTTGAGAAGAAGAATCGGAATCGGCCGTACGTCTGGCGCCGCGGCGTGCTGGCCGGCGTGGAACGGAGCGACCCGCTCGACGTCATCGCGCGCGAACGCGAGCGGTTCGAGCGCGCGTTAACGGCGACGACTGATGAGAAAACCGAGGAGACGCGCGACGAAGACGTACCACCGATGCGCGGTAAGGCGAGCGCATCCGAAAGCGCGCGTGTTTCCTCTGTTTCTGGTGGTTCAAAACTGTACGTGAGCGGCCAAAACTCGAAGCGTCGCGTGATCCCGCCGCCGCCGAGACGCGAGGGCGCGGAGCGGAAGGGAGCGGAAGAGCTCGGGCTCGTCTCGAAGACGCTCCTCGGCTTGACGCTGTTTTTCTACCTCGTCGCGCTCGCCGCGACGACCAGCCGCGCGTTCCTGGGGGACTCCCAACCCGCGCCGATTCCGCCGGAGGGCGGCGCGCTACCCAGCAGGGCGCCCGCCGCTGTGCCGGACAGCATACGAGGCACGCGGGCGGGCGAGATGTGGCGGGAAAAGCTGGGGGGGACGCTGGGGGGAAACGCGCGCGACGAGCCGTAGGGGTGTGTAGGGGTGTGGGGTGTCGCGCCGTCGCTCTTCAGTCAGCAAAAAATGTCCGCGCGCGTCAACTTTCGTTTACGTAGCGAGAGTGAAAAGGAGTTCACGCGATCGTGGTCACACGTTTTAAACCTTCACGTGTACGTATCCGTTCGTCTCCTCGACAGGGCGCCCGGGGAGCTTCCGTTTCAATCTCGGTTTCCGTTTCAATCTCACGGCGGCGGCGGCGGGGTCCACGCGGCGGCTTCGTCGGGCGGCCTCGGACCCGCCGGGGGCGACGGCCCCGCCGGCTCCGCGCCGGCGGGCGGCGCTTTCGGCGCCTCGCTGCCGCTTCCGCCGCCCGACTGTTCGCCCGTACGCGTCTCCTCGGCGTACACCGTCCCCGCCGCCGCGTCGCGATCGCCCGCGGCGGGGCCGCGCGCTCCGCTCGGGCCGAACGCGCCCGCGTGCTGCGCCTGCGCGACCATCATCTCCTGCTGGAACTGCTGGAACCGCGCCATCTGTTCGCGGGGTATCCAAGCGCCGGCGCCCATCGGGCTCTCCCCGGGTCCCTCCCGGGGAAGTCCGACCCCTCCGCGCCCCTCCGCGCCGTGGTCGTGGGGACCCATACCCGCTCCCATACCAGGTCCCACACCAGGTCCCACACCCATACCCATCATGTGCGCCTGCATTTGCGCCCGCATCTGCATGGCGTACAGCGCGCCCGCGGGGTCCGCGCCGTACTCGCCGTACTCGCCGTCCGCGTACTCAGCCTCGGGCCCGGGACCCGGGCCGTACCCGTACGCCGCCGGCGCGCGGTTCCCCGCGAAGCCGTAGAGCGCCGCCGAGGCGCGCGGGTGCGCCTCCATCGGGACGCCGCGGGACGCCGCGGCGCTCGCGGTACCGCGCGGCGGATGCGGAACCCCGTGATAGCCCATAGACGCGAACTGGTGCTCGAGCTGCGCCATCGAGTGCGAATGAAACCGCGCCATCGCGTGCGCGTCGAGGGGATCGCGCGGCGCGAACATCGCGTCGATTCGCGACGCGCCGAAATTCGGCATGTCTCCGTACGCGGCGGCGGAGTGCGCCAGACTTCGCCGCCGGTACGTCGCCGCCGCCGCCATCGCCTCGCGGCGCTGGTTCGCCGCGCCGTACGCCGCCGTACTCCCGCCGCGCACGACGTCGGCGACGGCGCGCGCCGCCGCGTCCACGCAGCGCGGGTTCCCCGTGATGGTCACCACGCACGGCGACGCGCTCTGGTCAATCTGGATGCGCGCGCCTGTCGCCGCCTGAAGCCCCTTGACGGTTTCGCCGCCGCGCCCGATGACGCGCCCCACCATCTCCTTCGGGCACCGCACCGACTGCTGCGCCTGGCCCGGCCCGACGCCGCCGCCGAGGCGCGCGCCGCCGCCGCGGAGCAGCTCCTCCACGAGCCGCTTCGCGATGGCGACGCACCCCGGCGGGCCGGAGATGCCGATGACGCGCGGCGCGCCCTCGGGGAAGTTCTGGTCGACGGTGATGTGCGCGCCGGACTGCGCCTGCAGGCCCTTGATGGTCTCGCCGCCCTTGCCGATCACGCGGCCGACGAAGCCGGGCGGGCACTCCACCGTCTCCGTCGAGCACCGAGGTGACGAGTGATCGTCCGAGAGCCGGTCCGCGGATCCGCCCGACGAGATCTCGAGATCTCGAGACGCAGACGACGACGCGACGCGATCCGCGGTCGTCTCCGAATTCGAATTCGAATTCGGGTCCGGCGACGCGGGCTCGGGAAGGACGCTCAAGGACGCGGAGGATTTCGTGGCGGAGGATTTCGGCGTCGCTTTCGGCGTCGCTTTCGCCGCCTCACCCACCGTGTCGGCCGCGTCGGCCGTGTCGTTTCTTTTCGTCGCCGCGGGATCCGCGGAGGTCGCGCTCAGGTGGGTCGCGCTCATTTCGCGCCGCGGCTCGCTCGTCGCGCTACGCGCCGCGCGGCGAGCTCGGCGAGCGCCAAAAGGCACCCGGCTTTTTTGTTTTACGAGTGAGTCGGGAAAATCCCCAAACACGCCTCACGCGCTCTCGACGCGTTTCGGATCGCGATTCTTCGCGAGACGCCCGAACTTCCGCGCGGTCTGATGAGTTGGCAGCGCGGTCGTGGGAGAGGCGCGCGGGGGTGGGATCGGTCAGCGACGGGGTGGCGATGAGGGGGGCGGCGTGGGATCGCGCGGCTGACGCGCGGGACCCGGCGGCGACGCGCGAGCCGCGCTTCGGCGGTCGAAGGCGCGTCGCGCGTCTCGCGCGCCCGCGGCCGATGGAGAAAAGGTGACGAGAAAACGAGCGTCCACCGAAGCGTTGGATAACGATCGTGGCATGTGTCACGACCCCTCGCGCGGCGTATCGGCCCCCGCGGGCGACCCGCCGCGCGATCGCGCGAGTCCGGCGGATTTTCTGGCGAGCCGGCACGGGCACGGCGCGCGCGCGTCGAGCCGGCGCCGCGCGAGACGCGCGCGACCGTGGTGCTTGACCCCCCCGAAAAATAACAGCGATGCGTGCGTCTCTCGAACGATCGCGACATCATGGCGCTCGGGCGCGACCTGGGTTTTCGCGGTCGCGGGTCATCGCGGGGGGGAGGAACGCGCGAGACAGGCGACATGCGTCGGCATCGACGTACCTCGATGTGCTTCTCGTTCCGGGCGGGCCGCGCGTCGCGCAGTGAGAGCGGCGCGTACCACGAGCGAGAGCCTCTCTGGCAGCCAGTCACATCTCGCCACGAGCGAAACTTCGCCAACATCGGACTTTTTCTAGACTGATAACGAGCTTACCGAACGTCAGCAACCACCTCGAAGGCCAATCACCACTTGCCAACTGTGGACGTTTTGTCAGCTTTTTCGTTCGTTATTCGAAGGAGTCACACGTCATACCGAAAAGGAACAGGAATCCACCGAAGTTGACGGTTCGCCATCGACGGCCGAGGGCCGACCGCTCGAAAAACGAAAATCGGCGCGAGAACGTTCGACCTGGGCCGAATATCGGACCCGCCAGTCGTGAGGCGCGCGGGCGGCCGGGGCGGGCAGGCGCGAAGCGGTCGAGCGCGCGTCCGCGGAGCGAGGTGCGAAGCGGTCGAGCGCGCCCTCCTCGAGACCCGTCTCGTCGTGGCGGAGACGAACCAGGGTCCCCGCGAAGGACGCCGCGAAGGACGCCCTTCCGAAGCGCTGGAAAAAGCATCATCCATCACCGCATCTCGAACGCGACAACGATGTTCGCCAAACGCGACGTCTTCGCGCTGCTCCTGTCGTGCTTCGCGGTGTACTACAGCACGCTGAGCGAGGGCGTCGTGAGCTTCCACCCCGCGTTCGTCGTCGCGCGCGACGGCTTCCCCGGCGAGACCGCCTGGGACAGACGGGATCCCGGGGGCGGGGTTTTCGCGAGCGGCGACGTCGACGATCCGACCGATTCCGGAAACGCGCGCGCGCGCGACGACCGCCCGCCACCGCCGCGGTTCTTCGACCTGAACGGCGACGGCGTGCGCGAGATGCTCGTCGCGACGGGTGGCGGCGCGAGCGGCGATGAGCCGACGCTGCGGATGGTGGAGATGGAGGAACGGCGGGAGGAGGTTCGTTCCGACGCGACGAGCGCGTACGGCGCGAACCGAAATCGCCAAAAAAAAAAAAAAACGCGCGGCGCGAGATTTTCGAGATCTACGCGCGAGATCCTCGCCGCCGAGCCGCGCCGCGGAAGCGCCGCGTTCTTCGGATCCGCCGACGCTTTCCAGCGCGCGCGTGTGCTCGCGAGGGTCAGCCTTCTTCCTGAACGTCCGTCGAAATCGAATTCGAATTTCGAATCCGGACCGAAGAGCGACGCGCGCGACGAATACGACGACGACGGCGACGTTTCCGGGAGTCGGACGCCCGTCGCCGTCGGCGTCGGCCGCGTGCTTCCCGCGCGAAACGCGTCGTCTTTGAACGAGCGACGCCCGAGCGTGTCCTCGCCGCCTGTCGTGCACAAAGGGGTCGTCGTGGTGGTCACCGAGGGGTGGCACGTCGTGTGTTTCGACCACAACCTGCGTGTGATGTGGGAACGCGCGCTGGGGAAGGATTTCCCGAAGCACGCCAAGCCGCGCGAGGCGGCTGTTTTGGTCACCGCCGCCGCGCTGTTCAAAGGCGACCGCGGGACGGTGATCGTGGGCGGCAGGGTCGATCTCGGCGTGATCGACGAAGAGGCGGACACGCGCGGGGCGTTCGACCCGCTGAACGCCGAGCTCGAGCGGGAAGAAGCCGTGCGGACGCGCGCGGGCGGCGAGCGAACGAGGCGCGAAAACGACTCTTTCCCGACGTTCGCGCGGCACTTCAACTACTACGCGTTCGAGACAGGCACTGGGGAGCTTCGCTGGAAACACGAGAGCGACGATTTTCACCGGGACGTGCGCGGCCTGGCGGACGCGCTCACGCCGCAGCACGACCACAAGCTGGACGCCGCCGCGCGCGAAGCCTCCGAGGGGCGGCACTTCGGCGAAGCCGCGTGCCGCGAGTTTCGCGAGAGCGTCGCGGCGAGCGCGATGCCGCACCGGTGGACGGGGCGGGAGGACACGCGGTTGGCGTTGGCGAGGTTCGAGCATCACAACCGCGCCGCGAAGAGGCGTTCCACCGGGGGGGAGGGATCCGTAAAAGCGGAGACGCCGGAGACGACGACGCGAAAAACTCGAAAAACTCCGTCGCGCGACGTCGCGTCGGGCGAAGACGGCGAGTTGTTTTTTACGGACGTAAAAAACTCGGACCATCTCCGCCCCAACGCGATCGTCGCGCACCAGGAGGAGGGCATCGAGGTGGTGCACCTGTTCGGGGGTCGGACGCTGTGCAAGATGCTCCTGACGCCCCTCGACGCGCACGCGGACGTGAACGGCGACGGCGTGCTGGAGCACGTCTCCGCGCGCGGCGGCGGCGGCGCGCGCCTCACCGCGGCGGGCGAGAGCTTCCTGGACGAGAAGGGCGTACACGAAAAGGAAAAGCACGGCGACCGCGCGTGCTGGGCGCGCGTCTCCGCCGGCACGCCACCGCGCGGCGCGGTGTTCGAGGGCTCCATCTGCCGGGGGAGCATGGGCGTCACCCGGCACGCGCGCCGCGACGGCGGCGCCGGCGGCGACAGAGCCGACGCCAACGCCGGGGGGTTCATCTCAGGGAACACCGTGGACGTCGCGTCGCCCGTCGCGTTGCGCCGTTCGAGGCGTGACGTTCGCGTCGCGTCGCGTCTCGAGTCGCGTCTCGCGTCGCGTCGCGACGGAGAAGCGCGTCCCCCCCCCGGATGGACGCGAACGGTCCGTCTCGAGACTCGACTCGAGACGCGTTTCGGCGTCTGACGCCGCGCGCGGCGCGGTGTTCGACTTGGTGTTCCTCAACTCGCGGGGCGAGATGACCTCGTACACGCACGAGGGCACGCGGCGGTGGCAGCTGCGCACGGACTCGGGGTGGGCGCGGGGGCGCGGTGAGACGCCCGGTCTCTTCGCCTTCCCGCTGCGTTCGGCAAGCACTCGTCGCGAGACGCCGCGAGCGCCGGAGGAACCTTTCGAAATGTCTCGCGACGGCGCGGAAACGGAGGTGGCTCTGGCGGTGGGCGCGACGCGCGCGACGTTCGTGACCCCGAGCGGGTACGTGCTGGCCACTTTGACCCTGCCCGCGCGCCCGATCGCGCCGGCCGTCATCGAGGACGTGAACGGGGACGGGCTGAACGACGTCGTGCTGCGGACCGAGCGCGGCACGTTCGCGTGGACGCAAAAGTCGCGCGTCGGGGCGAAGCCGTTCGCGGTGCTCGCCGGCGCGCTCTGCCTGCTCGTGGGCGGCGTGTTCGTCGCGCAGGTGGCGCACGCGCACGCGACGGGGACGAAGCGGCTCGTGCGCTCGACGGAGATGCGCGACGGGGAGGGAAGGAAGGACAGGTGAGAAAATGCGTGAATAGGAGCGTCGGTACGTATCGTACGTACGGTTCGCGACGTCTCATCGCGACGTCGCGACGTCTCGCGTCTGCGCCGCGTCCCTCTCTGTTGTTTTTCTACAAGTTGATACTTCGTATTTCGATGCCGCGTCGCTATTTATAAAGACGACGAACCGCAGTCTCGTTTCCCAGAGCGCGTCGCGCGGTGCGTGCGCTCGGGAAGATGTTCGGGCGCGCGGGCGCGCGGGGCTGGTACACGGCGCGCGCCGTGTCAGCGAGCGCTCGCGCGGCGGGGGACGCGTTCGGGGTCCCGCGCGCTTTCGTGATCGAGCGCGTCGGGATCCCGAGGTTTGTGTCACACGTCGTTTCGCGGACGACATCGTCGCGTCCCTTCTCGGGACCCGCCGCGCGTCGTCCTCAGCCTCGGCCGCGCGGTTTCGCGTCCGCCGGCACGCCGCGCGACGACCGGGACGCGACCGCGGTCGAGACGGATGCGAGCGCGACGGGCGAACGCGACGCGGTGACCGCGTCGAACGCGGTCGAGACGGAAAAAAAGGCGCCAGTGACCGACGCCTCGCCGCCGACGCCGCCGACGCCGTCGCCTCGCGTCCCCTTGGACGGCACTTCGTCCACCGAGACGGACGGCGTACACGCGGTGAAGGTGGTGCAGAACACGTGGTGGGAGGCGCTCACCATGACGCCCGTCTACGCCTTCCGCGCGACGCGCGCCAAGTGGGCTTCGGCGCCGGCGGTGGCGGCGGCGATCGACCCCGGCTTCGACGCCGACGCGTTTTCGAGACTGGCGGCGGTTGGCCGCGACGAAGTGTTGCGCGCGTACGCCGCGAACGACATGAGCCGCGTGCGCGCGATGTGCACGCCGGCGGTGTTCGACGCCTTCCAGCAGAGCAGGATCGAATACGAGCGGAACAATCTGGCGCTGCGGTACGACCGATCGCCGAGCGCCGACGAGGAGACGCGGCGAGACGACCCCGGGTCGTCGGCGTCTTCCCTGTGCTCGGCTCGACTGATCGACCTGCGTTTGGCGCGGCAGGAGGACACGTTCACGGGCGACCCCGAAGACGACCCGGTGTGGGTCGCGCGCCGCGACCGGTGCCGCGCGTTCGTGAACGGCGTCGGGTCCGGCGCGCGCGAGGCGACGAGCGTGATGAGCGACGGGCAGACGCTCGCGCCCGAAAAAACAAAAACAAAAACAAAATTCGATTCGCTCGAGAGCGCCGACGCGAAGCCTCTGCGCCTCGTGGCGACGGTGTTCGCGATGGACAAGACGGGATCGCGGTGGTCCATCGAGGACACGGTGAACGGCACGGTCGGGATCACGGAGGACCTGCGGATCCAGGAGTGGTCGTTCACGCGCGACTTGCCTCGGTACTGGCCGAGCGATGAAGCGCTGGAAACGCCGTGGCGCGTCGAGCACGTCGGGTGAGGCGAGAGACGTTTTCGCGTTTCTCGCGTCGAGCTGTACGGACATACTTTTTTCGTATATACGTCTCACTACGCTTTCGCGTCTCGCGCGTCTCGCGCGTCTCGTCTCGATACCGTTCATCGAAACACCTCCTTCACGCGCGTCGTGAGGAGCGGAGCTCGTACGACCTCAGCACCTGCTCAAGGTCGAAAGGAGCTCGCGTTACCCGCCGGATGACGCTCTTTCGCGATCATCAATCTTCGTCCATTTCCCGGCGACAAATTTCGTTTCGGGTGACGGTCTGACATCCTGCCGAGTCTACTCTCCCGCCTGCTGCACGCCCTTCTTGAGCATCTCGCGCGCGCGTTTCTTGGCGCCCATCTTCTTCGCCGGCTTCTTGGGGTAGAGTTTCTGGGCCTCCATGTACCTGATTCGGGGAAACGAGGAGAAGAGAGGGTCAGCCCGAGACGATCCCGAGAAGGATTCGGCGGTCGCGACGTGTGGGAACCGCCGGTCGCATTCCGCGCGCAGACGAAGCCGCGGGTCGAGGCGCGAGAAGCACGTACGCCCAAATGTTGCCGACGAAGAAGACGAGCACGAGCGTCGAGACGATGCCGATGATCAGGTACGCGGGGTTCGACTCCGAGTCAGCCATGGCGAGCGGAACGCACGAGGGCGCGCTCGAAGGTTTGAGAATGATGATGTTACTTTTCGTGCCGACGTGAGGAGTGAGGTTTGCCGGACTACTCCAATCAGACCGTGAATTAACGTGATTTAGCGTGAGGATTGATAGGAACAACCTTCGGTCGTTTTCACCTATCAACGCTCGCTATATGTCGTAAATTGACGGTCTGATTGGAGTAGTCCATCTCAAACCCTATCAAGAATGCTTTTGAAAGGCAAAATTGTTTCTGATGTGTCGTCAGGCATGATTGGTTGGAGGTATCACGGAGATGTATTCCTCGTCGCCGGCATGTTGTTGACAGTTTGACAGTTTTATCTATTGTTTCAATATAGACTATCCTGAAATCCTGAACTCCAAGACTTCAAGAACCCCCCGAATGAAACTCTAGAATAAAGTGTCAAAGTGTCAAAAGAGGCATCTCCCTCGCCGGCTTGTTGTTGACAGTTTGACAGTTTTATCTAATGTTTCAATATAGACTATCTTGAAATCCTGAACTCCAAGACTTCAAGAACCCAATTAATGAAACTCCAGAATAAAGTGTCAAAGTGTCAAAGAGGTTTCTTCATCTTCAACATCATCTGACGGTTTTATCTCCTGTTTCAAAGCATAGCGTCTTGCGTTTGTTATGGCATAGGTTGCAACCATGAAGTGAGGGCCTGTTTCAAGCAGGGGTCGGGCAATACCCGGAGCGAAGCGACCACAGACCTCGCCAAACTTCGGTAATTCGCCTTCGGCAGGTCACCACAAACAGGCGGATATCGTTACCCTTCTATGGGATAAGTGAGGTTCGCGAAGTAAAAAAAAGGGGTCGGGCCATACCTGGAGCGAAGCGACCACCGTAGATGCTAACAAGTTCGACAAGCTTGTGTTCTTGTAAAACACACTAGGACACAAGCCCTCAATCGGTCGGCTGCACTTCTCGCCGTAAGCGCTGGACGTTGACGGCCCTGTCCTTCGCGAGGTCTCGGACATATTTGTAAGACGTGTTGACCGAGTGTCGCATGTGGAAGGCTAAGGCTTGTCGCTCCTCGGCGGTCATCCCCGCGCCCGCCTTGTCCATCTCAGAGGAGACGTATGACTTACGGAGGACGTTGATGGCGCCCTCGTTTCCTCGCGGCTGCCCTATCGTATCCAGCATGTTACCGACGAAGGTGGACATACCGGATTTGCCGAAAAGTGTTCCGCTCGTCTCCAAAAGCTTGTTGAGTTTGATGTATTCCCAGATGAGCTTCGACACTTTCTCGCTAAACTCGAAGCGCTGGGGTCCATACATGTTTGATGTTTTGTAATCGACCAGCGCGATAACGGCAGACTTCTTAGACACGTACAACGTATTCTGAGGAAGGCGCAGACGTTTAAGCGCGTCGACGTTCTGGGGTGGTCGTTCGGTGGAGAGTTTGAGGTTTTTCATGTCGTCGCGTGAGACGAACTCGGCGTACATGTTGATGTACACAAACTGTTTCGGTATTTCTTGACTATTCCGAGGAAACGCTCTCTCGACGCGCCGTTTAATCTCCTTGAACGGCAGCACCCGTACACCCTCCTTCGGCTTCGCCAGCCTCGTCGCGTTCACCTGCGCGTCGTACTTGTTGAAGAGGGCGTCTATCTCCTCGTAGCGTTTCTTGACAGTCTGCTGAGCGGGCTCTTCGCAGTCGTCATCTGACTTCCCCGGAACCCGACACAAAGCGTCGAAAGGTGGGTACTCGCGAAGGACGATGAGAACAGTCTCGAGGAGTTTGACCATCGTGCTGAGCTGAATGAACTCACTCTGACCCGGCGGAGGTTTGCGGTCTTTCTTGTGCTTCTTGGTCATCTCAGTCTCTACACGTCGCAGCGTATTGCGGCCCAACAGCTCCCGGGCGTCCTCCAAGTACCTCGGACCGAGGAACGCCATGAACCTCGCGAAAATACCAGACTTCTCGTCGCTGTTCGGAGGACCAAACTGACGACTTATAGTCCCCTGTTTCGCGCGCTGGTTCGTCTTCGTCCCGATATCACGGCCTCTTGTGCGGAAGTGGATGTTGATGGATTTGACGGAGAACGCCTCTTTGTTCGCGTCCCCGGCCGTTCCGACGTTTTCGGGAAGGTCGGGGGTTGACCGGGCTGGAGGAGCTTCTGGGACGTAACTCGAAGGGTCATCCATGTTTCGGCGGCGGCGTCTCGTCGCTTCAGCCCAATACGGGATGTTCTCGATGAGGTCATCATAACCGTTCCTTCGTCTAAGGTCGTTGATGTCGTCCCTGGTGATGTTGTATTTGGTGAGGGAATGCACGTGAGGCACAGAGCCTTCTTTTACCCGTCCTAAAACTCGTAGTTTGTTCTCGCGGTCTTTATACTCTCTGCTCTGGCGAAGGTCGCGCATGTACGCCGCGTGTTGTTCACGTTGAATAGCTTCCATATGATATTGATGGACATTTTATTCACGTCGAAGTCGACTTTCCGGGCAGAGTGACTGCGGATGACTGCGCCAATGTTCGGATAGTCGCCCGTCTGGGGGGGTGAAAGGGGTGTACCGAAGTACCGATTTTTCTATTGTTCATATTAGGTGTATCTTGAAATCGCGAACTTCAAGACTTCAAGAACGCCCTAAGATAAACTCCAGAAAAATGGGTACTTCGGTACACCTTGGGTGCCATCGACGGGGAGGGGGTGTACCGAAGTACCGATTTTTCTATTGTTCAAAATAGGTGTATCTTGAAATCGTGAACTTCAAGACTTCAAGAACCCCCTA
>JACLAA010000810.1_pt1 | contig 32980 bp, 22 predicted proteins | sample 8027891 | NCBI WGS metagenome assembly JACLAA01 (sample SAMN15724900, study PRJNA655200) | protist metagenome | isolation source: fluorescence activated cell sorting (FACS) single amplified genomes of... | place: Spain: Blaines Bay Microbial Observatory, Mediterranean Sea | collected 2016-01-19 | reverse complement strand
CTTCTACGATGTTCAGTATAAACTACTTATCGATTTTCGCTTTTTTAATTTTTAGTATTGTATTATCAACAATAATCTTTTTTTTATCATATTTATTATCATCTAAATTGGATGACGCGGAAAAATTAACAATTTATGAATGTGGTTTTAATCCATTTAGCGATTCTCGATCTGAATTTAATATTAAATTCTATATCGTGGCAATATTATTCTTAATATTTGATTTAGAAATTTCATATTTATTCCCTTTTATTGTTAGTCTTGATCTAATCTCTAATGTTGGAGTTTATTTTATGCTATTTTTTTTGTTTGTCTTAACAGTCGGATTTTTTTATGAATGAAAAAAAGGAGCTTTAGACTGAGATTAGTTATCTATCAGAAAGTCTACTATAATCTTAAAAATAACCTTAAAATTGATGCCACAATTCGATACTTTTTCTTTCTTTTCACAACTATTTTGAGTTTTTCTTGCATTTAGTTATTTATATTTAGTTTTGTGTTTTTATTTATTACCAGCTTTTTCCGCTGCTTTGAAAGTGCGTTCGAAAAAATTAGCACAGATAGATTCCATTGCAAATTCTACTTCTGTTGTTAGTAGTTCCGCGAGTAATTTATTATTTTTTGAGAATATAACTTCAAAATTAAGTGGTATTTTCTTTTACCGTAAGTCTTTAACAGGAGATATCAACTACGCTTACTCTCATTTATTGTTTAAAAATGAGGCTTTTTATCAATTCAATTTTTTGATGTTGAATCAATTCAAAGTCGTTACGTTTTTTATATAATTTTGACTAATTAAAATTTACAAAATCTTACTATTATGAATATATTAGCTGTGATGGCTATATACACAAATCCGTGAATTTCACGTTGACTATTTTCGACTAACCATAAAATCATTGGAACTTTATACTTCATTTTTGGAGCTTTTTCTGGTGTTTTAGGGTTCGTTGTATCAATGATTATGCGTTTAGAATTAAGTCAGGCAGGTGATGCCTTATTATCGGGTAATTATCAATTATACAATGTTTTGATTACATCCCATGCTTTTTTGATGATTTTTTTTTTTGTTATGCCGACAGCAATTGGTGGGTTCGGTAATTGATTTGTACCAATTTTAATTGGGGCTTGTGATATGTCATTCCCTCGTCTTAATAATATTAGTTTTTGATTATTACCGCCATCGTTATTGTTATTAGTTTCGTCGTCTCTAGTTGAAGCTGGAGTAGGTTCTGGTTGAACCGTTTACCCCCCTTTATCGGGTATACAGGCGCATTCTGGTGCATCGGTTGATTGTGCAATATATTCATTACATTTAGCTGGAGTTTCATCCATTTTAGGTGCAATTAATTTTATTGTAACAATTACAAATATGAGAGCTCCCGGTATGACAGCTCATCGCACGCCACTTTTTGTTTGGGCTGTTTATATTACAGCTTTTTTATTATTGCTTTCGTTACCGGTTTTAGCTGGTGCGATCACAATGGGGCGAAAATTTGCCAAATGCTTTTTAATAGAGGGTTACTAGATACCACTCTTCCTTTGTTACTATGTTCACAATATGTGGGAGTAGAGCTGTTAGACAAAGGTCCATAACATTCATATGCGTAGGAAACAAACACTAAAAAGTTAGAGGTCTCAAATAGCGACAATATTGCAAACAACAATATTTCTTCTCAAAAGATAAAACTCAGTGTCCGCATCATGTACGCTGTTAATCTAGTATCTGAAGACGGCTTACAGAGAGTAAGTAGAAAAACTTTGGAGGCGCTAAGTGAATATGTAATCGGTATATAAAAAATATTTTTTAGCCGGTCTTCACCAAATACGTGAAGGGAAAAAAGCATTAAATTAAGACGTTAAGTCCTAAATATGGAAAATTTGAAAGGGGTGATAAAATAGTTTTTTTTAAAAACTTAATTCACTTCAAAGAGCACTCGAGAGTAGAGCTTGTAAAAAAAAATAATGACTTCGGTTACAAATTAAAATAAAAAAATAATTTTGAAATGATGAAACAACCCTTATTATTACTTACAACAGGTTACGAAACGAGTCAGTTGACACGTTTTGAAACTATTTTTAACAAATATTTCAATAAACTATTATCTACAACTAAATCGTCTGCAAAATCAAACGATATTACTACTTTATTTACTGCTGAAAAACTAGCTATGGTGTTTAATAAACTTGAAATTTATTTAAATAATGTTAGTGACGGTAATAAAAACAACAATTCACATATTAATATTAATCTTATCGACATATTGTCTGATGTTAACTTTTTATTTTACGCGTGGTGTCTTGTAAAAAACAAAGGTGAAAAAATGTCTGGTATTGATCAGGTGCCAATCCAAAATATAGGGTCTGGTACTCTTATTAGATTAAGTAATAATCTTAAAAATGGTAAATATAAACCGAAACCTGCAAGTCGTATGTATATAACAAAACCTGATGGTTCTATGAGACCTTTAGGGATTCCTACCACAAGAGATAAAATTGTGCAAAAAGCGCTAACGCTAATATTAGAACCGTTGTTCGAAAATACTTTTAGCAATAATTCTCACGGATTCCGACCACAACGTAGCTGCCACACAGCCTTGGATCAAATCCGCACGGAATGGCGCATGGTTTCCTATTTTATTGAAATAGATTTAGCCAAATGCTTTGATAAACTAGGTCATAAATTAATTCTTGAAAGCATTTACAGGAAATGTCCTAATAAATCAATAGTTCAAATTATTAACAAAATGTTAAAATGTGGTTACGTAAACCTGCAAAATGCTAGTGATAGTAATATTGAACAGTTGGAAGGAACGCCCCAAGGTTCAATAATTTCACCTTTATTAGCCAACATAGCGTTGGATAATTTTGACAAACATATTGAAAATCTCATATTACCTAAGTATACATCACGTCAAAAAAATACTAAAGCACAAATGTCAGAAGAATATTCGAAAGCGAATAAAATATTTGATACCCAAGATTACGAACTTCGTGACGATCTTGTTAAATCGAGAAATATTACTACAAGACAAGCGAGACAGATTGTTCAATCTTTTAAGGCGAAACAAGCTATAAATAATAACATTAAGTATACTAAGCAAGATGAACATACTGAACGATTATGTTATGTACGTTACGCCGACGATATGCTTTTTGGTTTTGTAGGCCCTAAGCATAAAGCTCATGTTATTATATCTGAAATCGTTACATATTTACAAAATATAGGCGTCGATATAAACATAAATAAATCTGGTATTAAACATCATTCAAAAGGTATTTCTTTTTTATCTTATAACATTTTTGGTAACTATTCGTTGCGTACAAAACATAAAAATAAGTCTAGTTCGAAAGGGCAAAGTGTAAGTCGAACAACTGTACATTTTTCAGCTCCTGTTAAAGTTTTGTTGCAACGAGCGCGAGAACGTGGATTTTTTATGTCCAACAAAAGGGGACGTAAAATTAATTCTAAATTAGTTGCACGTAGATACGACAAATGACTTTTTTTAGAACCACATGTTATTGTTTCAAGATTCAAATCTGTTATAAATGGTATAATTAATTATTATCAAGGATGTGAGCAAAGATCAGATTTATATGAGTTATTATGGATGTATAAAAGATCCTGTGCGTTAACTTTGAGTAGCCATCATAAAAAACGAGGTCATAAATGAGCATTTCAAAAATATGGTCAAGATCTTAAAATTGAATATAATCTCAAATCGGGTAAAACATCGTTTATAAATTTAGAAATACCCTCGTTATCAGGGGGTGGTCGTTTTAAAAAAAAGGCAACAAACTTCGCCTTTCCCTCTTCGATATTACACGCTATGGATGTAGCCGGTAATTATTTACCAAAAACATTATCGTCAATAATACCAGCATCCGATGTTAGGTGTAGCATACCAAATTGTTTAAATACTGCGGATCATTGACACCATATTAAACACCGCAGAAAAGCGAACAAGAAAAATCAGTCAAGTGTGAACCATCAAATTAATTTGGCTTTATACGCAAAACAAATTCCAGTATGTAAAAATCACCATCACGCTATCCATAATGGTACTTATAATGGTCCCGCGCTACGTTCTTTAAAAGGCTATAATATTGAAGATATAGATTACTCTAAAATATAAATATATGTGTATATTGTTATAAAAGTTATAATAGTGTGTAAACGGAGAGCGTAGTGCCGCGAAAGTCGCTTGCTATGTTTCGGGGCAGCTTAGGTGGTAGTGATACCGTCTTTTCTACGTCCTATTTACTTACAGATCGTAATTTTAACACGGCCTTTTTTGACTGTGCCGGCGGTGGAGACCCAGTTCTCTACCAACACTTATTCTGATTTTTCGGGCACCCCGAAGTCTATATCTTAATATTACCAGCTTTTGGTATTATAAGTCATATTGTGGCTAATTTTTCATCTAAAGCAGTTTTCGGTAATCTTGGAATGATCTACGCTATGCTCTCTATTGGATTTTTAGGTTTTATTGTTTGAGCACACCACATGTTTACAGTTGGTTTAGATGTAGATACGCGTGCGTATTTTACTAGTGCTACAATGATAATCGCTGTACCGACAGGTATTAAGATTTTTAGTTGAGTAGCTACCATGTTTGGTGGGACTATCGCATTAACAACTCCTATGTTATTTGCTAATGGGTTTATATTTTTATTTACATTTGGTGGATTAACAGGTATTGTTTTGTCGAATTCAGGAATTGATATCGCTTTACACGATACATATTATGTGGTAGCACACTTGTACGACTTTACAGTCGCAATTTACGTTTTTCTTATTCACCATACATTTGAACAGATTCTGGCGATGAGAAGATATCCTTTACAGGACAATCTCAAAGAAGTAAGCCCTCTGGATCGACTAGCTTTACGATTTTATGACAATACTAACCTTATTAGCAACGGGGGGTTTGAGTGTGCTATTATGTACGCGAGGGCTAGGTATTTTACAGCCGAAGGAGGAGGAGGAAGTGCTTCTGACGAGGTGACGGCGGATATCAATTCTTTAGATACATCTAGAGATAAAAGTATTAAAAATCCGAAACTAGATACACGTGAATTGTGAGAGAAAGGCGAGACTCAAGTCATTACAAAAGAAGAAGAAAATTCCACTTCTTTCTTGGAGGACTCAGGGTTGAGTGAAGTCAACCAAAATAAGTTTAATCCGGTCATAAAAAAAGAAGAACCGCAAGAAGGTTTTTCTCCGAAAGACAATCCTGATAGGCCTAATCTTGAAGATTCTAACTTTAATATGTTGATTAATATGTCAGAAAAAGAGAGAGAAATTTATATATCTAAAAAAATTAGATCTTACTGAGTAGAAAAAGATCAAAGATTTGTGAATCTTCACAAGCTTATATTCTCTACGGAAATTTTAATTTTTGCTTACGCGGATGTTATTAAAACAAAGGGTTCAACAACAAAAGCTGGAGATGATTCTACGCTTGATGGTGTAACATTATATAAGATTGAATCATTTTCTAGATCATTGTTAGATGGTTCTTGAAAACCTGGTACTTCCCGAAGAGTTCTCACTCCTAAGAAAACTACAGGTGAATATAGGCCGTTAACAATAATTCCTGCATGAGACAGAATAGTATCGAATGCTATAAAATTGATATTATCTTTAACTTATGAATCAACAGAACTTAATTTATACATCCCGCGAAGTAGGCAATTTCATAACAGCAGTCATGGGTTTCGACCTATGAGGGGGTGTCATTCTGCTCTCAATGTTACTTTAACATGGGGCTTGTCTCCTTGAATGATACAAGGTGATATTTCTAATTGTTATGACACAATTGATCAAAAAAGACTTTATAATCTTTTGCGTAAACTTTTTACAGATCAATTTCTCATTGATATTTTGGCTAAGATATTTTCAAGTCCAATCAAAGACTTAGAAAAGGGAGGGCCTGATTGTAGTAAGGGTAAAGGCCTACCACAAGGTAATCCCTTGAGCCCAATACTCGCAAACATTTACCTTAATGAGTTTGATTATTTTATAGGGGGTTTGATAGAAGAGTATAATCGTGGTAAAGCGACAGGCATCACTACTAAAGAATGACAAAAAGCTACGTGAGTAACTGCAAAGGAACTGTCCAAAGCAAAGACTAAAAAAGCCAAAGCTAATCTTAAAAGAGATTTTTATCGTACTAAAGTTAAATTGGTTACTAAAATGGGTATTCAACGTCATCCAAAGACAGATGAAGCTCAAGGTAATAAAGTATACCACAAAATTCACTACGTTCGATACGCTGATGATTACTTGATTGCTGTTAAAGGACCAAAATCGTTAGCTTTAACTATAAAAAGAGAAACTGAAAATTTTTTAAAATCTTCACTTCATTTTGAACTTAAAGGTGGTGAGCTCGTGCACGCAACTCACAGTAAAGTACGTTTTTTAGGGTTTGATATAAAATTACCCGGACGTAGTGAACGGGATGTAGTTGAAAATCGACGTATTTTATCATTTAAAAAATTAAGAAATCGTATACTTAATCGTAAGAAAATGTTAGAAAATCGGTTTAGTGCCGCTCTTACTGCTGAATACGATTTTAAAGTTAAAAAAGAAATCTTAGCTCTTACGAATAAAAACTCAGATAAAACTTCGCGTTCGAATGATATTACCAATCTAGCACGTTTAGAAGCTAATGCCGTGCATTCTCAAGCCCTTTCAAAACAAAAGCTTTGGTCACCTGAACAAGGCCCTTTCCAAGATTGAGTAAAAAACGAACTTAAACATCTTCGTGAATCTTGAATTCAAGAGGAAGTGCTTAAAAAACTTGATTTAACAGATGTTGTGGATTCTTATAACAAATTTATAAAAGTTATGGAAGACGGGGTTAGTCCGGATAATTTAAATAGAATAAAGCAACAAGACATCGAAAAAGTTAAGGAAAATTCTAACTATAAACAGATGCACGTTGACAGACTTCTATATGGACAACCGCAAGGTTTAAATCCACGTCTGTATGCCCCAGTTCGAGAAATGAAAGCTAAAATGGTGATATGAGGTATGGTTTGTAAAGGTGGTAAGCCTAAAGCTAGTGGTATGGTTTTTAATTACCATGAAATATCAATAATAGAATATTATAGACAAAAAGCTTTCGGCTTCTTAAATTATTACAGGCCCGCTACTAATTATCACGCGGTAAAAAAATTGGTAGATTATCATATGAGATGATCTCTGATTCATACATTGGCTGGTAAAAACAAAAAAAAGGTCCACCAAATAATATACAAATTTGGTAAAACACCGAAGTTTACAGTTAAAGAAAATGGCAAGCTCGTTACGTTAAGTCAATTTTTAACACCAAATGATATAAATCATAAAGCTAAAGGTTTCACGACGTCTTATGATCCGATTAAGTATAAAAATGATTTGGAAAAACCAATCATTAAATTATCTATACCTAAAGTTCTATTTGCGGACGAGTGTGCTGTACAAGGGTGCGACAATCGCGATATTGAAGTACACCACGTACGAGCTTTGTCCCGAAAACGTGCGGGGTACAAGATTGAATCTATAAAAAATTATGGAAAAAGAATTAGTGGCCTAGCTATGATTGAAAGTGCTCTTACAAGAAAGCAAATACCGCTTTGCAAAAAACACCACGCTGAATGACACAAACTTACAAAAAATCAGTTAAAAAAAAAATATACTTTTAAAACTGATTAATTTTATTTCCTAGATAGCTGCGCTGTCCTCTTTTATAAAAAATCTGATATAGGAGCCCAATGCTATGAGAGTAGCACGTTGGGTTCTCAGGGGAGTCGATTTATCGACTCAACCTACACCATTACGTGCTTTCAATGGGAGCAGTTTTTGCAATTTTTGCGGGCTGGTATTATTGAATTAGTAAAATTATTGGAAATCAATACGACGAATTATTAGGTAAAATTCATTTTTGATCGACATTTGTAGGAGTTAATGTTTGCTTTTTTCCTATGCATTTTTTAGGTTTGGCCGGTATGCCGCGCCGAATCCCTGATTTCCCGGATTCGTACGCTAGTTGAAATCAAATTGCTACATTTGGCTCAATTATTACTACCGTTTCAACATTATTTTTTATTTATGTAATATACACAACTTTTGTATCAAACTCGCGCGTTGGTTATAACCCATGACGTTCAGTTACAAATTTTGAATTTAATAAATAATTTTCGTTTATAGTTTAATGGATAAAACATTGGATTACGAAGTCAACACTATGAGTTCAAATCTCATTAAACGAATTCTAAAATATTAATAATAATAACATCGCTTTTATTATTGAAATTGGGTAGCATAACTGGTAATGCGTTAAATTGCAAATTTAAAAAATAATAGTTCAACTCTATTCTCAATTTTTAATTGTTAAATTTTTTTACTTTTTTTGTTAATTTTTTTTTTGATGATCTTACAAGCAGCTAAATTAATCGGAGCTGGTTTATCTACAATTGCGTTAGCCGGTGTAGGGGCTGGAATTGGTACAGTTTTCTCAGCTTTAATCACAAGTGTAGCCCGTAATCCTCATTTAATGAAGCAATTATTTGGTTACGCTATTTTAGGATTCGCGTTAACGGAAGCAATTGCACTATTTGCATTAATGATGGCCTTTTTAATTTTATTTACGTTTTAAACTTTTTGGGTTGTAGCTAATTGGTTAAAGCGAAGGTTTTTGATATTTTTAATTGTTGGTTCAAATCCAACCAACCTATACAAAATTAGATTTTTGTATTTTTATAAAATACCCACTAGATAAAAATGTTAAAAAATTAGTATATAAGACTGTTTAATAAAGCACGAAATAAAATTATAATCGACGGTTCCATAAATTATTCATTCTATAAAAGGGAAATAAAGTAAGAATCAACTCTAATTTATATACTATTCATTTATTGGGAGTTTGGTAATTAACGATGATATTAACCTTGTAAAATCGTTAATTGTAAGTTCAAATCTTACTCTTCCAAATACCAGAAGCAGAGCACCTACGCATTGTTAATCACCACCATACCCCCAATAAATGAAAGGTAAATTTATTACTATGTATTACTATTATTTAACGTTGATAATATATAATTTCAGTTATTTTTTATGATATTTATTAAATATTTGTCCACGCTGTTAAAAAACTTCATATTTACGAAAAGGGCGTTTTAACTTAAAATAAACGATATTTACAATAATTTTGTAGTTTCAAAAAAACGAAAGTTTATATTACACCATATTATGGATTAAGTATTTTATATTAACAGATTAAAATAATTTTTGTGAATTGAAACATCTAATTAACATAGTAAAATTTGAATCAAATGAGATAAAATTAGTAATGGCGAGTGAACATTTTATAAAAATATTAAAATATTTTAGATCATATAACTGGATAGTTGTATATTGTATAAAAGATAAAACATTATCTAAAAATTAAAAATCGTAAATGATGGATAGCGTACAAGTATCGTGAGAGAAAGTTTTAAAATCGCTGGATGAATTACAATTTTTTAGTTTGTCTAAAAAATGTACCTTTTGCATTATGTATTGGTTAGTTAATCTCGATAGCAAGCTTAAAAAAATGGCGCAAAATTTAGTTATCGAAATTAGACACGAAGCTATATGAGCTATCCAAAAATAGATTGACAATATTACAAAATTTTATTTGAAGATCGAACCAGTATTTGTTGCAACAAATTTGGATGATTTTTGGATAGGAATGAAAGGTTTATCAAATATAGAATAGCTTGTTTTTTGCGAAAATCTTTTTAGAGATGCGCCTATTTTATTGCAAAATTGTAAATTCATGGTTAAATGAGGGTTGTTTATTAAACATTACCGAGTGTTACTAAAATTTGAATATTTAGATAATAGGTAGTTGGACTATTTATGATAAAATGTATAGTCAAAAGAGTAATAACTCAGAATGCTTTTTGAGGTCATTAAATTAAATTTAAGTCTAAATAATGTTATTTGATCATAATTAATAAATAGTTGGCTTAGAAACAGCCATCGAATAGAAAAAACGTAACAGTTTAACTTTTTAATGTCGAATTTGCTTCAAAAATTTATAATGATTAAAATTTATACCGAAATAGCATAATCGTTTTGATTGGTAGCAAAACGTTTTGTATTTATTTCAAAGATTTGTGAAATTAAAAATGTAAATTTATATATCAAAATCGCTAATGCCAATATCAGTAAATAAAAATTTATAATAATTTTCATTGAAATTTAAGGCTTATTTATTCAATTTATTTGTGAAATGTTAATCGATCTCTTAATTAAAATACCAACGTTATTTATAATGAGCACAAAAAAATCTTATTTATTAATTGAACATACTAAAAAGCAAGAAATATATTGGGTAATATATTTGTTTTATATGTTAATTCAGGAAAATTTTTTTGACATCGTATTAAGTCCAACACAGGTGAATTTGATTTAAATGAGCGACAATGTTAGTATTAGCAAAAAAAACGGAACTCGGCAAACCTTTACTGTAACTTCGGGAGAAAGTAAAACATTAGTATAATATATTTAATGTTGAATCAAAACTAGGCGGGGCACCTGTTTCTTAAAAACACAAGACTATGCAAATTTGAAAAAAAAATGTATATAGTTTGACCGGTGATCAATGCTACAAAGATAAAATTTAGAATCTATAAAATTTTAAAATAAGTTTTGGTAAATATCGGTATTATTCTGAGTATTGTAAAGTAGCGAAATTCATTGGCCTATAAATGCGGTCCAGCATGAGTCCAATAATGACCCCAAAGCTGTCTTTTTTTTTGTTATTTTGAAGTTGAATTTTTAGTGCAGATGCTAAAAGTTAAATTTAAGACGAGAAGACCCTAGCATTTTTACTAAACACAATAATTGCAAAAATTTAATTAACATTCAGTTATAAATAAGAGTCTTTTACAATTTTAATTATTTTTATTTACAATTGAGACTACAGTGAGATATTATTTGTTATTTTTGTTCTTGCTTATAACACTTGAACCATTATTGTTTGTTAGTTTAGTTGGGATGACTGCCTTTTAAAATGTATCAAAGGTGATAATGATAAATTCAAATAAAATATTTTATTATTGAGCTTAAAAGCAATATATTTATTGAACTGTGAAAATTGATAAATTAAGCAGAGATTATCGTCGATTTTATTGAACCAAATATATTAAATGAACAAGTATTTGATCATCAAATAAAAAATACGCTAGGGATAACAGAGTAATATTGATTTAGCGTTCATAGCGATATCAATGATTGCGACCTCGATGTCGAGTGCGATCTGTTGTGTGAAACCTGAGGGATGTGCTTGGGAGGTAACACGATATTTCTTAGTAAATATTAACTGGTTGATCAGGAAGGTGAAAATCCTTTATGTCTTGTTTCCATAGACATTGATCATACATCCAAATACTCAATTTGGAGCGTTCCCAGCGGAAGTTAAGCCTAAACCTTAATGGAAGTGAAAGCGGGAGTAAAAGTGAGGTAAAGTAGTAGGACGTTGCACGTGACTCATTAGAATTTGTATTATTTGGTTCACAGCAAGGGAACTACTGTAGTAAAGCATCATAAACGAGGAAGTCTGGGCTATAACGCCACGGCTTCGGCCACCCAGGCGCCGAAATAGCGGTAACATCTCAATAAAAAGTAATCTTACTCCCTACGACAGGAGAGGATGGAAACTACAAGAGATTGGTGCAGAGGCAGGAACCAATAATAACTTATGATCAACCGGAACAGAGTAATCAATATATCGCTCCTCTTCGGAGGTGGGGTTTAGCTATAAGCGGTGTATTGAAGGGATTCAACAAAAAGCAAACGGTTTTATGTAATGTAAAATATAAGCTGACGTGTTGAGCGTAAATTGTAATATTCTTCATGAAATCGGGACTCTAACCTCTAAAGTCATAAAATTTATAATATGATGAGTAAACTAAGAAAAGAAATAAAATGATCCGAGCTCAATTGAGCAGAGATTGAATTAACAGTATTTAACTGACAAATGAAAATATATAACGCTACTAAGTGCGGTGAAATGAAATTAGCCCATGAGCTTCAAAAAACGCTAGTTAAAAATTAAAAAGTAACCAAACCCAAAGCTAGATTACGTAGGAGCCGTATGAATGGAGACGTTCACGTACGGTTTTGTAAGAGAGGGGGTATTGGTAACAATAACCTCGACTCTAACCTTAGCCACAACCTTGTGATGCAGCTGTTGCAAAAGGTTAGACTGTTCGTCTATTAAAATGGCACATGAGTTGGGTTTAAAACGGCGTGAGCCAGTTTGGATTCTATCTAAATTTAATATTAAATTATCAAATTTTTAACTTGTATGAGAAGATCGTTAAAAAAAAGCCAATTGTTATTAAATTATTTTACCAAAAGTAAGTTTTATCGCAACGCTTTGCGGTATAAAAATTGATTAAATTTATATTTGAAACCATTTGTTATAATTTAAAAAAAGCTAAAACATTTGCTTAAAATTATCGTTTTAAAATAATACATTGATGGGTAAATTAAAAAATATTCGTAAGTTTATAAAAAATTTATACCAAAAAAATAAAAATTAAATTAATAAATTGTTTAGTTTAGCTACTATTGTTTATCTTATCAATGCTCTTTCTAATCATTGGGTTATTTTTAAGTCGCTTTAGATCAAAGTGAGCTCTTTTTTCTAATTCTTTTAGCGACCGAACTTTGGTCAAATTTTAGAGAGGTCGTAATTCTTAATAAAACACAAAATATTAAAAAAATCTGCTTGTCGTATATATTTAAAAAAATTAATTATTATTTTTTGATGATTTTATTACAATTATTAGATTCTTCAACACCTTGACAATTATACTTTCAAGACGCGGCGTCACCAGTAATGGAAGGTATTATAAACCTACATCATGATTTAATGTTTTTTATAACATTTATTTTCTTTTTTGTACTTATTGTTATGGTTCGTACTCTACAATATTTTCATATAGATTCGGTTAATGCTAATACCGCTGGTAATGTTGTTCACGGTACTGTTTTAGAAATAGTTTGAACAGTAATACCGTCGCTTATTTTAATTGTTGTGGCTTTGCCTTCATTTGCTTTGTTATATTCAATCGATGAAATTATTGACCCGGCCCTAACAATTAAATGTGTAGGTCATCAATGATTTTGATCATACGAATATAGTGATTTTGAGTCCAAAATTGGAGCTATTAATTTTGATAGTTACATGATAGCTGAAGATGAACTTGAATTGGGTGAGCTTAGATTATTAGAAGTTGATAACCGAATTGTTTTACCGATTAATACACATATACGAATTTTAGTTACATCAGCTGATGTACTTCATAGCTGAGCGGTTCCGTCTTTAGGTGTTAAAGTTGACGCTTGCGCCGGGCGTTTAAATCAAACATCTGTGTTTATTTTGCGTTCGGGTGTTTTTTATGGTCAATGTTCAGAAATATGTGGGGTCGGGCACGGTAACATGCCTATTGTTGTTGAGGCGGTCTCAATTGATAAGTATATAACATGGTTGTCTGAAAAAATTTAGTTTAGTGAATCTACTATTTAGTTCATTTTCTTAGTTATTAATTCAATTGGTAGAATGTTTCGTTTACACCGAAAAAGTTGATAGTTCAAATCTATCATATCTAACAAAATTATTATTTTTGAAAAAAATAGTTCTAAATTTTAATTATCGTTAAAATAGCTCAGCTGGTTTAGAGCGTTAAATTGAAAATTTAAAAGTTCGGTGGTTCAAATCCACCTTTTAACAATACTAATATGTTTTTAGCTTAAATTGGATAAAGCCTTCGTCTTCTAAACGAATAATGTTGGTTCAATTCCAACAATACAAAAATATATTTGATAAAAGCTGATTTAACTTAGTTAGGTTAAAGTGTTTGTTTTGTAATCAAAAAACAATGGTTCAAATCCGTTAATCAGCTTTTTTTAGTTTTTTATATAAACGATGTTTTATTCTCCATTAGAACAATTTTCAATAAACAAAATTATTCCAATTCACTTAGCTTTTTTTGATTTTTCAATAACAAATTCGACTGTTCTAACTTTTGTAGCTTGTAATGTAGCAATTCTTTTTTATAATTTTGCTTGTTACAAAGCTAAATTAATACCGACTGCTTCACAGACTATGTTTGAGTGATTGTATGAGTTTATATTTTTCAATGTTTTAGCTGAAAACGTAAAAAAAAATGGGTCTTATTTCTTCCCAATGTTATTTACAATCTTTTCATTTATTTTTTTCTGTAACCTATTAGGTATGATCCCTTACAGCTTCACGGTAACAAGTCATATTGTTATTACATTAGGTTTGGCGGCTATGGCTTTTATTTCAATAAATATTGTTGGGGTAAAAACACACGGTATTCATTTATTATCGTTATTTTTACCTTCAGGTGCTCCGATAGCGCTGGCTCCATTATTGGTTATGATAGAACTTGTATCCTATAGTTTTCGTGTAGTTTCATTAGCATTACGATTATTCGCCAATATGATGTCCGGTCATTGTTTATTAAAAATTTTAGCTGGATTTGCGTGAACAATGTTAGCCGCTGGTGGGATACTAACTATTATGCATGTTTTACCATTGTTAGTTATTTTTGCGATTGTTGGGTTAGAACTTTCAATAGCTTTTTTACAAGCTTACGTATTTACTGTCCTCCTGTGTATATATCTAAATGACGCCATTAGTCTACATTAAAATTAACCAAAATAACATAATTGGTCAGTGTATTAAATTCATAATTTAACGGTATTGGTTCAAGTCCAATTTTTGGTAATAAAAGCTTATAACTCAATAGGTTAGAGTGGTAGCTTGATAAGCTACAAGTTAAAAGTTCGAGTCTTTTTAAGCTTATATATTAATTTTTGACGATGTTGTTATTTCCTAAAAAGCCAAAATATTTTAAATCCTTTTCTAATCGAAAAATTGTTAGTAATTTTAGGAAAAAAGATAATATCTTGAAATTTTCGAAACTTGGACTTATTGCCAAAGAATCTGGTTTTATTCCAAATTTTCAGATTGAAGCGATTAGGTTATTTTTGCGTCGTTTACTAAAAAAACGGGCGCAAATTTTTTTTCGAATTTTCCCTAATCAACCAATAACAAAAAAGCCAAATGAGGTACGTTTGGGGCGAGGTAAAGGTAATTTTAAATATTGAACCTATCATATTAAACAAGGTAAAATAGTTTTAGAAGTTTCAGGGCAAAATCAAAAATTATTAACTTTAGCTTTAAACGTTATTAAATATAAACTAACAGTTAAAAGTTATATATATAACCAAAAATTTCGATGAATTTTATAGCATTCTTTTTCGTGTCTTTCGGACTTTTCTTTATTGGTTTGTTTGGTATTTTTATAAACCGTAAAAACGTTTTAACTGTAATTATTTGTATTGAACTTATACTATTAAGTATTAATCTAAGTTTATTGATGTCTGCATTTTACCTGGACGATATTTTAGGTCAAATATTTGTAGTCATGATCTTAACGGTTGCTGCAGCGGAATCTTCTATTGGTTTAGCCATTTTGATTATTTATTACCGGTTACGTGGAACAATCGCAATTGAATTTATAAATTATTTAAAAGGCTAAATTTTCTACTTTTTTCGTCTAGCTTGGTTAGGACATAATTTTTTCAATATTAAAACATAGGTTCAAATCCTATAAAAAGAAAATGGATTAATTATAAAATATTATTATAATTATTATATAATAAACAATACTTTGTGAGTTTGGCTTTGGCTCAGCATGAACATTATCGAAACATCTAAACATGCAAATTATTGATATTCTTATCAAAATGAAATACAGAGTAATTTAAAATAAACTTCTTTTTTTTGTTTAAAAATCTATGGCGATACATTAAAAAATGTGATTTTAAAATATTATGATTTACAAAAAAGCGTAAATTTTTTTGATCGACAATCTTTAGCAAAATTTTACGATTTATTTGCCTGGTTAGCTCTGAAACAATAGCTAAATTCTATTTGAATCGCAGTTATGAATATTGGACAATGAATAAATGTTTGATCCAGTGATTTCGACTGATATTAATTTTTTAATAAATCAAAAAGCATTAAATAAATGATTTGTGCAATAAAATTTTCTCTAATCGTGTGCCAGAAGAGTCGGTAATACATGAAAAATGAATGTTATGCAATCAGACTAGGTATAAATGCAATTATAATAATTTATAGTTAAAAAAAAACAGATCAATAATTATTGATTTTTTTTAGATTAAACACGCCTGTAATTGACTTCAGTTAGACACAACATAATCTGTAACCGTGTCAACAAGTTAATTACAAAGTTTAATAAAATGTTATAAATTTTAAGTAAATTAAACGAAAATTGAATAAATGAACAAACGATAAAATGTTTAATTACTTCATTTGGAATGCCTTGTTGTGAAAACTTTTTTCAGAATTATTACTAAAAGTCAAATTTGGCTTTTAACTTATTTAGATATTGCGAAAGCTTGATTAACAACAAGAAATAGTAACTCTTTTAGGCAAGCATTCAACGATGATCATTGCTTTTTTTCTTTAAGAAAATAGCGTATAAATATTTAAATGATTGACCTGAACATTAAAATCGCAAGATTTAAATTTAAAAAGCTAGGCGAGATAAATTAAAGTTTGTGGATCATGTTAGTTAAACCGATACACCGCGTAAATCTTACCTTTGTTTGAATGTAATAAGTTTTATTGTTTACTAATAAATTTTTCTATTTCACAAATGTTGCATGGTTGTCGATCAGATCTTATTTTGAACTGTTTGGTTAAGTCCAATAAAGATCGAAATTTGTATTTATAATTAGTAAGCAAATTACAAGTTCGACTTTCTATGATTAGTTTTACTTTGTAATTATTGTCGTACTACAATATAAAAAATAATATTCTATAGGATTATTGAAATTACAAGCCACGTCTAAATCGTTATGACTTTTATACAAAGGGCTTTTAATGTGATATATTGATAATTACAAAAAGTTGCAAAATATTAAAAATTTTAGCTAATCTTAAAAAATTATCATAAGTTCGAATTATTAAAATTGAAACTCATGAATATAAAGTCAGAATAAACAGTAATGACACATAAGCTTGGTGTCGTGAAATTATCAAATTTGTCTGCACTTATCGCCCATCATTTTAAAAAAATTTACTTAATTTGAAGCAAAATGCTGGGTTTATTAAAAATAACATTGGGAAATGTAGATTTAATACCTAGTGTTTACTGGTTCGCTTTAAAAAAATAAAAAAAAATGTAGTTTTATATAATTACATTACTGGGTTTTGTGATTTTTAGGTCGGTAATTTTAAAAAAGTTGTAACAAAGTAACGGTAGAGGAATTTGCTGTTGGATCATGATTATAAATCTCGATTAAAAATTAGGGAGTATGGCTTAATTGGTAAAGCGTTTGTATTGCAAACAAAAAATTATTGGTTCAAGTCCAATTACTTCCAATTTATTTATATAATTTCCTACTACTAAATAAAAATAACGTGGTAAAAATGGTTTAAAGGTTAAAATTTCAGTTTGTGATATTGAAGATAAAGGTTCAATTCCTTTTTTTTACCATAAAATATAAAATTAAATCAGATGGCCCAAAAAGTCAATTCATTAAATCTTCGCCTTAATAAACGTTTGAATTGAAATACTATATTATGTGTGCATAATTTTAACGATTTTTGTAATCAGGTAATAAATACTGCGGTACTTTTAACAACGAATAAAAAGATTATGTTTGATTTAAAAATGTTACAAAATGCTATGTTATTGACAAAGACTTCGAAAAATTATAAAATTAATTGTAAAATAGTTAACTCACATTTTTTCTTTTTTTTAATTAAAATTATTTGTACCGGTAAAAAATCAGTACAAAATTTTTTTCGGTATCATCAATCGTATTTACAGATCTTTCGGTCTGTTTTAAAAATATTTTTGTTAAATCAAAGACCTTTATTATTTCATTTAGTCAATATGGAGACTCAAAAAACTTTTTCTAAATATAAGACATTTAAATCACAATTTTTAACGCTATCCCCAAAAATTTTTACCGAATTCGCTAAAAATCAGATAGCTGCTACTAGTGCTGTGAGTTTAACCTCTAGCAATTTTAATAAAAGTTTACAAAAAAGTCTTTTAACTTTAATTGAAATCATTTTACGTGCCTTTAAGTACGACATTTTAGGTTTAAAAATTATTTGCCAAGGTAAATGACGAAAGACTAATACTGGAAGAAAACAAAAAGTTTACTTAAAATTTGGTCAAATTCAAAGCTCAAATCTAGCGAATAAAGTTGTTTATGACAGTATATCGCAAAAAACTAAATATGGTGTTTGTTCAATTAAAATTTGAATCGCTCATAAGATTTAAGATTATTAGACAATGTTGGTGGAATTAGGTAGACACGTTTGATTTAGGATCAAGTGCTTAAAAGCGTAAACGTTCAAATCGTTTATATTGTAAAAAATTATTATATTAAATTTGGAAAATATTTCAATCGGTTAGAATATTAATTTGTCAAATTAAAGGTTGCAAGTTCAAATCTTGTTTTTCCAGGTTCTTATTCAATAATTATATAGCTCAATTGGTAGAGCATCTAACTTTTAATTAGCTAGTTCTTGGTTCAAACCCAAGTATAATAAAACTACGATTCAATAATTTTTGGTTTTCGGTATAGAATCATTGAACTTAAAGCGGATTCTTTTTTGCTAAATCGAATTTTAGTGGTGTTAATAATTTGTTGACTTTTTTTATTCACGATGATTGAAATTAATGTTATTTTAAGTCTTTTTTTTTTCTGCTTATTGTCTTTTTTCGATTTTATTGTTTTTAACGAAGAAATTTTATTGGCTTTATGTTTTTTAAGCTTCTTATTTTATTGTTTTAATACTTTATCAGATTCTATATTTTCAACTTTTGAAGCACGGGCTGCTAAGTTTGAGGAAGATTTATTAATTACGTTTAATAGTTCTAAAAGTATATTAATTACGAAATTTAATACAAATTTAAAATTAAAATTCTTTATTGATAAGTTTACTATTTTAATGGGAGCTATAATTACTTATTTGTCTGTTTGTGTAACATTTTTAGAATATAAATCTACTTGAATTTATTATCAGGCTTGTATAACTAAACTAAATGAATTAACGGCTTTTAATAATAATTTTGTTATTTTTTTCCAGAAAGCTTGCGTAACTCAATTACTATATTCTTTAATATTAAAAAAATCAAAAAATGATTTAACTTTCTTATCTTATGGCGCCAAATCTTCTAATAAATTTGTTGAATTAAAAAATTTATGTATTGTTTAAAAAACAGTAATTTATAAGATTTAAACAGAAAATTTTTCTGTTGTGGGTTCAAACCCCAACTCAATGTAATTATAATTTTGAAATGAGATGTATTTATGTATTATGCTTTTACCCTTTTTAAGTTTTATTTCATGTTTTTTTTTTGGCCGGTTCATAGGTATTTACGGGTCATGCTTATTATCGACGCTTGCCATTTTTTTATCTTTTTTTATCGCGGTTTTTATGGTGTATGAGGCTGCGATTTGTGGTTCAAGTTGTAATTTTGTAATAGCATCATGGGTTAATTCCGAGCTCTTAACAGTTAATTGAGGTTTTTGCTTTGATGGTTTAACTTCAATTATACTTTTAGTTGTCTGTGGAATTTCTGCTTTTGTTCATCTATATTCTAGTAGCTATATGGATGGTGATCCTCACCAAGGTCGGTTTATGTCGTATCTTTCATTATTTACAGGGTTTATGTTATTTTTAGTAGCAGCTGATAATTTAATCGTCATGTTTTTTGGCTGAGAAGGTATTGGTTTAGCTTCGTATTTATTAATTAGTTTTTGACATACTCGAATACAGGCAAGTAAATCTGCTATAAAAGCTATGCTTGTTAATCGTGTAGGTGATCTTGGTTTAATGCTAGGTATCTGTACTGCATTTCTAGTATTCAAAACCGTTGATTATGCTATTATTTTTGCATTAACACCGGTTGTAATTGACAAATCATTATCGTTCTTTGGGATTGAATTTTCTGTAATTAGTGTTATTTCTTTTTTATTATTCTGAGGGGTTTTGGGTAAATCCGCGCAAATTGGTTTACATATTTGGTTACCTGATGCCATGGAAGGTCCCACGCCGGTTTCGGCTTTAATACACGCAGCAACTTTAGTAATTGCAGGTGTTGTTTTAATGATTCGATGTTCAATTCTATTTGAAAATAGTGAATCTGTTTTAACTATCGTGTCAATTATTGGCGCAATTACTTCTTTTTTTGCAGCTTCTGTTGGTTTATTTCAAAATGATTTAAAACGGGTAATTGCTTATTCCACTTGTAGTCAATTAGGTTATATGGTTTTTATTGTTGGATTATCTCATTATTCTGTTTCATTGTTTCACGTAGCAAACCACGCTGTATTTAAGGCGCTCTTATTTCTAAGCGCGGGTTGTATTATACACGGTCTGGCAGACGAGCAAGATTTAAGAAAAATGGGAGGTTTGTTAGGTATATTTCCTGTTTCATATATTATGATCTTTATAGGTTCGGCTGCTTTAATAGGTACTCCCTTTTTAACAGGTTTTTACTCGAAAGATTGTATTCTTGAAATTGCTATCGGAAAATCTAATTATATTGGTAATTTTTGTTATTTTTTAGGTTGCTCGGCAGCTTTCTGTACTTCTTTTTATTCCTTTCGTTTATTATTTTTAACTTTTATTAATTCAACAAATACTTATAAATCTTATATTCAAGGCGCTCACGAAGCTGACATAAGAATGATAACACCTTTATTCTTTTTAGGTTTAGGTGCCATTTTTTATGGGTTTATGACTCGAGATTTAGTTATAGGCCTTGGTTCATTATTTTTTAATCAAACGTATACAAATTTTTATCACTTTAATATGTTAGATTCCGAATTTTTACCTGCACTAGTCAAAAATATACCCCTATTTTTTACAATATTTGGTGCTTTGCTTTCTTTATTCTTGATTAATTGCTGTTCTGTAAATAAAAATTATGTTTTTGACAAAAAAATGAGCTCTGTATTTCGTTTTATTTACGTCTTTTTAAATAAAAAATGACATGTTGATCAAATAGTAAATGAATTGCTAGTTATCAAAGCCATGAATTTCGGTTATTCATTATCATTTAAAACAATTGATAAGGGTTTTATTGAACAATTTGGGCCAACAGGTTTTGCTGCCGCGATTTTTAATATATCATTTAATATGACAGCTGTTCAGACAGGTTTTATTTTTCATACTGTTTTCATTTTTGTTTATGGTTTTTGCTTTTATTTTTTTAGTTATTTTTTATTATCTTTAGGTGTTACTTTTTCTGTAAATAGTATTCAATTTCTTTTACTGTTTTTTGGTTATTTCTTACTAAGTTTGTCGAAAGCTTCTCAGTAATAAAAAATGAGTTTTAGTATTTTTACCTTATAAAGATAAAAATTTATATTTATTATTTTATTGGATATAATTTAAAAATAATTTTATTTCTCGTTAAGAGGAGATCAAGCGATAATAATAAAGTAAATTAATTATATAAAAATTTTCAATGCTGGTGAAATCGGTAGACACGCTCGATTTAAAATTGAGTGCTTTTAGCATAAACGTTCAAATCGTTTGCGTTGAATATTTATCTTTTTTGATGAACTTTTTAGTTTTTTTCGATAATGTTTGATTTCATAACATTTTATTAAGTTTTGTCATTTTTTATCTTCTTTCGAGTATTGTTTTTGGTTCACACCTCGCTTGTTGTGATAAATTCGATCGCCCAATATTGTTAAATTCATTCAATTTATTTTCAATTTTTTTTGCTTTTTTACTGTTCTGACTTTTTTGTTTTGATTTTGTTGTAACTGACAAACTGTATTTTTTTAATCAAAATTTTCAACTTTTGTTTGTTTTTTTTGTTGTTTGTGTTCTAAGCTGTTCGCGTGATTTTTTATCTGCTAAAAATATTATAAAATACGAATATGACTTGTTATTTATTTTTGTAATTTTAAGTGCTATTTGTTTATGTTTTAGCAACGAGTTTTTACTGATATATTTAGCAATTGAACTACAAAGTCTTACATTGTATATTTTCGCGACATTTAATCGTAATTCAGAATTCTCAACAGAGGCTGGATTAAAATATTTTGTATTCGGTGGCTTAATGTCATGTTTTTTATTACTAGGAATGTCTTTAATTTATTTATACTTTGGATCAATTTCATTTGAATTAATTTCATCTATTATAAATTTTAGTAATGAACCATTATTATTTTCTGGTTTTTTATTTGTTTTAATTGTATTATTGTTTAAAGTTGGATCGGCTCCATTTCATTTCTGATTATGTGATGTTTACGAGGGTTCAATATTATCGGTAACGATGTTATTTGCCTCCGCGCCTAAAATTATTTTATTTAGTCTTCTGTTCAAATTATGTTTTTTTATTTTATTAGATTATAATTATATTTGATCCTCTATATTAGGTTCTTCGGCCGTACTATCTATAATTATCGGTTCTGTTTCGGCGCTTTATCAAAAAAGAATAAAAAGATTATTTGCCTATTCTACGATTGCACATACTGGGTTTATTTTATTAGCTTTCCTAGCTTGCTCTTTAGAATCGGCAAAGGCTTTAATCTTTTATGTAATAATTTATTCTTGTTTAACTGTTGCTATGTTTGCAATTTTAATAAACGCGTCGGTAGTTACAACTATTCAACCAAAGTATTTAATTAATTTATCCGCGATAGGTTCTAAAAATCATATTTTCGCTGTAAGCTTTTGTTTAACTATTTTAGCTATTGCAGGAATTCCACCATTAGCTGGATTTTTTAGTAAGTTTTTTATCTTATTAGCATTAATTGGTTCTAAATATTACTTTGTAAGTTTAATTGTAATCTTTTTTAGTTCGATAGCGTGTTTTTATTATATACGTTTGGTTAAAATTATTTTTTTCGTCAAACAGTCAAAAAATTCTATTTGAATAACGAGCAAATCGAAACAAAATTCAGAAGTGATTATTGGATTTTTTTTATTTACTATTATCTGCTATTTTTTACATCCTAATTTTTTTATGGATTTATCAATCGTTGTCGGTTTAACTTTATTTTAAGACTAAATAAAATAAAAAGGTCTAATTCTAAAATATTTGGGTTTAATTTAGCGGCAAAATCTAAAATTTCAAATTTTATTTCATAGGTTCAAATCCTATAGCCCATGGTCGCTGATTTTTGAAGCTTTTAAAATAGACTCAATTGTAACTATAACTTTTCAAACTTTGACAGTCAAATTAAAACGCATTTTCGATAATTTATTCTAGTTAAAAAAATTAAAGTTAGCTATTAAATTTTTATAAACATTAATGTTAAATAACCTAAAAACCGCCATAAGAAAAAAAAAATTATATTTTACTCTAGAATCGTCAAGATCAAATAACGATAAACTTTATATTCTTTTAATGAATAATATTATTTCAGGTTTTTATACCCGCGTAAAAAAAAAGAAAACCTTTTTACTTGCATTTATTAATTATAATTACAATTTTAAACCCACAGTATCTAGTATATCGAAGCTTTCGGATAAATTAACATTGCAAAAAAACGTTAATGTTAAGGTAGACAATCTTGGATCGAATTTTATAATGAATATAGGTTTTCGTTATCCTATAAAATTTAGATAACTAAAGAAAAAAAATGATAATTGGGTGAGTGGTTTAAACCGTTTGTTTTGAAAACAAATATAACACTGTTATCGTGAGTTCAAATCTCGCATTATCTGAATATTTTAAAATTAAATTTTGTTACAGAAAGATGTTTTTACTTGAGGTTTTATTATCATTCCTAGCATTAGTTGTACCTGTTTTAATTGCTGTCGCTTATTTAACTTTAGCAGAAAGAAAAGTTATGGGGGCTATGCAACAACGTTTTGGACCTAATTCAGTTGGGTTTTTCGGTTTACTTCAGCCACTTGCTGATGGGCTTAAACTTTTATTAAAAGAAGCAGTAATACCAACCAACTCAAACACTTTTAGTTTTATTTTTGCACCTATTTTAACGTTTTTTATCAGTTTACTTAATTGGTCCATTTTACCATTCGGCTCTTATTGTTTTTTTGCAGATGTTAATTTAAGCTTATTGTTCATCTTTGCAATTTCTGGATTAGCGGTGTATGGGGTTATTTTATCAGGTTGATCAAGTAATTCAAAATATGCATTTTTCGGCGCAATTCGAAGTGCTGCTCAAATGGTATCATATGAAGTTTCGATCGGATTAATTTTAATGTCGGCACTTTTTTGTGTGGGTTCTTTAAATTTTATTGATATTGTTTTATTTCAATGTTACATTTTTTTCGCGATACCTTTTGTACCACTTTTTGTAATGTTTTTAATTTCCATTTTGGCCGAAACAAATCGAGCACCTTTTGATTTGCCAGAAGCGGAATCAGAATTAGTATCCGGGTTTAATGTTGAATATTCGAGTATGGGTTTCGCCTTATTCTTTTTAGCAGAATACGGCTCTATTATCGCTATGAGTATTTTAACCGTCTTAATATTTTTAGGTGGTTGATTATCAATACCTCTTTACTGATTATTTTTAGTTGAGCCTTTTGTTTTAGCAGCTAAAACTTCGCTTATCTTATTTTTTTTTATATGAGTTCGTGCGTCATTTCCACGTTATCGTGTTGATCAATTAATGCGTTTATGTTGAAAAATCTTTTTACCAATGTCGTTTGGTTTTGTTCTCCTAATTTTCAGTTTACTTTTTATTTTTAACGGACTTTTTTAATGATGGTACAAGCCAACTTCAATAGAAAAATTATGACAAAAAATCGATCAGCAAACGCAGAAATATTTTTTTTTGTTTGTTCTGCCTTAATTGATACCGGATTAACATCAAAAGTAAATTATTTAGTATTAAAACGTCGATTTTTTTATTTAGCGATTTTATCAACCAATACAAAATCTATAAATGTAAAACTAAAAATGTCACGTTTTGATGTAAAAAAGGGAAATAATTCAGGAACTTTAACTGGGTTTTATCGCGCCTTATGATAGTCCTAAAAGCTTAGTTGGTTATAGCAATTGATTGTTAATCAATAGGTTATTGGTTCAAATCCAATTTAGGATTTTTGTTTTTCGACTCCTTTAGTCAGAAGTTGGTACTGAAACAAAAACAAAAAGCAGCATAATGGTCTTGTATCAATTTTGGGAATTGGGGTTTGTAAGTTCGAATCTTACCTTTTTGTAATTTTTTAAAAGAGTAGCGTATAGGTATTGCTGAGTCTGGTTTAAAGCGACATTTTGCTAAAATGTTAAATATTATAATATTTCGCACGTTCAAATCGTGTTACCTATTAAAATTTATTAGAAGATAATTAATAAATATTTAAAAAGTTGATGTTGTTTTTTCTAATTTTATTACCCCTTACCGCATGTTTTATTCTGTGTTTCATTGACCGAACACGATTTTTATTTATTCGAAATTTTGGATTATTTTGGTCATTAATTATTCTCAATGTATGTTGCGCTATACTTTTTTTATTTGACCCAACCGTAACACATTTTCAATTTATTGAAATGAGTTATTGATTTAATATAATTAATATAAATTGTATTTTAGGTATTGATGGATTAGCTCTAGTTATGATTATTTTAACAGCATTTCTGGTTCCAATTTGTATAATGTTATGTTGAAACAGATCTTTAATCAATAACGCAAAAGATTACATTATTGCCTTCTTATTGTTAGAAGCAATTCTTTTCGCAGTATTCTCAAGTTTAGATATAATGCTGTTTTATTTACTCTTCGAGGCAGTATTAATACCTATGTTTTTAATTATTGGTTTTTATGGTTCACGAGGACGAAAAATACGTTCTGCTTATATGCTTTTTCTATATACGTTAGTAAGTTCCTTAGTTATGTTCTTAGCAATCTTGTATATTTATTTTAAATTTGGCTCGACAGATTATTTGATTCTAAAAACCGTAATTTTTGATACAACTTCTGAGAGACTTTGTTGATTAGCTTTTTTTTTATCTTTCGCTGTGAAAATGCCATTGGTTCCTTTTCATATTTGATTACCTGAAGCGCATTGCGAAGCACCCACTTCTGGAAGTGTAATTTTAGCTGGTATTTTATTAAAGCTTGGAGGTTTTGGTTTTTTACGTTATTCCATAGGTTTATTTTTCGATTCGTCAGCCTTTTTCACACCATTTGTATTTGTTATTTCAATTTTAGGGATCGTTTACGCATCACTTACTACAATTCAACAAGTTGATTTAAAAAAAATTATCGCTTACTCGTCTGTAGGACACATGGGAGTTGTTTGTATCGGTATCTTTTCTTGTGTATCTCAAAGTTTATTAGGTAGTATTTTATTAATGATTAGTCACGGAATTGTTTCGGGGGCACTTTTTTTATGTATTGGAATTTTATATGAACGATATAATACACGCTTAATTAAATATTATGCAGGATTATTGACAACAAAACCCCTTTTTTCAACCTTTTTTACAATTTTTACAATGGCAAATATTGGTTTACCCGGAACTAACAGTTTTATAGGTGAATTTTTAATTATTCTTGGTTGTTTTTTAATAAATAGCTGAGCTGGTTTTTTTTGTGCTACAGGAATGGTATTGGGTGGTTGTTATAGTTTATGGCTTCTAAACCGTATATTATTCGGTAATATTAAAAACTTTTCAATTATGGAATACCAAGATTTAACTCGTCTTGAATTTTATTATTTATTCCCTTTTGCGGTTTTAACAGTTTTATTAGGTATTTACCCAGAACTATTAATTTCCTATATTTATTTAATTTAATTGCGTATCAATTAATGGTAGATTATCAGTCTTCCAAACTGAAAGTGTTGGTTCAAATCCGACTATGCAATGATATTTACTTTAAGATGGCGACACTTCAACAAATAACATTTTCGCCACGACTTAAAAAAAAAACAAGATGAACGAGTCCAAAATTAAATCAGAATCCCCAAAAAAAAGCTATTTGTTTAAGAGTTCTAACAATTTCACCAAAAAAACCCAATTCTGCAAATAGGCGTGTAATTAAAGCCCGATTTATAAATAGTGGGGTTAGGTTAACTGCCAAAATACCAGGTGAATCGCATAATTTACAACAACATTCTACGGTTCTTATTCGTGGAGCAAAAGTAAAAGATTTAATTGGGGTTAGTTATTCTGTTATTAGAGGTAAATTTGACCTTTCGGGGGTTTCTAATCGAAAAACTAGAAGAAGCTTGTACGGTGTTAAAAAAATTGCTTAATAATTAATTTGATGTTTATAAAATATAACCTTTTCATAATATTTTCTGCTTTTAGTTTAGCCTCGTCGATTTTTGTTGTTTGAACAAAAAACCCTATTTTTTCTGTTCTTTTTTTAATTTTTACTTTTTTTAATGTTTCCGCGTTATTATTTTTATTTAACTTTGAATTTTTACCAATAGCCTTCTTAGTTATCTATGTCGGTGCCGTAGCTGTTTTATTTTTATTTGTATTAATGATGTTAAATATTAAGTTAGCGGAATTAATTGAAAATTATTATAATATTTTACCAATTAGTTTTATATTTGGTTTTATATTTATTTATCAACTATTATTTCTGCTTCGTTTTGAATTTGAAATTTTCGACAACTTAGATCGATATTCCATTTTTTTTCTATGTGATTTCGCTAATTTAGAAACAGTTCAAGCAAATTTTTTTAATTTAAATTATGCTCTCGGAAATATCAAACTTGTCGGTTTTGCTCTCTTCACAAATTATTTATATCATTTTTTAATTTCAGGATTCGTCTTATTATTAGCAATGGTTGCTGCTATTGTATTAACGTTGCAAAAACATTTCGTTAATAAAACGCAAAATGTTTATAAACAAATTTTAAAAGATCATAATATTGCAATTACCGCATCAATTTAAGCATTTAGCATATAGTTTAATTGGTTAAAACACAATGCTCATAACATTAAATTATAGGTTCAATTCCTATTGTGCTTAATATTATATTTTGTAACAATTTTTTACTTTAAGTTAATTGATGATATTATCAATAAAAAAACAACCTTTACTACAATTAGTTAATGATCATTTAATAGAGTACCCAACACCATCTAACTTATCGTTATTTTGAAATTACGGTTTTTTGGCTGGTATGTGTTTAGGTATTCAACTAATTACAGGTATCGCTTTAGCTATGCATTATACGCCTCATGTTGACCTAGCATTTTTAAGTGTTGAACATATTATGCGAGATGTTAATAGCGGATGATTTTTACGTTACTTACACGCCAACGGTGCCTCAATGTTCTTTATTGTGGTTTATATTCATATCGGACGCGGTTTATATTATGGTTCTTATATAGAGCCGAGAGGTCTTGTTTGAACATTAGGTGTAATTATTTTACTACTAATGATGGCCACGGCCTTTCTAGGTTACGTGTTAGTATGAGGGCAAATGAGCTTCTGGGCTGCTACAGTGATCACTAATTTCTTCACAGCGTTTCCAATTGTCGGTGATAAAATTGTAACATTATTATGGGGAGGTTTCTCGGTAGATAATGCAACCTTAAATCGTTTTTTTAGTTTACATTATTTACTACCATTTGTAATTACAGCTATTGTGATTGTTCATATGGCTGTGGTTCATTTTGATGGGTCAAATAATCCATTAGGTATTTCGGCGGCATCTGATAAAATTTCGTTTTTTCCTTACTTCTTTATTAAAGATGTGTTAGGGTTAATTTCATTCTTAATTTTTTTCTCATATTTTGTTTACTTTAGTCCAAATTATTTAGGTCACACTGACAATTATATTCCAGGTAATCCAATGGTTACTCCTGAGCATATTGTCCCTGAATGATATTTTCTTCCTGCTTATGCTATTTTACGATCAATCCCAAATAAACTTTTAGGTGTTCTGGCTTTATTTGCTGCTGTATTAATTTTATTAGTTTTACCATTGGTAAATACAAGTGATATTCGTTCATCATTATATCGCCCATTACACCAAAAATTCTTTTGGTTATTAGTCGCCGATTATATTTTATTAGGTTATTTAGGTCAACAAGTACCTGAATCCCCATTTATTGAAATTGGTCAATTAGCTTCTGTTTATTATTTTGCTTATTTTCTAATAATTATTCCAGCGTTGGGTAGATTTGAGAAAAGTCTACAATTAGCTTAATTTGTATTGGGGAGCAGTGGTTATGTTCACCTGTCTCATCAGCAGGCGATAATGGTTCGAATCCATTCAATGCAACAATTTAAAAAAGTTGCAAAAAGATATATTATCGTTATAATGTAATCTCTATTTTCTATAAATTTTCTATTGATGATTAAATCGTTTTATACACAACGCCACGCATTTCATTTAGTTGACCCGAGTGCTTTACCACTATTAACTTCTATTAGTGCTTTATGTTTAACTACTGGTAGTGTTTTATATTTTCATGGGTATACAGGTGGACTAGAAGCTACTTTCTTTGGAATGTTCTGCGTTTTACTTTGTTTTTTTATATGATGACGTGATATTGTTCGTGAATCTACTTACGAAGGTTGTCATACTAATATTGTTCAACTGGGTTTGCGGTATGGAATGTTATTATTTATTGTGTCCGAAATTATGTTTTTCTTTGCGTTTTTTTGAGCGTTTTTTGCAGCAGCTTTAGCACCCGTAATCGAAATTGGGGCAATTTGACCTCCAAAAGGTATAGAGCCTTTTAATCCTATTGAAATACCGTTATTAAATACTTTGTTACTTCTTTGTTCAGGGGCAACAGTTACGTATGCGCACCACGCTATTACAGCAGGTAATAAAATCGAGGCTGTTTTTGGTTTAATTTTAACGGTAGTATTAGCTATTTTTTTTACAGCATTACAAGCTTTTGAATATGTCTCAGCACCCTTTTCAATTTCAGACGGAATGTTCGGATCAACCTTTTATCTGGCTACAGGATTTCATGGCTTCCATGTTTTAGTCGGAACAATATTTTTAGCTGTTTGTTTAATTCGTTTAATGTTTAATCAATTTTCAATACAACACCATTTTGGTTTTGAGGCAGCGGCTTTTTACTGACATTTTGTAGATGTTGTTTGATTGTTCTTATATATTGCAATATATTTTTGAGGAGGAGCATAATTTCATAATTATTTATTGAAAGATGGGTGAGTTGGTTAAACCGCAAAATTGTAAATTTTGTTACATCGTTAATTGTAAGTTCAAATCTTACTCTTTCAACTAAAATCTAAAAACAATTTCCCGTAATCAATTTTATGAATAAAAACTTTAAGTTGGCCACCTTACAAAGCTTGGTTGATATTTTTTGAGTTCGATTCTCAATCTTTGTGTTTAAAATTTTCCGATGTTTTTCAAATCATTAAATCTGCAATCTTTTATTTTTTCATATCACTTATTAAAATTTCTAAAGTATTTACATGTCGTATTATTTCTTTTTTCTTTCTTTTTTTGTTTAGCTGATTCTTCTATTACTTTTTGTATGGATAGCGCAACTCAGACTAATTGTGCTGATTGTAATAACAATATTCCTTCAGCTCCTGCCCCAGAAGCGAAAACTCAGTCGACAATAATGGATGGTATGAATTGTCATTATCAAGTTGATCCATTTACGAAACAACCAATCACAAATAAAGATGGTTGTTTGGCCCCACCTGTATGTAAAACTAATTTTGGTTTTATGATGGACGCTTTACGAGATATGGCTCTAGGTAGTCAAATTCAGAAAGGTTCCTCGTCTACTTCATAATAAACCAGTTGATGATACTATTCTAAAACAATTTATATTCGACGGTTCCATAAATTATGCATTCTATAAAAGGGAAATAAATAAAGTAAGAGTCAACTCTAATTTTTAGACTATTCATTTATTGGGGTTATTGTGATGATTAACGATGCGTAGGAGCTCCGCTTCTGTTTATAAGAGCTGCTACCATCGTTAATTGTAAGTTCAAATCTTACTCTCCCAAATTATATTCGACGGTTCCATAAATTATGCATTCTATAAAAGAAAAATAAATAAAGTATATTCGACGGTTCCATAAATTATGCATTCTATAAAAGTAAATTAAATAAAGTAAGAATCAACTCTATTTTATAATCGACGGTTCCATAAATTATGCATTCTATAAAAGAACAGTAAGAGCGGTACTAAACCGATTTTCTAACATTTTCTTACGATTAAGTATACGAAATAAATAAAGTAAGAAACAACTCTAATTTTTATACTATTCATTTATTGGAAGTTTGGTAATTAACGATGAGACTAATCTTGTAAAATCGTTAATTGTCAGTTCAAATCTTACTCTTCCAAATAACAATCAATAAACCACACAGTCAATTAAATTATTAAAGTAATAAACTAAAATTACAAATCTATAAAAGTGTAATAATATTACATGGAAAAGGGGGAAATCATGCTCTGGAGGTTAGTGCCTAAGCTGTTGTATAAACCTTATAGATGTTCGACGATTAAGTTCGATTAAGTATTTGAACCCGTCACTAGAAAAAGGACGCTTTGTAAAGTAGAACTCGAACGGTAATTTAGATCTTATTATGGGTTATTAAATGGTTTATAAACATGATATATATACGTGTATATATATAGATATATAAACCTATAAAATACTATTAAAAAGTTATAATGGGATGCCGATTTGACATTTCGACAAACTAGAAACCATTATAATTTAAATTTTACGGTCAATACGAGAATCCCGGAAGCCTTAATTTGTCAAAATTATTTAGCCAGTCCGGTGATTCAAAAGTGAATTTTGTCCTTTCACTCACGGTATTGATCGGTTGGGAACATGACCGGTGTTCAAAATAACGAAGTCTCTTGTTTCATGAAAAGTGAAACATTTATTAATTTCTCGTACGGCTTTAAAACCCCAGGATTTTTCCTATAAGACGGCTGCGGGCCCTAACCATGACCTCAAGTGGCTTGGGCGAGAAAATAATAATCACATAATAGACAACTTAATGGTTTTCTCAAGAGAATGAACGGCTTTATCCGATATAATTGCATTAACTGCATTAACTATATATTAAAGCCGGAATAGACCATTAAGCCTTAAAACTTAACTAATTTTAAGGGAATTGACTCTGGAATAATTCTAAGTCGATTTTATGTAAAGTTTTCCGGAAGAGTATATGCAAGGTCCGAGCAGGAAAACTATTATGATAAAGGGTAAATGTGTAGCATTGGATATAGTCTTATATATCTGTAAAAGGGGCGCATTTATCTGAGAGACTGAAACGGAAACCTGACCCCGCTTCGTTCTGGTCAATTACTTTAGGAACTATATTATGATTAACTCGCTTTAAATCTTAAAAAAAAGAAATAACAATAGAATTTTGGTCTTTTTTTATGGTGAATTTATCTGTTTGTTTTACAGAAAACGTTACTTCCAATTTTGGATATGGTTTATGTTTTCTGAATTAAAAAAACCGATCAAATTATAAGCACCTTTTTTTTGTTTTTTTTCTGAGAAGAAGCATTTTTATTAAAAATAGTTAATTTGGATTAATAAAAAGAAGGGATATACTTAGTATACCCCAATAAGCGAGTATTCTAAAACAAAGTGAGTGAAACCATATGCGTTTCTGTTTTTTTAAGTATAAAAACACTGTTGTATAGTCAGTGTTTATATATATTACCTATAAAAAAATATAGATAAAGTAAGAGTCAACTATAAAGTTTCGTATAAAAAAAATTCAGATTATTAGTTAATATTTTGAAATAGAGAAATGTTGACAATTAAACCCAACCGTAACGTAAAATTTGCACACGTGAATAAAGAATCACAGTTTTTTTAGTATATGCTTAATATGCGACTGAAAAGTCGTCCACGTACCACCAAAAACCACGTTTAGCTATCACTCCGACATGAAGACAGGACTATTTTAAA
>JACLAA010000249.1_pt1 | contig 33005 bp, 7 predicted proteins | sample 8027891 | NCBI WGS metagenome assembly JACLAA01 (sample SAMN15724900, study PRJNA655200) | protist metagenome | isolation source: fluorescence activated cell sorting (FACS) single amplified genomes of... | place: Spain: Blaines Bay Microbial Observatory, Mediterranean Sea | collected 2016-01-19 | reverse complement strand
AAGCACGCGAACGAGCGCTTGGTCGCGGCGATGCTGGAGATTGACTCCCTGAAGTCCATCGTGCAAGACGCCGCCGAGGCGGTGGAGAAGGAGCAGGCGGTCGGTCTCGGGGAGCCGAGCGTGACCGACACGAAGAGCGTCAACGCCGTCGCGAGGCTGGAGACGGTGACGCGACGGTTGGATCTCATGTCCAAGGCTTTGAAGAAGGACGTCGAGAAGATCGACGCGGCATGCATCAAGACCGTCCCGATCCGCTGGGTGGGCATGGCGTCGGACATCAGGATTATGGGGTCGTTCGACCACTGGACGAAAGGCGTGGCGATGTCCCCAGAACACATAGAGGGCGGGTCCAATGTGTTCGTCGCGGACATGAACTTGGTGGCGGGGACGTACGAGATCAAATTCGTCGTCGACGGAATATGGCAAACCGCGCAGGAGTGGCCCACCACCGGGGACGGTCTTGACGCCAACAACCTTCTGATCGTGGAGTGAGCGGGGGAGTGCGTGACGCGTCGGCGCGTCGGCGGGGTGGATTTATTTTTTTGTGTACGCATCCAGAAAGCGGTTACGTCTCATTCTGTCATCGTTCTTCTTGGTGGCTTTCCGACGGCGCTCGGCTCGCGCGCCCAGTGTCCAGTCTGACCGTCACTCGAGAGAAGTTTTCGGGTGTCAGTGTCAAGAACTTTTTATCTACGGCGGTGGCACATCACGACCACACGACGGCGGGGACTCTCGCGTCATCTCTGAGCTCGCGCTGTGCCTGATATGGCGCACGCAATCGCTATCTCGGTGCTTCGCCATCCGACGGTCGCGCTCAGGAACACGGCTCCGACCTGTCGACGTCACACGCACCGGAGAGTTCCGATCGCGGGCAAGCCAGACGACGACGTCGTCGCGAGCCCGACTGACTCGGGACGAGGAGCGCGCGCGTTCAGCAGACGCGATGCGATTGCGCTGACCTCGGCGTGGCTTTCCGCGGGGAGTGCCGTGTCGGCGCCCGCGGCTTTCGCGGTGGAGTCGTCCCAACCTGACTTCGCTGTGTTCGCGGACCCGAAGAACCTTTTCCGATTGGAGTACCCGGTTGGCTGGCAAGAGGTGAACAAAGCCGGCGCCACCCTGCTGCTCCGGGACCCGACGCAGAAGTACTCGCAGATCGGTGTGACCGTGAGCCCGGTGAAAATAGCCTCCTTGGCTGAATTCGGGTCGGTTCGAGACATAGGAGAGAAGTTAACGCAAGCGGAGGCGGCGAAGGAGAGCACGGTTCCCGGAGGCGTGACGCTGGTTTCCGAGGGCGAGCGCGTCGGCCCGGCGAGCGGGACGACTTTCTACGAGTACGAGTATCGCCTCGTGACGACGCGCGGGAACAAACGCGTGTTCAACGCCGTCGCAGTGAGAAACAACGTGCTGTACATCATGAACGCGCAGGTTTTCGAAAAAGGGGACGACGCGACGGCTGAGGAGATCGCGGTGGTCGCGTCTGTCGCGAGCGCGTTGAGACGAGTGATGCGCGCCTTCGACGTCGGGCGCGAGAGCGTCGCGTCGTGATTTCTTTTCGTGAAAGGAGGCGCTTTCATTCCATAAACATCTCCTCTCTCGACGTTCGCGACGTGTCTCTGAAGCCCGCACTCACGTCCACGCCACGAATTGTTGCGTGGATTCGTCAAACCACCACCACCTCCCCTCGCCGTCTGTGAAACCTCCAGTTTTGGGGCAATACGACAAACCGCTGGACTCGCACTTGTACAGTTTCGTCGTCTCGTCGAACGCGTACCCCTCGGGGACGGACGGCTCAAACGTCTCCTTCCGCGAGTCGTACACGTCGTACTCTCCGCTGCTCATTAACGCGCTGCTCAACTCCGTGACCTTCTCGAACGCGATCTTGCTTTGGGCATCCATGGAAGACTCGGTTTTCCTCGTCGAGGTTGACGACTTGGTCGCTCCGTTCCCGCGCCCGGCGCTCGCGCCTCCTAAACGCTTCAACGCATCCAACACGGTTTCTCCCGGCTCGAGGTACGCGCACAACTCTCGCTTGATGTTCGCGACGTCTGCATCCGTCGTTTCCTCTCCTTCATTATCCGAATCTTTACGCACAGCAAGCTTGTCGCCAGCTGTGGAAAGCCGCGCGTCCGCGTGGACGTCATCGAGCCACGCGTCTTTCTCGTCTTCAGCGTCGCTTTCGTTTCTGACGTAGTTGCCGTCATCATCGAAGTATCCTTCACGTCTCTCTCGCTCGAGGTTGAAAGGTTCAAACTCAGTTTCCTCGTCGTTTTCGTCCGGGGCGTGTCCAGCCTCGAAGCTCTCCACACCACGCACTGTTCAGTGTTTCGGGACGGGGGTTTAGTTAGATTAGCAAGATATGAAAAAAGCGCGAAAGTTTCTCGCGAGTGAGTCCGGAACCTACTTCTAGCTGCGTTCTCCGATCGCAGGAGAGAACGATGTTTCACCGCCTTCGCGATCATTTCCTGCGTGATAGATTGGTCAATCGGACCAACATCCAGTTTCGTGGGATCATCCTGTTCACCACCCCTCCCAGAGGGTTGGTCGAGCCCAACTTCTCGACCAGGGTCGTGCACTTCATTTCGCTTCATTTTTGCCGCTCGTTCGTCAGCTAAAGCAGCTTCTACAACACCCATCGTGGTATCATTAACATCACGCCTCCGAACCCGTGATGGCATGACCCCTGTGAAGCTCCTTCGGAACGACTAACGCGTTCTCAACGAGTATGCGTAGATGCGTAGTGCGTTTTTATAAAGGGTAAAAAAGCTCCAAGCAAATAAATGAGTGGGTTAGTTCTCGTCAAGTTTCAACGTTATTACATACTTTCGTAGCTAGCTAGTCTAGCTAGTTTCAACCACTAGTAGCTAGCTCTAGCTAGCTACTAGATAGCTTAGGAGAAGGAAATCCCTAAAATGGCTTTATAATTGTGCGGCGATTTTAGGGATTTCGTTCTCGTATTGAAGTCACGCGAGGGTTTCCCAGCAAATCACACACTCGGGTGATCGTTTTTACACGTCGCGAGCGTTGTTATTCATTCCAGTATCTACTTGTCACATTTAGCGAAAAACTTGAATCGCATTATGACTTGATGACGCCATCAAGCAATATGCGACTTCACTTCAACCAACTGAAGAGGATGGGGTACAAATCGTATATCTGGACTGCTTCTTGAAGAAGAAGAATGATGCACCTGTTATATCAATTTCACCTCCGACCGCTGCGACTGGACGAAAACCAACAGCTGAAGAGCAAGGTCTGTGGGACAGATGGACGACTTTTTTCACTAACTGTCTGCCTTTCCTATCTCAAAATCTTTATGTGTGGCGAGAAAGCGGGCACGTTCCTGCCTATTGGGGAGCAGCCGGATGACGGTGTTAGGATGGTCACCTGGAAAATGAGAATGATGGCTGTTGCCTTTCATAAGGAACGCAAAAAGTCCTACCCACCTCACCCCAAAGAAAACATCGTATGTGGACATGAAGGTTTCAAAGAAGTCTCCGAGACGTTTTGGATACTCAAACTAGGAGGAACGCGACCGCCGCGAACCAGTCGGCCAGGATTCGGGCCCAGAGGTCAAATGACGATGAGAAGGAAGATGCGGCGTTCAAGCAGGCTCTCGAAGATACAAAGGACAGTGCGTTTTCTGTTGAAACTTTCAAGAACGAACACGCGGCGGCGGTGCAGAGCAGCATCACACCTGAGAACCCCGGATGGTATGCAAGCAACAAAGTGCATGTTACACGTTTTATCCAGGGCGCGCTTCAGAAACTGGACTTCGACAGCTACAAGGAGAACTTCGGAGAGCTTCACGTGGATGCTGTTAAAGTCGGTGTGGATCTTGGCATTCTCCCCAAGGTTCGCACTGGACCCATTAATTGGAGAGGTGTGACATCGACCTGGAAGAAATGGTTTACTAAGTATCTTGCTCACCATGACCCTGTCGCTGATCCCGCTGATGTCGCTGTTGATATTCCCGCTGCTCCCGCTGCTACTGATGATGCTCCTGATGCTCCTGATGCTCCTGATGCTCCTGATGCTGGTACTGCTGCTTTTGCCGAAGCTGCTTCTTATGATGATGATGATATCGATGACGACGACGACGACGATGATGTTGATGTCGATCCTCTTGATGTTCCCCTTGATGCTCAACAAGACAAGAGTGATCCCGCCACCACATCTATCTCGGATGCAGACACGGATGTCGCCATGCTGGGCAGCAACGCGGACGCGGCCCCGACACAAGGTACGAACCCCGACCCTGAGCATGCTCAAGCCAATTCTGCCGTCGTGCCAGCCCATAAGGTTTTGCAATTTTGGCGTTTAACTTCCAAGAAACGACGCTATGCCAACGGAAGTGTTGGAAAAGGTAGGTATTTGCATCAGTATGGGTTTTATTTCGTCGCCGTCAAGAACTGCAACGATTACGATTTAGCAGAAGAAGGACGCGACACTCCCAATGGCTGGTACTACGATACATAGTACCTTACTGCTTCTAATAATAAGCTATATATCAGGCAACTAACTCATATTGAAGTGAAAACTGTCTTTGACTTTTTTCAGCAACGAGTCGAAAGACGATACTTCAGCTGAAAAAGCAGCATCCCACTCGAGAGGTGTAATCTCTCCGGGCCGTTCTGCAACTGTCATACACTTAGTATTCACATCATGTCGTTGCTGAATGAAGAGATTATATTTAGCTGTGTGTTGCTCTGCATATTTAGCAGCAGACATCTGATACAAAGCACCGTACTTATGAGTGTCATCAGAAACTCTGAAAAAATCAAACCACCGCTCGTCAATATCTGCTTTTTCCGTGCTCCCAAAAGTAAATGCAGCGGCATCAATATCGCCTCGCATACGACACTGCACAGCCGCATTAAATGCTACGCGCGCAGCAGGCGTATCGTACAGCGCAGCAAATGTGATGCCTGATATATTCTTCTGTTGGAACTCTGTTAATAATGTAGCGCGCACAGAGGCGAGGACGACAGCTGCAGCGTGCTCTTCACGGATATGTATTTGCCTGCCAGTTTTGTCATCCTTGTAATCTGTGCTCGCATTTTCCGAACAAGAAGAGTGTCCAGCTAGCAATCTCGACGGGAGGTGAATTCCGATAACTGGCACAGTCGCCTTGAGTGCTGCGGGGGACCAACGTTCTATTCCTTCCATAAGGTCCTGTATAAAAACAATTACCACTGGCGGTGAATGGTGGACAACGTTGGGCCGCTCACAAGAGGCGCAATCACTTGCTTGCCCACGCGTAAGAGACCAGGATTTCTCGTTCAGTCCTAATATCACCCTTCCAACACATGCATCTAGGTTCGGAATCTTGACTTCGGGCTCCACACGACAGTGACCATTATCACAACGATCGTCTCTTGATTTAAAAGTTGACACGATGCGTACACCAACTTGTTTCCAAAGGGGAAGGCTATGTTTTGGGAGATGCCATTCATCAACAGCCCAAGCATACTCTAGAAAATGTTCATCGGCCTTATCCTCTTCTGCAGTAACTGATTTGAGCACTGAGTGAATGCAAGAGGCTGTGAGGGAGGAAAAGCTGTGTTTGTTTCTCTCTAGACTAACAAAAGGCTTCAAAACGTCTTGCTTACTTGTACAAGAGATGTCATGAACATGAACATCATACCATACGCTATCAAGCTCTGCTGACAGATGTGGTATTATGGTGTCCTCGAGATCACCCCCATCTGTCATCGTTGTCAGGATGTTCATGTGATTACCTTGACAATGCACGACTTCAACATTATCGCACGCAAGTACCCATGCATATCCACCGATAGACTGAAGACAAACTGATGGAGAATCACCGAATATATTAGGTTCACATACGAGCGGGTCAACGTTCCTCTTTTCATCAGGTTGATTGTTCATCACCACGTCAGTGGCGAACAGTGCATCGTTCTCTTCGCCAGCTTTATAAGTAAAAACTTTGCTTCTCAACCGGCAAAGTGCACTTGATTCTGGATGACCACAAACAAGTTGCCACGAGGACATGTCCATCTGTCCTGAGTTTCTGCTGTGGATGATTCCACTGTTCCATTGATTAGCGTATGGCCCTGCGCTGATCTCTTCGTCCATTAGCTTAGCATCTATGCGGCGCCCAAGTGCTTGGAATGTGACTGCCTCAAATAAAGAATATTTTTCATCACGTGACATGGATGACCATCCAGCGACCCCTGTGTCGTAGTGAAACGATGCTAGCGCAACTTCCATATACGCGAGACCTGTTGAATCTTGCAACTGTTGTGGTCTTCGTATATCATTTTGTTGAATTCCTGGAGCTCTACTTGTTGCAGGAGCACTGCCAGGAGTACGTATATCGTTCCATTCTGATTTGAACTGCACCGGGTGTGGTGCGTCAAAAAGGATACATATCGCTTCTCGATCAAACTCGAACTCCAGCGTCATCGCTGACTCCACGGCAAGAACACCACCGAGTGAGTGGCCACCGACGGCGATACAACCCTCAGGCTGTGAAGAATTAATCATACGCGCATGCGCCGTTGCCACCTCAGGCCAAGGGCGTGCGGCAACGTCACGCTCAAGGGTATGCACAGGGTGGCGACCGAGCTGTAATTCACTTACAAGTCTCATATATGCGATTTGTCCATCACCAAATGCTGGTGCACCAAGAAATAGTGAAGGATGGGCATTACTTTCAGGCTTCAGGGATTTGATCAGCATGTCGGTCGGTGATAGATCAGGGAAGACTGGTTGACTTTGGATTTCGCTGCAGACAGCCGATTCTGTCACTGGTGGCTCGATGAACCCAGCAGCCGCTGGTTGTCTTTCTCCACCAATCTTTGAAAGTTCCATAGTGGTAACGATCCGCTCAAAGATTACCGTCGCTGTGGGTGCACTGGCTATTTCTGGTATATCGAGAGTAATCCCCATTGATGACTGCAGCATAGTAGCAAGCTCGACCGCTGCAATACTATCTATGCCCACGTTTGTCAAATATTCATTAGAGTGTACAGGCACGCCAGCAACTTCTTCAACAGCGTCAAGGATTCTCTCAAGTATATTGTTTTGCAACGTGGGTTTAGGGTTGTTTTTTGCCCGTGAGTCGATTGTGAGAGTTGTTGTTGCTTCCATGTCATTAAGATCGCTAATGCTGTGAGTATCACACGTGGTATTAGCAATACTCCTGTGATGTGGTAAAACTGTCACGTCCGCATAACCACATGGCTCACATGCAACTGTTGCTGTGCACAGATACTTTTGAACCACGTTTGACCGTTGATACACCGCCCCATGAATCTGCACACAATCAGTATTATTTTTCAGCCCAGTTGATGGTGATGCTGGTAAGTCACGCTGAAATAGGGTGTATGTGTCCAGAGTAAGGCATCTATTCAATTCAACCTTTCTTTGCTGAGCTGTTATAATGTCATTCGCAGCATGAACTGCAGCTGCAGTCCATGTACCACAGTCGTTGTATGGATTTTTGGGAATGGCAAGCTCAGCAACAAAGACATCTCTGAAAGACGTAGTATTGATTTTTTGTATAATTCCCTGATATTTGCGCTGAGTCGCTACTAGACACGCTAGACACGCGCATGTCATCAAATGAGCGAAATGTACGGAACTTCTCGCGATAATTTGTCCACTTTGTGTCCCCGCTTCTATCAACCCTGACAATATGTTCACGTTTATGTGAAAAGTATTTGTATTTTTCATTTCAATTATTCTTTCTGCAGGAACGACAGAACCAGCAAGAAACACATTAGTATTATTGAGGGGAACTGCTAAGTGTGCGATTTGAGCACAGGCACCAAGCCAAACGAGAGGAAATGATACAGGCTGTTCAATTGACCCATTGGAAGGGATCCACCCGGGTGGCGAGGCAAAGTAAGCTTCATAGGTTTCATCATGCGTTTGAGGACAAGTACAGTGTCTCATTCTTGCAACCGCAAGCACACCACCTCTTGGGCCCTTCAGGGACCAGTGCTGTTCCTTCTCGAAATTCACTTTGTATGCCATTCTAGCGTCGTGGACTTGATGCAACATCGCCTCATTAGCAGAGGTTGAAGATGTGGCTATATGAACGTTTGATCCTGAGAACGCAAACCCATTTATTCCAACACGCGCGAAACCAGAAGCATGCTGACATCCACAGCCGGAGGTGTTGCGAGGGATGAAAATTTCACATTTTGTTTGGCGTCCTCGTAATTCAGTGACAAGGTATGGACTAAGGATTCGAAGGTAATTCAGCATTGCAATACGTCGAGAAGCAAATTCTTCATCAACTCGAAGCAATGCCACAGCGCCGGCTGCTGCTTCAGAGTGACCGGCGTGAGATTTTGATGCCGCAAGAACAAGTGGCGAAATGCACATATCAAGAAGTTTTTGTTGCCGACTAAGTGCAGAAATTAAGGAATTCAACTCTATTGGATCCCCGAGTGTCGTGCCGGTGCCATGCATAGACACACCGCCCATAGAGACATCTGGATGCGCGATCAATGCTGTATGTGCCTTGGTGTGTGCAATTGTGATCACCATTTGTTGAGCCAGACCGTTTGGTGCAGTTAGGGACGAACTCCGACCATCTTGATTCGCTGCTGATGCATCAACATTAAAGAGTGCGCTGCAACCTATATTGTCTGACCTTTGGGTGTCTAATCGTACATGATGTTTAAGCATGAAGGTGGCGACAGCCTCAGCTCGCCCATATCCATCCGCAGACTTCTCCAGAACTTTACATCGACCATCTGATGACAGCATTCCTGCCGCTTTGATTGTAGCAAAGTGTGCATGTCCGATCGTCAGATTTACACCAGCACAAGTACTCCAAGCATCAGAGCTTATCTGATCGCTGGAATGAAGATGAAGAGCGCCTGAAACAGCAAGATGCACCGCCATAAGTGATGCAGAACATGCAGTATCTATTGAAAGTGCGGCTAATCCAAAATTGAATACATATGCAACCCTGCCAGCCGCGACACTCAAGGCAGACCCTGTTGCAACATAAGGGTCATCTTTTACATTGTTCACCACGCTCTGATTTTCGTTGCAGTCTAAAAGTGCGTACTCGATATGTTGGACACCGACAGCGACGGCAACATTGGATTCTTTGAGTCTTGTACCGTTTCCTGCCTCTGCAAGCATTTTCGACATCAGTGTCGATTCAAGAAGTAATCTTTGTTGGGGATCAACCCGTCGTGCTTCACCGGAGCGCATTCCGAACACCTTGGCGTCGAAACGATCGATATCACCCAAAAATGCGCCAAAACGTGTGGAAACTGTTGACAAAATTCCTGAGGCAGCATCAATCCATTCAACATCCCAACGCGTTATTGGTGGTATTGATGGCTCACGAGACGATGAGATCAGTCTTGTGGTATGATTTTCATTGATATATGTTGGCTCGATGCCGGTGACTGTGCGACCATGGCTCGAAAATATTCCAGTCGCCATAGGTTGTTTTAAGTCATCGCGATTATATTGAATTGACCAAGAAGACAGTGGCTCTGTTGAATCACATCGTCCTTTTCGTGATGTATCCCTGGACGAGGTTTCCTTGATTGACATTGACTCATTCTCGTCCTGGTCGGTGGAAGCCAAGAAAATGCTAAGGGCGGCAACAGAGGGATGGTTAAAGAAAGTAGCAGTGGGAATCTCTTTCCCTGTATATGTTGCGATAGCAGAGCAAAGTTCAGTGATGCCGAGAGAGTCAAGACCAGCAGCCATCAAGGGTAGATCGCGGACAGGCTCGTAACCTATTACTTCCGTTGCTGCTTTCAGGACATAGTGTTCGATGTTGTCGCATGCTGAGACTGTAATGACTTTGTTGCTCTCTTTTGTCTTGTTGTTCAAGTTGTTTTCTGTGGAAGTTGAAAAAAAAGAAGTGTCTTCGCGAGCAGTCTCATCTCGGACCTCGGTGAGCATAGCCCTCAAATCAGGCCTCATTCTGTATACTTGAGCCCAATCCATGGAAGCTACCATAACAATAGCATGTCGTTGTCGGAGTACGACGTCAAGTGCAGCTATGCCCTGCTCAGGGGACATCGTTTTCACCCCAAACTTAAGCAAATTTCTGCAGACAACATCGCATTTTACCTGCTTTTTAGTGTCATATGCTTCGGCTGCCATTCCAACTTCCCCCCATGCCCCCCAGCGAACGCTTATCGCAGGCGTTCCAGCTTGATTAGCGATTAGTGTTCGAGTATCAAGCTCGTTATTTGCAGCTACATAAGCCATCTGCCCTTGATTTGCTAAAATTGCAGCTATTGAGGAAAACACACATTCAACTTGTCGCGGGCCGGCATGATTCCTAAGCGTTGAAATGTCTGGAAAGGAGAGCTTAGCGGAACACACTTCACGAAATGTGGCAAGATTTTGCCTCGGAAAAATCCGATCATTTAGGACTCCGCTGGCGTGTATGAATATCCTGTCAACAGGATCACTTTGTTGGAGGGCAAATCCAGAGGAATGACTCCCTGTGAAGGTGGAGATGTCAAATAAGACAGGAAACCGACTTGCAACATCAAATCGTTGAATGGAAATTGATCCACTGCAAGAAAAGTGAACTGCTGGAGGCCATCCCTTGGATCGCCCACTCCTGCCAAGCAAAGCGATATCGCGTGAAGCACGATTGTTTATTTTTTCGAAACGAGTTCCAGCGAACCAACTGGACACGCATGCACCAAGTGCACCCAGGCCGCCAACGATAGTGATTGCACAAGAAGAATATGTGTAGTTGTGAGAGACATCCCTGCCAAAAGATCCTCTTGGCACGACAAATATCGATTGCGGGAACATCGATTCTTGCTCTGAGTTTTCCTCATCTTCTTGTAAGTTGTTACCAGATCGAAGATAAAATACCTGCTGGTTGCGCCATGTTCCGTGTGAGCACGCCGTTTCTATATTCATAGATTCACCTACAACTGCCTCGAGATCGACATGCATTCTTTTTGATGACTTTTGCAATCCAGAAGCATGCATCACAGACGTGTTGCCAAATTCCGCAGCTCTAACCCGAAGCAATCCAGCAAGAAAACCGCCGCTCGAAGTTTGCGTGAGGTTTTGCGATGCTAAAGATGTTTTACATGTACCGACGCAAGCAAAATATGTACATTGTGTCACAGCGAGTGCTGATGCAGCAACTTCAAGTGGACGAATATTTGAACGAATATTCAGTGTTATACGACTTGTTTGGTGCTTGTCCTGGGAAAGTAAGGGGAAATATTCACCCGGTGATTCAGGAGTTGCAAGCCATGCGTTAGTGTACATCAAATTATTTGTTCTGAGAGGTGGCGCACCCTTCGCAGAGAACTCTGGGTTCATCAGTCGTGAAATATCTGGCTTTGCATGAAAAAGTGATGCAACTGTTTGGTCATTGTTATTAAGGATGGCAGCGTGATAACTCTTGCCACTGTTAAAAGAATACCCGGTACAAGTAGATAAATTTCTAGAAACTCGAACATTTTCTTTCCATATCTTGTATGCTTCGACGGCCACGACGTCACGGAGTTCGGTTTCAGCATTATTACAGAGGTCTAGGGTGGCGGAAAGCGGCACAGACAAAAAACATTTATTCACGTCAGGAATAAAACGTTTCACAAAACTTTCAACTTTGATGCTGTTATGTTGCTTCATGGATAGTATTGGGTTCCTTTCAAGCACAATTGTTTTATCGTGCGTGCTACTACAAGTAGTGAATCTGTTAGAGTAGCAAGGGACGCTATGCACTTGAGCATCAAGCAGTTTTGAAATACAAACATGGCCAGATAAGTTTACATCAACATGCAAGAACCTTTCGTTAGAGCCAAACATTTTTTTTCGATTGAGCACTATTCGACTGAGGAAGCCACTCATGACCATGTCTGTGTCTGGTGATGAAGATGGACATAGAACAGTTGTCGTTGCTACTGCAGAGAGAAGTAAGCCGTCTGAAGGCCAAAATATATTTCTGCCTTCCGGAGGAAACACGATCATGAATCGAGAGTTGACATTTTCATTTGTATCGAAGACCGTGACCTGTTGTACAAGTGTATTTGCAACGACAGGCCATACACGATGGCTACTCGCAAGGGCGATTCGACAGGTTCGAAAGGCAGACAGATGAGAATCGTGTTGAACCGGCAAGTTCTTAAAGCGTTTCGAAAAACCGAAAATTAATCGTACGTGTGCATTCGTTCCTTGGAAGGCAAACGCACTTGTGCCACCTCGAGGTTTGGCACAAGTGACTGACGACTGTAAACGTGTTGTGCCCATTACGGGCGCAGCGGACAAGTTGTGCTGATTGCAACGTTCATCGTGGTTGTGGGTAAAAATTCCAGCTACGTGTGGATTTAGTGTTCGAAGATGACAGTTGCCGTGTATCATTTGCTCCGAAAGATGCTTCGCCAGTGCTGTCAATCCCACTGCACCAGCTGCTGGCTCAGCGTGGCCAACGAAAGATTTCATTGATCCAAAAAGAATAATTATGTCCTTGGGAAACACATTGTATGCAGCACTTGCTTCGATTGGATCTCCAAGGGGTGTCCCCGTGCCATGCATCTGGAGGATATCAACAAGAACACGACATGTGTTACAGTTAGTAAAAATATCTTCCCCGTCTCTTGTTTGCGCTTCTTCGAACATTGCAGCATGAATAACAGCACTCTGAGCCAATCCATTTGGTGCAGTCAAGGACGAGCTCCTCCCATCCTGGTTCACTGCAGATCCCGTAATCAATAAGGACCTCGTTTGAATGCAGTTTTCAGACTGATTTATGCCTTGATCATTTTGGTTTTGAAGAAGTAAAGCACGACTCGCTTCGGCACGTCCATATCCATCTGCGGCCACGTCAAGAGTTTTACATCGACCATCTGGCGCAAGCATCCCTGCAAGACCAAGTGTCAAATGCATTCGTGGCGTTATCATCAGGCTGATGCCCGCTGTTATAGCAGCGAATTCTTTAGATTTGTGATATATATTCGTTTGACGCAAGGCCATACTCACAGCCACAAGTGAAGATGAGCATGCGGTGTCGATTGTCACCGCAGCCCCAGTTGCGTCAAATAAAAACGCAAGACGCCCACATGCTGTACTTGTCTCATTTCCTGTCCCCGTAAATGCCCCTACATTCACTTCATGATCTTCGAGGAAACTCACATAGTCTTTTCCTGAGATGCCAATAAACATAGCGAGGTCGCCACCAGAGAGGTGTGAATAGAAGCTCTTTGGAGAGTGATATTCGGCATTTCGTCTGTCATGTCTGCGAGCGTCAGCAGTTTCTCGCGCCATATTAGAAGCAACCCACAACGCGCTAACGTCGGCAATGAGAATGCGCTGACGAGGGTCTAAAAAGATTGCCTCTGCGACTCTTCTAATACCAACGGCATTTCTATCAAATTCAACAATATCACTGGTTTCAAGAAATGCGCCATACCGGCCATTTACTTGTATATCGGACGCTTTTAAATTCTCGTTCGCAGAAGTGCCTATCACATTATTATCCCATCGATTCAAAGGCACTTGTCTGATCGAATCAACATCTGAGGCTGAACAAACACTCGCACTTCTCCCGGACATGAAAGTAATTGCAACTTCATTTTTATGATCTTCTGAAGGGAGCCATGCACGAGTTTTCGTAGTGTCATCGCGAATAGGGTACACATCTACTTGTAGGTGGTGTTCTGTAGAATAGGTGTGTGGGGTTGTGGCAGTAGCTGTTTCTGAAGTTCTTTCCAAAAGTTTTGAAATGTGTAGCGCAACGGTGGAAATTGTTGGATAATCAAATAGAAGCGTTGCGGGTAAGACGAGACCAAACTTTGACGAAAGCGCTGTGCGGAGCTCGATGGCACCTAATGAGTCTAGACCAGCGTCCATTAGTGGTGCATCTCGATCTATGGAAGTGCCGCTGAATATTGAAGCACACTCAGATGCAATAATTCCTTCAATATTTTTCATTGACCTGTGCCTTGTAACAACTTCACTAGTTGTTCTCGCTGGAATGGAAATACATGCTCGCTTTGAGGATGGTGGGTCTATCAAAAGTAAATCATCTGAGCCGAAGTTGATAACATTAGCTGCAATGTTTGATAACACACCACGCAGCAAGGATGGCGGTTGTTTTTCTACCATGACTTTCCAATTTAAAGGTGACACGGCCATCACAGACTGTCCTCGGACAAACGGATAATAGAGAAGTTCAATGTTACACCTCGATAATGAAAAGTCCTTGAATGCAAAGTTGGAAAGGGCGACAACACCATCGGCTGGCAGTATCACTCCGAGTCCCAGTTGCGTTACTCGCGCCGCGGCTCCCATCCCCATGCCTGTATTGCCAGACCACACACCCCATTGCACAGAAACAACATCACGGCCGACCATTCGTGCGCATCCAGCTGTAGAATCCAGCCGAGCATTTGCGGCAGCATAATTTGCCTGGCCTGCAGCACCAAGCAGAGAAGCAATGGAAGAACATAAAGTTTCTACGCCAGGTGCGATAATTACAATTTTAGAAGCTGCGGCATGGCATTTTTTTGATGCAAAGCTCACCCGGAAGCATCCGACTGTCAAGTTTTTGGCGAGTGCATCTTGAAGTACCCCTCCAGCATTCAGAAACAGTGTTCCAGGAGGGTTATGCGGAGATTGAAAAACACCGGCTCTCGACGATATAATTGATTCGGATGCCATGCTCACTGTAGTATCATGTCTGATAATTGAGACAACAGTCCCTGAAGCATTATCAGTTTTACTCAGTATGTCATTTTGTTGCAAATTATAATCAGTTGACTTCAAACTGCGCCCGCTCCGGCTGCGCAGGTTTACAGCGCGAGCACAGGAGTCTATGAGCCAACCTGTGGCGTGCATTCCAAGGGTGCCTGTGCCGCCAACGATGTCCACAAAGCCTTCAGCTCCAAAAGAAAAATATGAACGTGATGGATTTTGGCACGATGTGGTATTAGCTATGCTTCCAATTGCCCGAAGAGTGAAGTTTGCGTTCAAGAGTTTCGCAAGAAAACAACTACTTTTTGCACAAGTATTCCTTCCAAATGTGACATTTTGTCCTGAGTTTGACAAAGCGCTGGATTGGCTACTAATCGGTAAAAGTGTTTGAGCACAAAGTACACCACTGTCTGAAGTCTTAACATTAGAGAAAGCGTCGCCCGCACCCGTGTTTGGTCGTTCGAGTGCAATTGAACGTGCGATAGCACTGACACTTGTATGGCTTTTCCGTGCACAAATATTCTTTACCGAATTGTGCATTAAAAGACCAAGTTGTGACGGTTCCGATGATGACCAAGGTTGCACCTCAAGCTGAACTGCAGCAACTGTTGCTGTTGCTCCCCGCAGCTCTGGGGAAATGGACAGGCGATCTAGTATGCATATTTTTGGTGTCAGAAAATGCGAGTGTGTCATTAGGTTGCGACATACGCATATGCTTCTTTCCACTTGCGCTACTTGAGCTTGAGGTTCAAGAACATGGCCATGTGAATGAAGTGCAGGTCGCGCTTTTCCTGCCAGTACAGAATCAATACTCGTTGATGTGGTTCTTCCAAGTGATCTGCACCTCATTCCAAGAATACGTACGAGGTTATGTGCACCTGCACCCTCGTGTGGTATTTCACACCTATGATCTGACATTCGGAGACCATTTGACTGTTTGGTACAAAGTTGAGGTATGCCACCATTCTGTGATGCAAAATGTTCTGATTTTTTCGCCGACAGCACAGAGGTGCCCTTCAACGACGTTCTGTCGAGGAGTCCACCATCTACATCAACATGGAAGAAAACGCACTTAGCGTCGGTAGGAATGTAAGCCGCCGTCGACGAATTCGAAAGTGCTTCAAGCTGCATGGAACCATCGACTATGCTTGCCATTACGCCTGAGTTACACGAGTCAGGTGGATCAGCTTGTGCAATTATGCCTCCCTGTGAGTTACCCATATTTTCGCCTCGAGATTCAGCACTCCGAATGTTGTGAAGTGAACGAAAGGCTGGCCCATATTGCAGGCCTTTTGCTGCGAACACGATATATGCGGCTATAGTATCTATTGGAACTGTATGCATTGAACGCGCACACTCGGGAAGAAACGAAGAATTATATTTTGCTCTTTTTGACTGTTTTCCAGATGCTTTTTCTCCTGCCCCTGATAGTTGCACCCTTCCAGTAAAATGTTTCGTGTGTGGACCTTTTAATTTCGTAGACGCGATGAAAACACAACCTTCTGCAGGCAGGTAAGTAATATTCGAGCAGAGTCTAGCATCGATTTTCGATTCAGGGACGTTTTTAGATGTTGTCAAAGTAAGTGGAGCAGGAATCGTCACTCCTGAAAGCGCTGATGTATTCCCTAAACTCTCTCGTGCAGCAGTGTGTGATTTCACAACTTCAAGTGTGTCGAACACACTACCAAACATGCCTGCCGCCGGAAAGATTGCACGCCCAAGAATACGATGGTCGTGAAAGGCTAAATTTGTGGCAGGTTTAGCGTCTGTGACGCAAAGTTTGAAAACTGCTGCACAAATATCCTGCTTGACACTGACAATATCAACCATAGGGCGTCGAGGTGGGACAGCCCAGGCACGAGAACGAATTTTAATTGAAGCTGTCCCTGACCGAGATCCAAGGTATCCACTGCTATATATCTTAGGATATGTTGATTCCATGCTAACACATACGTGTGCATTTGTTCCCTGAAATGCAAACGCGCTCACTCCAGAAATGGTCATTGGCGCGACAAGTGCTGTCTGTTGCCGCGTAGCGGTAAACATATTTGATGGCACTGTTTTGGAAAAGATCTTCCTGGTGTCAAGCATCACTGCGACGTGCTGATTTATTGTTCGGAGTGCGATCCCATTCCCATAGAGTACACGGGATGCAGCAGTGCAACAAAGTGTGAAAATGCCTATCGCCCCTGCAGCAGGTTCTGCATGACCCGCCCATGACTTCGAGGTCTCGAGTGCTGTTGGAATTTCTGCAGTCGCAGTGTGTTGAAGTGCAGTGCGGGCTGCACCAACTTCAATCGGATCGCCCAGTGGTGTTCCTGTGCCGTGCATCTGAAGTACGGAGTATGGAAATCCATACTCCTTGTTCAACGATAAGTCACGTAACCTCCCGTTTGCGACGACAGCCATTGATAATGCAGAACAAATCGTAGCGGTCTGGGCTGGTCCGTGTGGAGCGGTTAGTGATGAACTTCGTCCATCTTGATTTACCGATACCCCAGTTAGTAACACCCAGTTTGTCGCTAGCAATTCGTTCCTCAAATTGAACTCATTCAAAGCCAACGACAGCTTCTTAAGTGTGAATCCACGACATTCTTCTGCACGAACATATCCGTCAGCGCCCATATCTAGTGTGCGACACCGGCCAGAAGGTGACAACATGCCAGCCATCTGAAATGCGCTGGTTACTTCACGCGATAAAATCACATTGATACCGGTGGTGATAGCTCCATCTATTGCGGTAGACATGTAAGCATGGCAGACATCGAATGATGCAGCTTTCACAGCAACAAGTGAAGATGAACATGCGGTATCAAAGGCAATGGATGGACCAGTAAAATCGAAGACATATGATGCACGACCAGATGCAACGGAAGGAAAAGTCGCCGTAGCTGCCAACGACGACGCTGTTGATGACAACGAGCTTTCTGTCATAAACCCTATTTCGAGTATCAAATCATAATCTCGACTTGCAATCCCAACATATACGCCATGGGCAGAGCTATTGAATGTTTTGTTTACATCGAGAACGCTGACGACATCAAGAATTAGTCTCTGCTGTGGATCTGCCCAGACTGCTTCAGCGGCGCAAAAACCAAAGAATTCTGTATCAAACAAGTCTGGTGTTGGTAGGAAGGCACCAAATCTTGTATGGAGCAATAATTGTCCTGGCTCGGCTTCTACATCCCATCTTGCATGAGGAATCACTTCTGATTTTTCGCAAGGCGCGCCGTTGTCCACATTGCCTCCACCTGCACTTGCAAATCCACTCATGACTGCTTCTATGCTGTCGCTGCTAGTAAATTCCTGGATATCTTTTGGACTTTCTTGATTTGCCGCCAGATAATCTTTGGGTTTCAGGAGACTTTCAACATGATGCGTGAGGGCACGTGCGGAGGGGTTGTCAAACAATGATGTCACGGGAAGCTCAACACGAAGCACGCGTGAAAGTTCTGCAGATGCGTCTACCATTGAAAGTGAATCAAGTCCTGCTGCTAAAAACGGTTCATCGGGATCTATTTCACGACCAATTATTGCCCCAATACACGAGCATACGCGCTGACTTACTTCGACACAAGTCAGTTGTATTGATTGACTCCCACCTGACACAAACGCTTTGTCGCTTCCAGAACAAGCCTCTGAGATTATGCTTGCTTCGATGCCAGCATCTTTTGTTTTCAATGCAAAATTGTCGTTTGATTCCTTCCCTTCAGTTCTCAGATGCGTGTGAGTAAGATATTCCAAGAACGCAGTCGCATCCCCACGACACTGTGGCATTGCCCGCGCATACTTCACCCAATCGACTCGAGCTATGCATATTTTGGACATTGACGAGAGGGAAAAAGATCCCCTACAAATGTTTTGAAGCAACGTCACACATATAGAAGCACCCTCTTGGGGAGATATGGTACCAATGCCAATTCTCAATAGACGACTTTTTGTTATGTACTTCGATGCCATGCCAATTCCTGACCAGGGACCCCATTGGAGAGAATAAGAAGGAACTCCTGCGTCCGTCCATGCCATTGCAGAGAAGTCCAGGTATGAGTTTGCTGCAGAGTAGGCGATTTGTCCTGCTGAACCAAGAAACGAGGCAATAGAAGAAAAATAAATAGTGGTATTCTGAGCAGTGGCGGTGATAGCACGGCTCATCATATCAGTGACTGGGCATTTAGCGGCAATGACCTCACGTGCTAAACCAAAGGAAGTTGTCCCCACGGCGGCATCGCGTAGAATTCCGTTTGCGAGGAGAGATATCGTTTGTGGCACATCTAGCATGCCGAGCTTGAAAATATTGGTCAAAGCAGCCGACGTTGTAACGTCAGCTGAAAGCAAGCGAATAGGTGGGTATACTGATGTGAGTTCATCAATAGATGGACATCGGCCTGTGCGGGATACAAGGGATGCAGTGTATCTCTGTTGTTGAACAGCGTGTTTTACAGTTATAAGCCCCAAAGCTCCAGTTCCACCAAAAGCAACAACTGGTGTGTCCACATCGGATCTATGTTTTGAAAGTGGGGAAGGCGATCGACTCATCATATTCGCAACAGCAATTATACGGGTGTAGGATTCTTTATCTGTCAGAAGTGCCCCACAGGAGAAATCACTTTTTACTCGTAGGACCTCGACCGCGTGACAGGACGAAACAACCCCGTTGGAATGAGATACTCCTCTTTTTTTTCTGTATTCCCCGTGATTGGATATTTCCTGACTGTCGAACGTTTGTAAGCTCACGAATTTAGGATGATCATGCACAGCAACTTGTCGAGACGTGCAGGAAATGTCGCAGTCCTCAGCGTTGATGCACAGGTCAACCAGCTCTAACATCGCTGATCTTGCAGCCCCGCACAAGAACTCGTCTGAAATTACTCTCAAGGCTGCAAGGATTCTTCGTGCTTGTAAACCTTCTAATAATTGCGATAAATGTCGAAGAGCATTAGCTGCCATTGACTTTCTTCTTGTTTTGCGCATACTTCTGATGACAAGGTGAGGTGACAATCTAGAAAACAAAGCCTCTTTGTGAGTCGACGAAGTTGTCATTTTTTTGTCGGAAAGCATTGCAATGTGGACGTCGTTTTCTACATCGTTGATGCATTTGCCACGTGTATGCTTTCGAAAGAAACTCTGTTGTATGTCATTACTTATACGGAGAGTCGAGCACACCACCATGCCACGTACAATTGCATTCTTCACCCTATGTTCGCTTTTGAAACTTTCTTTGAAGTTCTGTGAAATATTTTTTGAAGTCCAAGACATAGCGGTTATGCGATATGTAGAATGGCGCCATAAATCTCCCTCATGGGAAGCGAATGCGTCGAATGATGCAGGAATTCGCAGACCGTCTTGCGCTGGCACCTGTCTATCATGAGCCGTGCAGATGGATTGAAATGAAGCATCGAGTGCAGCTGGTGAGAAGTGCCATACATGGTCATCAGGCGGGGTTGAAATTTCTGAGGTATTATTTTGACTCAACCGTGTCACTATTCCAAGAACTGGCTCCTGAGTTTGATCCATCTGCTTCCTGAAAAGAGTACGTGAAAAGTTCCATGCCGTCTTTGACGTAGAGCCGCATGATGCATCATTATTATTGATGAGCTTGTCTGCGAACAGTCGGAGAAACTTAGCCGTTAAAATGTGTTGCCTCGTTGGACAGAACTCTGATCCTTTCAGGGACATCGGCGTGCTACCCTTGTGACCTATGTGAACGTCACCAGTTGTTGTCGTACACACGTGTGCCTGCACGTTCTTGATATTGGTACACTCTAAAAAGAATGGCCTCACTAGTGTCACGCCGCAAGTTACAGCGGTGAATCCAGCTTCTGTGAATTGAGTAGTAGAATACTTCAGGGCTGCATCAACAAGCTGAAGAGATGCTGCACCTGGGAGCAGGGAAGACCCGTACACTTTATGATCTTTCAGAAACGAAGATTTAGGGTTCACCCAAACATCTACAATGTAAATTCCAACCACGTCGCTGGCTTCAAGTGCTGTAATTACTCGAGACAATATCGAGTGCGGCAAGGGCAACAGCCAAAGTCGGGCACAGACACGGCTGTTTGGAAGTCTTGTCGCAAGTGTGGCACCGAAAGTCGAGTCATTTCTTAGATTATTTGACTCAACCTTTGACCTGCAATACTCTTTCACGATGAGGGCATGCGCATTTGTACCTTGGAACGCAAACGCACTGGCACCGACACATGCGTTTCCTGTTTGAAAAATTGGTGCCCCCAGACAAGATCTCGCAGCAATGGTTGGAAAGCTACATCGCAATGACACTGCAACATATGGGTTACATGTGCGTAGATGTGATATTCCCACAATTTTAGCTGCGTTCAGATTTGACATGGCTGCAACCATGCTTATCAGACCGGAGGGGGACTCCGTGTGTGTGATAGAACTCTTCGTAGAGCTGAAGGAAACAAAATCATTAGTACTAGTTTGTTTTATGTACTGTGCTGCAGCTTGTATCGGAACAGCCAAAGCTGCATTAACCTCAATTGGGTCTCCCAGCGCAGTACCTGTGCCATGCATCTGCAAAGCGCAAGGCGAGCTGACTTCCCATCTTTCACTTGATGCATTCTCGATCGCTGCAAGAATCACTGATCGCTGGGCTGGACCATTTGGCGCCGTAATTGTGCTTGACCGTCCGTCTTGGTTTGTAGCTGATCCTACGACGTTCAAGAAGCAAAAATGACCAATACTGGTATCGAGGCGTGGCTCAAGAATCACAACAACACAAGCCTCTCCGCGAACGTATCCATTTGCTGCTGCATCCAGTGTTTTACAGCGCCCATCTGGCGATATCATTTGTGCCGCCGTAAAAAGGGCAGACGTTTCAGCTCGTAACACCATATTAACCCCGCCAGCTAGCTGACGTAGATGACTTTCTTTTGCAGTATTAAGTGAAGCAATACGAGCAACATGTAGTGCGACGAGTCCAGATGAGCACGCAGTGTCAATCGCGACAGCGGTGCCATGGGTGTTAAGAGTAAATGCGACTCTTCCAGGTATGACACTTAGAAATGCGGAACCAGTTGCTGTAGATGCAGTAGGCTTGCGAAAGGAACCATTATCGCTGACTTTGTTGTAATGGTAACCAGTCGCACCTGCTGACGTTGAACAAATCGCACTGTAATCTAGCGTAGCTACTCCAACATACACACCCATAGTTGCCATCAATAATTCGGATGATTTGGCTCCTGTTTGTAGTGCACGAATAGAAGATACAGCTGCTGCTGACCAAGAAAGAATTCGACGTTGTTGGGGGTCCATTGTTTTAGCTTCGGCACATGTGATGCCAAACGCAACAGAGTCAAACTCCGTGATACCAGCTAGATATCCGCCAAATATTGGTGCTTGCAGATCTGCATAACACAGGTCATCAAAATCCCAGCGTAAAATGGGTACGACTCCAGAAGCATCACATGAAAAGGTACCTTCAGAATCAAACGCAGTCTCTGTCCCAACAGCAGAAACCCATGCCGACTTATGAGACACGTGAGATTGTGATGAGCATTTGTTCACCACGGAATCGATTTTGCATGCATGGGGCAATATCTTGGCAGGTGTGTTCGCCCGGGATATTCGGGAAGACAGGAAAGTTGCCAACGCACTTGGAGTCGGATAATCAAATAAGAGTGTCACGGGTAATTGCACTTTGATCGAATTCTCGGTAATCCCGTTTACATGTGTATCCAACAGGGCAACAAATTCAGACGAAGAGAGTGAATCTAAACCAGCATCAAATAGTGGCTCATCAACACCAACAAGTGAGCCTGTGATTTTTTTGAAGGCATCGACAACTATGCGTGTCACATGTTGATGGTCGCTTTCTGACGTACTTACTACTGTGTTAGAATGTTTGGGAAGGCGGCTTTCAGCAAGTATCGCACTCAGGGAGGGCTCAGCCAGGGTAGCCTTGGACTTTATCATCGGGGTTGTCATTTCGCAAAAAAATTGTGAGCATGACACAGCGGTGTGGCTATTCATGTATCTGAACCAGTCAAATACGCATACTGCAATTATTGGCCTCTTAAAGCTGAGCGCAGCTTCAAGTGCTAAAATGCCAATGCTAGCTTTAATCAATCCGAACCCAACACGGTGAAGCCGACTTTCCAGGGTAGTGCTAGTAACTGCCATGCCACCTCCAGCCCATGCGCCCCATTGGATAGAGCACGCTGGAAGTCCCGATCCTCGGTCATTTGAGGAATACACATCTGCTCCTGCATTCGTAGCAGCATAACCGGTTTGTCCGACGTTACCAACAAGTGAAGTCACACTTGAGAAGGTAAAAGTTGCCAACAGTGGGCATTTGCCATGTGATGAAACTGATGGTGTGCATTTTCCGAGAGTTTTTGGGCCTGCGACAGCTCTAAGCCGTCCTGGGGTCTGACGTTGAACGATTGCATCTCTTAAGACACCGGCTGAATTTATTGTGAAAATCGATGGATCACTTTGATCTGCACCGACTGTGTATATTGTTTCCATTTCTGACGTTTCTGCTGCACTTGCTGCATCATATCGGGTTGCTATAATTATGACGTTTACAAGCTTAATGATAGTAGGTCTGACAGCACTTTGTCCTGATCTACTTGAAAGGGCGATGCATCGGTTATTTCTTGATGCGAGAAGCCATGCAGCAGCATGACCACCGACAGCACCGAGTCCGCCGAACACAATTCCGAAGCCCATCGATAACTTGGTCGCATGCCCATGTGAAGACACCTGGCTCAACGGACTACACAATTTCAAGTGCCTCGCACTAGTACGCTGATCTTTGATAAATGTTGATGACGGTATTATAGGACTTCGTGAATTTTGTCCTCCATCAAGTATACAATGCTGCTCGTTTGCGGGGATAAGTATTGCGTTATGAGTAACCCCTTCAACGCGAGTTGCGCGAGTCCATGTATCGTTAAGAGTAATTATTTTCTGTGTGTTGACATCAACGCAATGTATATCAATATCCAATGCATACACTTTTACTGTTGTTTGTGAACTTGCCGCAGATTCATGCGCAAAGGCCCGTGCTACCCCCCATATACTAGCTGCAGACGCATGTAGATCATGCCTACTGTTGATAGGCGCGCTCTTTCTCATCCTGGGTGTTGGATCGTGTGCTCCAAAAGTTCTAACAAATGTTTCGGTGAGACTTGTATCACAAACCAGAATGCCTGAGGTAACGTGCAATTCTATCATGCTCATGACATGTCTGCACAAACGTTGTATCCCCGTTGATGCCGCAACAATATTTCTAGTGTATTGGAATGGACTCCCAAAATAATCCTTGGCTTGCATTGATATGTCAGTATCAGTAGGAAAAGCTTTCCATTGCAATAAATACGTAGGCACAACAGTGAAATGACAATGCGATGACAATGCTGTTGAGTTTGTGCGCTCACGAAAAATGCTGCTTCCTCTTACAGAACGAATTTCTAACGACGTTAGGACAATTCTGTCACTAAGGCGATGAGTGTTGACAGCGCGTGAACCAAGATCAGACTGCTTACTAAAGTTTGCAGTAAGTTGCATCCTAATTGCAGTGTTTGTGAAGCGGCAGAAGAGTGCACCGGCTGCGACCGGGACTCGTGCGCATGGTTCTAGTGTTCCTTTTGCTGTTGAAGCTGGTGAGGGTATAGAGCATTTTTGACACAAGAGACTGACAGTCCCCTCGGCTAGATGGATCGCAGCGTCAAGTGCGCGTGATAACGAATCCGTCCCAAGTGAGCCAAAAAACCAATTCAGATTGTCTGAAAGTTCCATGCTGACGACTGCACAAGCATTAGATGAAAGGGGACAAGGCTCTTTTGCAGCACACTGGAAGCGGTGCTCGAAAACTGGGCGGGAACATTCTCTTGAGATAATAGTACCGTATGCTCGTCCATGTCTGACCACGTTATTAACAGTACTCATGGCGTGTGCTTTCAGGTGTGCGCGCCAACTTGAATTTGAGATAGATTCAATATGTATTGAGCCATTTGCTCCACACACACACACGCGCGCTGTGCATACTTTGTCAGGGTCGAGTTCCAGTGGGTGTGGAATAGTAGCATTAGTGACTGCTATATCTACGTGGAAATCTTGTTCTGCCTGGACAATGGGGAGATGCACAACCTCGCTGGTACATTCAAAAAAGGCTGCCGCAGGACACAGTGCTCGCCCATACAATGCGTGATCGCAAAGAGTCGTCGCACCAGGCGCATCATCAAATTTCACCTGGAAAAGCATGAGAGAAGTCGTAGGTGACGAAAGCTCCCGCTTGCATTCGACAGAGTGACACGCTCGAGCAAGACGAGCAGTTGATAAAGGTATATCCCAAAGTCGACTAGAGTTAGCTAAAAACTTTTCTGTCCTGCCGCTGTGCATGCCACCTTGATTGCGATGATTTGTGCCAGATATAATCGCGTGTGCGTTTGTCCCTTGAAAAGCAAAAGCACTGACAGATGCACTTTTAGTGATGGCGATACCGCAAGAGGTGTGTGATTGGACTTGTCGTGGAACCGTGACAACAAGATTGCCACGAACAACCACCGCAGCTACATTACGGTTCACAGCCCGAAGATGTGCGACAGAAGTCGTGTATGAACACTGTAGTGATGTAGAGGCTGCAAAAATACTTACCATGCCTGAAGCTGGTTCGCTGTGGCCCATCGTTGTTTTAGTGGCACCAGTAACAAGTGAAGATGTCAGTGATTCCGAGGACGAAAAGGCGGAAATTGCAGCACCTATTTCGATGGGGTCGCCTAACAATGTACCAGTTCCATGTAGCTGTAACACGGAGACGGGCTCTACGCTACTGCATGTGGATATACGAAGTGTGTCACGTATAACTTCATTTTGAGCGGGTCCGTTTGGTGCAGTGAGTGACGAACTTCGCCCATCTTGATTTGCCGCAGCGCCTGCCAGCACTACATGACAACTCGACCAAGACTTGTCGAGTTCTTCTTCGTTTATCATTCTTACCATGCCACATGCCTCCGCACGAACGTATCCATCAGCACTAGAATCAAACGTCTTACATCTGCCGTCAGGTGAAAGCATGCGTGCGGCATTACACTTGTGAGACCACGCCGCATCAAGAATTAGGTTAACACCACCTACAAGTGACTCTCGACCTTCAGGTAACTCAACATTATTATGATGTGTTAACCACGTATGGGCGTATACTACTGCAACAAGTGAAGATGAACAGGCGGTGTCGAAAGCCGTCGCGGGACCACTCAAGGCCAACGTGAAGGCAACGCGACCCGCAATCACAGAAAGATGAGCGCCAGTGGCATCGTAAGAACCATATCTTGACGTTGTACGGTACGTTTCAGCCAGTCTCGGGTATTCTACCTGTGACACACCAACAAGAACTGCGCAGCTAGAGACCCGGCAAGGATTACTCGATTTTTCCCTGCCGGCAAGATGTTCATGATTACTACATGTAGTATGCTGACGATCAAAATTATTGGTGTTGAAATATGGAAAGAGCCACAGTGTTGCACATGCGCCAAGAATCAATCTTTGCTGTGGATCTGTTATTGCTGCTTCACTTGCTGACATGCCAGTAGCTTCCACATCAAAGTTTTCGACATCAAAAACGAAAGTACCAAAACGAGGCGTTAGCGATCTATCGTCAAATGTAGCAATATGATCAAGGTCCCAACGTGAAGAGGGTATTATGCACACGTGGTCTTTGGAACAACCCTTAAGGTCAGTACTAGTGGATGCACTTGTTATCATACCGCGATTTGTAGAGCATCCAAGCGACGTACTTTCGGCGCCAACTACAGAAACAGTACGCGGAATCTCTTCAGATGCATGATAGCTGTGCAGCGACGGCACTGACGTGTTTGAAAACGGTACCTTGATATTTGTCTCAATAAAGTTACAGATTGCACGTGTAGAGGGAAAATCAAAAGCTAGCGTGGCTGGAATGGTTTCTTGATTTTCAATCACTGGCAAGACTTGTTGAAGCGTCGTGTTCAGTTTGTCCCTCAATCTGATAGCCCCGAGAGAGGTGAGTCCACAAGACATGAGAGGAAGATCTAAGTCGGGGGTCGGATCATTCGGAAGAAGATCTAAGACATCCCTGAGTGCCTTGTCTACAATAGATTTTGTGTCAAACGATGTAGGTGATGAAAAGTGAATTCCACTACCAAACTTCTCACAGGCATAAGAGCTTCTGGTTGACTGCGCTGACATGAGTTCCATAGATTCTTCCTTTGCTATATCAGCGTTATTCGGTGTATTGAGTGTTTTTTTAGCTGGTGTTATGCGTTTCTCTGCTTCAAGAACAACGTCTAATATATTTATAGTTCGTGATTGCATCGGTAGTGCAGCCAGCCAATAAGAACAGAGCATCGAGATCACGAATGCGTTGACGGGATCTCCAATATTACTCCAATGCGCCATATTTGGTGTTCTCTCTTCTTTCTCGACACGTAGACATTTCGAGCTTGATAAACTTGGAACTTCAGAGATGCTAAAAAATGTGTGGAAGGCAACACTATTTGACGTAGAATAGACCAGCGAGCAAGCGCGGGCTGCTTGAGACTCATCTCTTGTGTCAACGGTTATAATGCAAGTGTATGCATCTTCAGAAGAAGCAAGGCTGATGAGATCATGGATTATTGAAGCAGAAGGAACCATTCGATACAATAGCCAAGTGCATCGATGTTTGAGATCAAAATTATATGCCCCATCCACTTGACATTTTGAAGAAGGTTGCTGTTTATGTACGTTGTGTTCGACTTGTTCAGTGTTGTTGAGGCACACATCATAAGGGTTTTCCAAAATAATGACACGAGATTTCAAATCACGCCGGAAGACGGTGGTCTTAGCAAAGCTGTTATGGGATGGCAAACTGCAGTCTACTGGTATCCCAGGCGGGATTCGAACATTTTCTCCACCACCGTGAAGTGAAGCAGATGCTAATACACTTGATGTCGATGGTCGACCTGAGGTCAGAACGGGAGAGATTGTCCCATTGGTAACAGAATCACGCAACTCTCGCTTCAAAACTTTTCCATTTGCATTTGTTGGAAGCTTAGTCACCACGTAAACCTCCGTTGGCACCTTGTATCCAGACAGCCGTCGCCGACAATGCAACGTGATATCTTCGATGGGGTCATTGCGGTGTAAGTGCAAGCCTGTACCTGTTACTTGACGAGATCCAGGACCTTGATTGGTGTCACCAGGTTCTCCACATTTGTTGCTGTCTTTCCGCAGTGTAACCGCTGCCTGAACAAGCTCGCCCATTATTGTATGAGGAACACCGAAAACAGCTGCCTGTTCGATCCCCGGGTGCATGTGAAGTGCGGCTTCCACCTCAGACGTATATACATTTTCTCCTCCACATAGAATGACATCTTTCAGTCGACCGACGAGACATATGTATCCATCGTTTTTTACGAAAGCAAGGTCTCCCGTGCAAAACCAGCCTTCTTTGTCAAACACGTCAGCTTCAACCTCGCGATTTTGTAAGTATCCACCGAAGACAGTCGGCCCACGCACCCAAACTTCACCGACTGTTTTTGCATCACGGGCGACTGGACTCCCGGTTGAATCAATCACTTTAATATCCACAAGAATGAATGGTCTCCCTGATGTACTGACGGATGCAAGCCGTTCAGCAAGGTCAAGGTTTGTTAAGCGTGGTTCCGAGCTCAGCTTCGACATCGAAATTTTCCCGCAGCACTCTGTCATTCCGTACGAAACAAAGAATTCACATCCAAAGATAGAGACTGCACGAGCAATTGCTGTAATCCCACCTAACGGCGAGCCGCCACAGGATATTATTCGAAGGGACGATAAATCAAACGATCCGCCCAAAGGATTATGGTATAGCAGCGTGACCATGGTTGAGGCTAAATTTGTAGCAGTTATGCTCTCGCGCTCAATAAGTAAGAGTATTTCTTCAGTTCGAAAATGGGAGACGATAACGTGTCGTGCACTGACCCATGAGACGGCATATACTGCAAACGCGTCCACAAGATGGAATATTGGGGCAGCGTGCAACCAAATGTCTGCACTATTTATACCCATCTCTATGGTTATTGCCACAGTATGTTTGTGGACGATAGTTTGGGAGAGAGCAACCCCCTTAGGTGCACCGGTAGTTCCAGAGGTATAATATACGTGAGCTGGGTTATCTGCAACAGCTGCTATGGTAGTGCTGAGATCAGAGAAACAAAATGTGTCTGAAACTTGCATGTTTTTGGATTTCAGTGTTGAACGATTCCAACCTTGATACCATACTTCATCATGCCATTCAAATTGAATGATGTTCGTCAAGTGATCATCACTTCCACTCGTCACTAGTTTTGTTTTCAGATGCAACATATCATGTGAATTCCCGGATGTGCCTGCACCAGTCATATTTTCCTGAGGCAGCCACACGACTGACTTCGTGGCACAACTTTTTGTTTCCTGCATTTTGAGCGCATCACGAAGTGTTTTACCGTGCATGGATTCACGTGCGAATACAGTGACCGCAGCACTGTCATTGAGTATGTGGTATAACTCATGTGATACAAGATGGGTGTTAAGATTTAGCAGCGGAGTGCGGAGGAGTGCACAAGCATAATGTAGTATCAGAACCTCAACAGAGTTGGTCGATAGTATTCCCACTGTATCACCAGAGCAAATGCCCAGTTTTTTCTGCATGAATCGAGCTACTAGAGCTATTTTGTTCGCTAAAGAGATGTACGTGTCTCTCTTCGTGTACGCATCGTGGCTTACATTGGATACATCGACTGAGGCAAGGTTTGATGATTTTACTGATGGTGAAAAAGCATTCTCAAAAAAGAAGGCAAGAGTGGCCTCACAGGAACATTTTTGTCGAAGCACTCGTTTAGCTTCAAGGAGGAACGGATCGTAACTATCAAATTCAACTGCACGATGAGGTATGATCTTCTCTGATCGTTCATCTGTAAATGCATCATCAGGAGCTGCAGAGTTAGTTACGGACTCTGAATCTGTTGCCCCAGAGCCATCTCTGCCAGCATGGCTTCTTGATGGACTTTCCAGCGTACTCTTCAAGTGAGTCAGCAACGAAGTCGGTGTATGATGGACTGTACTTTCTTCCGTAGTACTCTGCGTAAAGTAGCATGATGTGCGCTCACACACTTCCCTCGGAGGGCTAAACAAATCATTCGGACTGGTTGTTTGTCGACGCCGTTTACGCCTGTGTTGGCTTTCTCGTCGAGTGACGTGAGGGTCACAGCAGAGTAGTTCCTGTGAGTGAGGAAACACGTTGAGGTGTCAATAGGCCGCATGGTTAGCTGAATCATGTGACAACGATATGATGCCGATTACAGCTGTATAAGACATCTTCTGGATGATTGCAAGGCATTTACGTAGTAGCTTTGATGTTCAGAGGAGTGTCTTCTACAGTGGGAAGGTTCAAGCCAAAGGAAGCGAAAAACAGTTGTCGCGTTCGTTTTCCAACTCGAGGGCTTAACCTTTGGGTGTGGAACGCACCGCACTGATGTCCTTGGTGTCATTTGATGTTGACATCGTATGAGAAGAGTATGAGTCCTAGGCCAGCTGTCAAACTGACGGTAGCAAAGAAGGTGCAGGGGATAAGTGAGAAGAGTCCACGTCAACGTAGTATCGAGTTAGGCTAAACTTGGGAACCTTCAAGAACAGGTGCGAGCGTCCAGCTCAGTTGCCTCGAAGTTCACGCCAAATAGATATGGCGCATGTAATTCAAAGGAAAGTGGCACATATGTCCAAAAGTCCCGGATCGTTCATATTATCGTGGCGGCCCGGTAAGCGTTACTCCCGAAGCGAATCGACACTTTATAGATAGCTCTGTGTTATTAGCATAGGGCATATCTTTCTAATGTAACATTTCTTGTCTCCAAGACGCGTCGAACGCAGTCGAACACTCTCAGTCTAGTAGCTTGCTTTGCTTCTTATGAAGATATTAAAACAACCAAATGTCATCTTCATGCATATGTCCACCATTGCAGCTGCTATGTGCAGCATTATTACTTTGAGCCATTTTTTGCATGTGCCGCAGCTCGTAGTTGTTGACAGTTTGTCAGGATCGTTGAGAACGAAGTCACACGAGCTGACAGATCCTCAACTTACAGACTATAAATGATGCGAACCCGAGGCTATGGGAAGGTTTACAGTCTATAATATCATCAATCGGATGGTGCTCTCTACCTTGGACATAGAAATAACGTCGAATAACATCATGAATTCGTCGTCTGAGCACCTGAGTGCCGTCCCGCAATAATCTTCAGCTGCCGGGCGAGCCCGAGTAGAATCGTCCCCTCACTCTTCGTCGGATTCTCACTCGAAGCCTGTGTATGTACTCGGTCACCATTTTTGACACCTCCCTCGACAACTTTTTCGCGATCTATACCTCGGGGGCTGGTAGATGCGAACAACTTCTCACTTTCGTCGCAAAGCAGTGCTTGTGTTGCCGGAGACATCCGCACGTCTGCGCTCTTGAGTTTTCCCAGCGTAGAAACTGTCCCCTCCGACCGCCTACGCTGAGGGGCGCGATCTGAAGGGGGAGGTGCCAAATATTTATTGGCATCGACCTGCGCAGACAAGAACGATATTTCATAGATGAGTGTCGAGCACGGAAAATGGAGCAGACGTATCAGCATAATACTCACCGTCAGCACTGAATGGAGAACTTCATCAACGTCTTCTGTTAGAACGATCTCCTCGATACTTCGCTTGCCCTGTTGTGGTTATCAGAGGTGGATGTCAGGTTTCAGTTTGAGATCGAGGTGGTGTTTCGGGGGAGAACATAGATAGTGAAGATCGATGTTTCGAACGTACCTTCACGCTGGCAAAACCGGGAGTGTTCTTGTTGTTTTCGAAGTGTGTGTCCGTGTGTGATTTTAACCCTGAAGCAGGGCCAGCAGATATGCCCTTGTGGTTTCCGGCGCATTGGTAATAGATGAGGAGAAAACGGATGTCAGGAGCAAACTTAAGAGCACTTGACCATAATTTGATTATGATAGGCTCGCATTTTTTGGAGTCGCGTTTACCTTTTTGGGCGACGTCAGCTGGACGTTTCGGGCGGCTTTAGCGGTTGTCAACATACGCTGAGTGGATCCTTCAAAGTTTTGGCAGTCAACACATCTGCGACGAAAAAAATTTGACGTGAGAAGGGAAAAGAACTTTTCTCGACGTGACGTAACGTTTGGATAGGGACAACGCAGCATACCTGCAAATATCTGCACAGAAGATGTTCGCTTGGAAGCACTCGCAATATTTCTTGAGACAACTGCTTTTCTTGCAGTGACACCCCTGAATTCATAACACGCAAGAGGGTTTAGATACCATTAGACTTGTTTATGACACGCGCGTTTGTGTGTGAATGTCGCGAGATGGGGGGGGGGTACGGTTCCCGACCTTATTGTGTCGTCCAGCGCCGTCCGCGTCCTCTGCAGCACCCGGATTCGGCGCTATTTTGGGGCGAAATGCATTCGGGTTGCGTTCAAGAGTCGCCTCGACTGCTTCTTGCCGAACAGCGGCGTTCTCTAGATTGTTGCAGCAGTTGGAGCAGTTGCAGCTGTTGCAATGGAGTCCCGAGGCGAAGCACTCACAGTACCTGTGCGCCAAGTGCGAGAAGAGCGGTCAGTGATGCACGATGATAGCGAAAGGTTTCACGATAAGTTGCGTACAGTTTCAAGCATCTAGAATTGCGACAGTTACAGTTCTTTTTCTTCCCTGCCATCGTCTTGGGGCGAGCGCGGACCGAACTGACCAACGGACCTCGAATTTTAAAACAAAAGATCTTGCTCGTCGCGTCGGTCGTCGGCGTCGTCGAAACTCGAAAGCTCGAAACGTAAAAAACCTGCAAAAAAAAAGTGTGGTCCCGGATTTTCCCAGGTGCCCGTGCTCCCACCGAGAATCGAACTCGGATCCTCTGCTAGCATCTTTATATTTTGGAAGGCAGATATCGTAACCATTTGACCATGAGAGCCAATACAGTAAAATGATGCCATGCGGTCAATTTCTAAACTATAATTCCATTTACTCAAATTCTCGCATACGCGGGACCTGATTTGAGTTCGTAACTTGTCCTCAGCTGCTGAGTGGGTGATCCTATTTGCGCTCATCAGAATATTCAGCTGACCTCAGCATTGGTGGAGGACGACCATGTTGCGCGTGTTCGTGAGGCATAGTGTGCGATTACACAGCTCTAGCTAGTTCTATTTTCAGTTCAAGGAAAGATGCCTTCACTTCAAATCGATCTTTCCGACCCAGCGGATTTCACCAGACGTCCTTGTGGTACCGTCCGTTATCAGCAAGACGTTTAACAATCTCCTCGGCTTCATGAGCGGCGTACTCGCCTTCTGACATGAGGA
>JACLAA010005844.1_pt1 | contig 33043 bp, 30 predicted proteins | sample 8027891 | NCBI WGS metagenome assembly JACLAA01 (sample SAMN15724900, study PRJNA655200) | protist metagenome | isolation source: fluorescence activated cell sorting (FACS) single amplified genomes of... | place: Spain: Blaines Bay Microbial Observatory, Mediterranean Sea | collected 2016-01-19 | reverse complement strand
AGGGTCTCATCTTTGACTGGCTTATGGGGTTGCCCCGGCTGCCCGGCGGCGTCGAGGCCTTTGGTGGGTCCTCGTAAGGCTGCCCCGGCGCGGCGACAGCGTCGTGTAGCCGTCTCTCGGCCAATTGTCTGCCAAACAGCGCCTTGCGGGATGCCTAGTGGGCTACATGCCGCTAGCTGGATGGGATTTTAATTCGCATTTGCGCGGCTGTGCACTCAAAGCGGAGTCGTTTTACATCTTGGGCAGCTCTTTGAATACATTCTGGCCAGTCCTGTTGCGTTGGCACGCCGGCGTAGGCTCCAGCAGCTGCCCAGGGCAGCACTCCTTGACCCCGCCGCGACCCCGCCGTGCAGATCTGCGCTAGCGTTACGCAGACATCTGAGTAGCAGCGCCGCTATGGCCAATCTCGTGCCCGGCGAGATAATCCTTGCGACGGCTCGCGGCGACGTAGCGACGGTCCGACGCTGGCTCGAGAGCGGCGGCGACGCGAACCAGGACTTACCCGATAATTATCGCTGGATTATAGACCAAGGAGATAGGTTTGAAGACTCGGATGACGAGGAAAATATCGACAGACAACGACTTCTCGCGGTCGCTACGGAGCACGAACACTGCGACGTGATCCGCGTCCTCATAGCCCACGGCGCGGCACTTGACCACGAATTTTACTATTGCGGATCCGAATCCACAGCGTTACACTTCGCGGTGGACGAGAGGCTTTCCGATGCTGCAAGATTGCTCATTGAGAGCGGCGCAGATGTCACTAGGCAGTATGATAGTATCATTCAGTCCGCTCTGCTGGACCCCCCTCTTTTGCGCGCCCTGCTCATCGCCGGAGCAGATACCAGTGCGCTAATCGATGACCCACACTATGCTGGTGGCCTGACCCCTGAAGCGTACGCCCGATCCCGGCGCGACCATTACGCCAGCATTTCCAGCAACTTCGTAAATGATTTCGTGGCAATCTACGGTGAGTCCGTGACGATCCTCGAGGGATCGCGCCTGGCGTGATCTTACAAGAGTTATGTATTGGCGCCGTTCAAGGAGCTGCTGCGGCTCCGGTCCCTCCTCGCGCGCGGCCGCGCGAGTTTCGGCCCGACCACCCCCGAAGCAGTCGCGCGCCTCTTCGGCGGGCGGACCGACGCGACGACTCGGCGCGCACGCCCGCCGACGCGCCGCTACCGACCGCCGCCCAGCAGGACACAGGGCGTCCCTGACCCGGCGTTCTGGCTCGTGATGGAGTACTGGCGCTTGGGCGACTGGCGCCACCCGTGAGGCGCCGTCGCGACGCGCCCTGTCTAGTATGTAATACGAAATGATCAAAAACGATTGCTAGTATCTTACATGCCGCTAGCCCCCAGGGCTGGCATCGCGCGGCTTGGGCACGCAGCGGTCAGTCGTTTGCGTTGAGCAGCTCTCTGAATACATTCTGGCCAGTCCTGCTGCGGCAGCGATTCGTTGGCGCACCAGCGAGCTGTAAGTGACCTGACCACCATCGCGCCGTCTGCACTAGCGCTGCGCAGACATCTGAGTAGCGGTCGCCCACGCTACTATGGCCAGTGGCGTGCCACGTGAAATAGTACGAGCGGCGACAAACGGTTACACCGCTGTGGTCCAGCGGTGGCTCGCTAACGGCGGCGACCCGAATTGGGACCTACAGGCGGGGAGTGCTTATTGCCTTAATTTTAAGCTCCTTCTGCTCGCAGCAGCTAACGGTCGAACTGACATCGTCCGCTTGCTACTCGAGCATGGAGCGGATGTCAAATACGTCTTTAAGTACCCAGAAACTCCCGGGGAGGAATCTGATAGTGATGAGGATGACATTGGTGATGGTTTCACCGCGTTGGACTTGGCTTCAATTAGAACGGACAACGTCGACCTCATACGGCTCCTCTTGGACAACGGCGCGGTCTCTCGCATCGTGATTCCCGTTTTGTTGAGACCTCGTATCGTGCGCATGCTGCTCGTCGCCGGTGCAGACGTCAGCGCGAGAAGTTGTCATAGGGAGACTCCTGAAACATGGATTCGGCAATTTCTCGCTCAGAACGAAAGCCTTCGTTTCGACTACCAGAGGACGTTGGACATCCTCGAGGGCACGCGTCTGGCCGGTTCCTACAAGAACTACGTGCTCCAGGAATTTAAAGAGCTGCTTCGACTCCGGTCCCTCCTCGCGCGCAACCGAGCGAGAATCAACGATCAAGCGCCCGAAGTAGTGGCGCGGCTCTTCGGCGGGCGGACAGGCGGCGACGGACGCGCGCGCGTCCGCCCGCCGGCGCGCCGCTGCCGCGCCCGGGCCCTGCCGCCGCGCACGGCAGGCGTCCCCGACCCGGCGTTCTGGCTCGTGATGGAGTACTGGCGCCTCGGCGACTGGCGCCACCCTGCCTAAGTATGTACTATGAACAGCCTTACGGCACGGACGACCCCTCCTCCGCATTAGACGGAGCCTCGTCCGGCGGCCGGAGCCGCAAATTCGCCCTCCGGCGGTGGCGCGGGTACTCGACGACGTGCGTGTCCGTGGGCTCGTCGTAGTCTACTACTAACGCGGCGCCGCCGTGTTTCGCACCTAAGTCAACCTTCCGACCGATGACCTCGAACTTCCAGAGGTAGCGTTCGCGCGACGCGCCGTCGACGAGCGTGTCGTACGCCTCTTGCGCGGCGCGCAATCTCGCGCGAGTAGCTGCCGTCTGTGGTTGTTTAGACTTCGTGTCGACGCGCGCCACGATCGTCCTGTGAGCCGTTTTTACGTTGGGAGTTGAGCACTGCTCCGGCGCTAAGCCGAGCGCAGCTAAATGTTGCGCCGCCGCCAGTCGGCGCAACCGTGTTCTAGTCGACGGCGGGCTCCCCATGGGGTTCCGCTGCGGACTGAGCCGCGCGTGGGCCTTCCTCGCGTCTCGGGCCACTGTTTGATCAGGATGGTCCGCGAGGGCTGATAGCGCTTCCCGCGCTTTGTCGAGGTCGCCTAGTAATACATAAACCTTGCCTAACCGCAGTCGCGCGCGCACATGTGAAGGATCCAATGCTAGCGCACTTTGGGTGGCTTCGTAAGCTTTTTCCGCGTGTGCTCTTCTGTTCGCTGGTTCGGCCACCCCCGCTGAGAGCCAGGCGGCAGCCTCGTCGGCCCGCGCCTTCGACGCGTCCTTCGGGTCCCTACATGCTGAAGCGTGCTCGGCGAAGAGGGCTGCGGCTTGGACAAACTCGCCGGCCGCGAATTTAGAACGGGCTTGCGCGCGCGCGTCGTCGGCGTCACCAACAAGCTTCTCCTCCGTGGTCGTGGCCGGCGCCGCGCCGCGCGTGCGCTTCGCCGGCGTCTCCAGCAGGGGTGGTGAAGGCCTCCGCTTAACAGTGGCGGCGCGCGGCTTGGGCGGCTCCATGGACTGCGCCGGCGGTGCTGGCGGCGTGCCATGGTCCCCGGCCGCGCCCCCGCGCGGCGTGGTGGGTGGCGCTTGCATTTATTCTGGCGAACCACACCCACAGCAGTGAAACAGGCAAGCTTGAGGCTAGAGAGGCTCTCACTAACGGGTTCAAATTTTTTAGTCCTTTGGGCCTAAGGTTGCGCTTATGGTGTTCGTTCTAGCCCTCAAAGCAATGACAGTGAGGCCTTGGAGGCATCCATTTTTCGTGCGGGTGCAATTGATCGTGGGCAAGGTCGGTAAAAAACCGTGCATGCAGCGTACCTATTCAGCGAATTTACGCGTCAGAAGGCGTTTTGGAACCATGAGCCGAGCGGTCGTGCCTGGTGCAGCCGAGAGATGCGGTCGCGCGTTCCCTGGAGAGCGCAAGGCATTGCCTGCTGGTCGAAGGAGTCGACCGCTGCGGCGCCGTGCGGCAAGCGGGAGCGAGCCAAAGCGCGTACTGGCTACGCGCCAACCGCGCGCTGTGGCACGGGCCTCGTGCGCACCACGGGTCGAGGTGCTGGGCTCTGGACGACAGCTCGGCCGACGTCGGATTCTCGGCTGGCTGGCTGGGGGCCGACGCGGCGCTGCCTGGCCTCTGATGCACTCGGCGCCGGCTGACTGGCGGCCGACGCGGCGCTGCCTGGCCTCTGACGGCACGCGGCGCTGGCTGGCCGGCGACCGACCGACGCGGCGCTGGCTAGCCTCCGATGGCAAACACACACGAACACAGACTAGTCGAACGCCGCACGACGAACCAGTCCCGCGCAGGTCGAGAAAAGATGGCCCGAGTCGCCGTCTGCCTGGCGCTGATCGCGCCGGCCGCGGGCCTCGTGGCGCCGGCAGCGCCCCCCGCGTCGACGGCATTGAAGGCGGAGGCCGCGGCGTCGCTCAAGGGCATGAGCGGAGGTGTTCAGGCCGGCGACCCGATGCCCGGGGAGGGCCCCTGGGACCCGATCGGCTTCTCGAAGCTGCACGAGAACGTCCAGGGCTCGGAGCACGCCGGCGTCGTGCCGTCGCAGCAGTGGATGCGCGAGGCCGAGATCAAGCACGGCCGCGTCGCGATGCTCGCGTTCACGGGCGCGCTCGTCCAGTCGTACGGCATGCACTTCGACGGCAAGCTGAACGGCATGTTCTACGAGAAGGGCGTGAACCCCTTCGAGGCGACGCCGAGCGCCTTCGCCACCAATCCTATGGGCATGGCGCAGATCCTCCTTTTCATCGGCCTCACGGAGGGCTACACGTTCCCGGAGGGCGCGTGGTCTGGAGACATGAAACGCGAGCCGGGCGACCTCGGCTACCGCGTCATGCGGTCGGCGGACGTCATGGAGGAGCAGCAGATCAAGGAGCTCAAGAACGGACGGGCGGCGATGCTCGGCATCATGGCTTTCTCGGCGGCGCACTTCATCCCGGGCTCGGTCCCGTTCTTCTTCAACGCGTAGGGCGTTGCGCTTGAAATTGCAGTAGGGTGGGTAAGTTTCGCAGACTTGTAGTCTTAGCGTCCCCTAGGGCGCCGCGCGGGCGGCGGCGGCCACGTCGAGGATGTTCTCGGTGGAGTAGCTCACCAGAGAAGCGGTCTCGTAGAGCGCGTCGACGTCTGTTTGATAGGCCTTGACGACGAACGCGCGTTTCACCTTCATGGTCGGCGTCAGCTCGCCGCCGTCGACCGAGAAGCATCGCTCGAGCACTCTACACTTTTGGACCGTCTGGGCCCGCGACTTCGCGTGGGACCTGTTGTACGTCTCCAAGGCACCGGCGACGTCGTCGGCCGACGGCGGCTTCTCGTCCGCCTCCGGCGCCACCAGCGCCGCCAGATACTTCTTTCGATCCCCTATTAACACGACGTGGCCGCAGCGCGGAATTAATGAACAGAGGACGTTCTCGATGGGCGTCGGGGCCACGTTCTCCCCACCGGCGGTGATAATTAAATCTTTCTTGCGGCCCGTGATCCGCAGGTAGCCGTCCGCGTCGATCGCGCCCAAATCCCCCGTGTGGAGCTGGCGCGTGCTCGGGTCGACGGCCTCGTCCGTGGCCGTTCGGAGGCCGCGGTAGCCGCGCATGACCTGTGCGCATACGAGCGATACGTCACGCCATCGCAAACCGCCGTAGACTCTCTGTTGGCATCGCATCGATGGCGCCACGGCGACGCGGTCTCATGAAGACGCCATCGACGCGAGAGGCAAAAGGACACCGCACCTGACGTTCCCACCGCGCCACAGCACCTCGCCGTCGCCGCCGATCTCGACCTCGCCCCGCGGCAGTGGCCGGCCGCACGCGCCCACGGGTCTGGCCCCGTCCAACGGCCCGCAGACCGCGATGGCGCCGCAACTCTCGCTCATGCCGAAGACCTCCAGGAGCGGCATGTCCAGCGACCGCAAATAGCGCTGCGTCGCTTCCGATAACGGCGCCGCGCCCGTATACAACAACGTGCACTTGTCGAGGCCGCACGCTTTCCTTACCTTTTTATAAGCGAGGACCTTAAACAGCCCGAACGGCGCCGCTAATGCAATTCGAAAAATCTCAGGAGTGTGCTCGTGCCACCACAGGCCTCCCACTTTCTTCGCCGCTGTACCAATGGCCTTCTTCGCGCGGCTCGCGGCGTACGCCTCCTTTGCCTTCGATTGCATCGCCGCGGCCATCTTCTCCCAGACGCGCGGCACGCCGAAGAATAAAGTAGGTCTACATTGTAGTAACGTATTTTTGAGCGACCCTTTGAGCGCCATCGCGTCGGCGAAGTGGACCTGGGCGCCTGCGTGGGAGACGCGGTGACGGCGTCTGGGATGGCGACGCCACCGACGCGACGCCATCGACGCGGTGCTATCGAGGCCACCGTCGCCACGACGGCGTGGGAAGGGACGCCGCAAAACGAACCGCAGTAAATCGCCGAGTAGACGTCGATGCCCATGGCCGCAATATGTGATAAAGGTAAGTACGACACGAGCCGCGTCCGCTCGTCGAGCGGAATACGCGCGTGCATCATCGCACACACCTCGCTAACACTGTTGTGCGTCAATTCGACAGCTTTCGGGTTTCCCGTCGTGCCCGACGTGTAGACGAGCGAGGCGACATGTGACGATGATGCCGTGATGGGCAAGCGCGCGCCGCCCCTCCGAACGAAGGAATCATAAGCCAAAGCTGGTCTAACCTTCGATGATGGGGAAGCGTCCAGCAGCACGACTTTTAATGCAGGAAAATCCGTGAACACCTTCTGATAGGTCGTCGTGAGTTGCTTCGTCGACTCCAAGACTAGGACGCGGACGCCGCTCGTTCTTATGATGTGGGCTGCTTGCTCGTAGGTGTTCGTCGTGTATATCCCGGAGACGGTCCAGCCGGCCTTGAGAGCGCCTAGAGCCGCGAAGAACCAGCGCGGTTCATTAAACGCGTGCACGGCGACGCCCTGCTTCTCGCCGAGCTCTATCAATGACCGGGCGAAGGCGGACGATTCAGAATCGTATTGCTGCCACGTGTACCGCGCGCCGTCGCAGGCGACGAGAGCTATATCGTTTGGTGTTATTTTGGCGCGCTTGGCGAGAGCGTGGACCACGGTGGGGCAGTCGGGCAGGCGGCCGCCTTGCTTCGCGATGCGTTCTTCGCGTTTGCGGTTGCGCCAGCTCTTCAGGGCGCGGACCGTAATCGCGGCGAGGCCGACGCCGCCCCAGACGGCTGCTGTTGTTTTCAAGCGGCTGCTTGGCATGACTTTTTTGATAGTTTTCTACCGAAGGTATCGTCGCCTCGCTGAGGTTTCAGGGCAGAAAAAAGCCCTGGCTCTTGAGACCTTGTACGCGATGGCTTCGAGATTCTAGACTGCGGCGATTGCGGCAAAAGATGGCGCGTCGTTGAAAATAATTCGTGTAACAAAATGGCAGCACACAGATGCCCTAGTTTTGCCCCGCAGCACCAAGTTTAGGCCAAGCTCACGGAGAGCTTGCTAGTGTCTTACATGACGCTAGCCCGCACAGGCTAAAACTCGCAAAAAGTCGCTTGCGCAAAGCGGCAAACGATTAGTAGCCGATTCTGGCGCGCGTTACAATGCGGCCGGCCGACGCCTGTCGTTTGAAGTACCGTTCCGACGGCTCCGCGAGCCAAACAATCGAGCCCTCCAATACTGCGGGCGTCGACTCCTTGCCAGACGAACTCCTGGCACGCATCCTAAGCCCCGTCGACCTCAAAAGCCTCGTGCAGGCGCGCGCCGTCTGCAAGTCCTGGAAAGCCTCGGTCGAGGGCAAAGCGGTGAGCGACCTGCGAGGGAGCGGCTCGCGGCGCAGTCCGAGGGGGCCGCCGCGGCCGTCGTCTACGTGTAAACGGCGGCCCGCCGCGGTCTACGCGTAAGCCTCAGAAGTAACTAAAACAAGGGTATATTACGCCGGCGCCGTCGCCGCCGCGGGCGCCGAAGCCACCGCCGCCGCGAGCGCGCCCGGCCGCTTCTTAACAGGAGACCGTTCATCGTCCAGCGCCTCCAACCCATCAATGAATTCCTTCGCCGTTAAAGAACCGTTCCCATCGTCATCAATGACATCAAATAAAGCCCGCAATTCCCGGGTAGAATGGTCCCGCAGCTTCCGGCCCCGAGCCAGTACTTGACCGAACCCCCCGATTCTGCCCGCATCTCTCACTCTGGCAACAAACTTCGCCTTGGAAATTCCCCCCCTCCAACAAACCTCCTCTCTGGCCTTCCTCCTACGATCACGCGCCGCGACCCGCCCAATCTCCCAGACCTCGACCGCGTGTATAAATTCGTCGAAAGATAAACTATTGGACTGGTCTTCGTCAATCTCTTCAAAGATCTTGGCGAGTTTCTTATCCGACAAATCGGACAACTTCTGACCGTTCGGCAGGCCCGCATTCAACATGCCCATGCCGCCCTTACCAGTCCTCACGCAATGAACAAATTCGGTCAGTGAAAAATCCCGACCACCGGCCACCTTCGCCTTCCTGTCATTTTGATGTTCTTGGCTTGCTGGTGTCCCGACCAAGCCGGGGATCGTGGCGTCTCCACCACAGTACATGATTCGATCTCGGTTCACGAGTTTATTGGCACTGAGTGAAAACGTGAGTAAGTTCTGGGCCTTGCAGCCCGGTGAGCCTCTCCATCCTTGCTCTAACCTCTTCATGTTCTCTCGGAAGGAAGAACCGTCGTCCAGCGTCACACCTGGTATTCTACTACTTCTTCGCAGCCTCGAGCTTTTGCGTAAAGTCACATCGACGGGCGGCTCCCAGCCGCCGTCCGGTTCATCGTCGATGGACTTGCCGTTGTCCATCATACTCACAGCCTTCCGCGAGCGCCGGATGAGTCTGTCTTGCATCCTATTGCCCAGATGAAGGACTTGGTACTGAAGACCAAGCTCTTGTTCAAGGCAGGCGGTTTCTTTCTGGATGGAGGCTTCCGCATATTTCTGGAGCGCGGCGTGCAAAGCCTTGGGGTTGGGCGGCGGCATGGTTGTGTTGTGGGGCAGCGCCGGCGGCGTGCTGCATGCAGCGCGCTCTCGCGCTGCTCCAGGTTTGGGTGGCTCGCGGCGAGGGCTGCGCGGCGAGCTCTCCGGAAGAGTCGTCGCGGGAGCGCTGGAGGGGTTCTTGGGCCACTAGCCTTGGCTTGGCAAGACCAGAGAGCACCACAAAAACACCAGCTGAAAACACCACCTCCAAAGGCTGCCCCAAGACGCATCGGTGGTAATATGATCCTCACGCAGTGCGCCGTCTGCGCCACAGAGCTTGGGCTAACTTTGGGCAAGAAATGCGGCCGCTGCAGCACACGCTACTGCGGTCCCGAGTGCCAGAAACAACACTGGGAAGAGGGCGGCCATGACAAGCTCTGCAAACCAATAAAAAAAGCAGGCGGCGCCGAGCAGTATAATGCCAACACGAAGTACGCGGAGGCCGTCGCGGTCGCGGCGGAGGCGTGCGCCGAGGACACCAAGGGGCAGACGTGCTACATTTGCACGCAAGCTCTCCACTGGAAAACGAAGGAGGGCCTCGTACGCGGGTGTGCGTGCCGCGGGACGGCGGGATTTGCGCACGTGTCGTGCCTGGCGGAGCAGGCGAAGATTTTGTGTGACGAGGCCGAGGCGAACAATTTGGATATCAAAGTCTTGAATGCGAGGTTGGAACGGTGGTGGAAGTGTAGTCTATGCGAGCAAGAGTACCACGGCGTCGTGCGGTGTGCGCTCGGGTGGGCGAGCTGGAAGACGTACTTGGGTCGGCCGGAGAAGGACCAGGTTCGGATCCTGGCGATGGCGCAGCTTGGGAACGGGCTGTCCTACGCGTTTCGTTTCGATGATCAGCTTCGAGTTCTTGAGTCCAATCTGTCCACCCTGACGCGTTTAGGTGTGATAGAAGAGTGTATACTGGACATGCGCGACAATATAGCCTCATGTTACTCCTCGTTAGGGAGACAAGAGGAGGCTCTCAAGATGCGCCGCGAGGTGTACGCCCGGTCTGGTCAGCTTTCGTCAACTATCACAGACGATGTAATGTTCCTGCGCGTCCTGAATCTTGCTGTCTCGCTCCGCACAACAGAGCGCTTCACCGAGGCGAAATATTTTCTACGCGAACAGCTACCCAAGGCGCGACGCGTTCTCGGCGAAGGTCATCACACCACGCTCAGGATGAGGTGGACTTACGCAGAAACGCTCTTCAAGGACGACGACGCCACGCTCGACGATCTCCGCGAGGCCGTGACGACGCTCGAGGAGACGACTCAGACCGGGCGGCGCGTGTTCGGAGGCACGCACCCGCTCACAGTGGAAATTGAGAAAGATCTTCGAAAGTCGCGAGCCGCGCTCCGCGCCCGCGAAACGCCGCCGACGAGTAGTCACACATAAGAACGATTAAGTACGCGTCCGCGTTTTCTAAGGCCTCTCGATGTCTGTGAGTAGTCTTAGGGACTCGTAAATGCCTGTCTTTTTTCGGCCGTAAAACCCGCTCCAGCTCGAGCTTTTGGCAACGCGGCGAATATCGCCCGTGGCTCGCCCTCTAGGGTGCACGCGCTGCGAAATACCAGCTTGCATACCTCCAGACATCGCCTTCGAGCAACTGTGCGAACGGCTCCTCCAGGGAACCTCTCCATTTGGAGATGGCAAGTTTCCCTTAAGAGTTGCCGCGGCCCGGGAGCGCGCTGCAAACATGATGGATAGCAGTGGAAGTGGCCACAGCGGCGTCGCGGCCCGGGCAGCGCCGCACCAGGTGGCACAATTCAAAGCAAGGCTCGCGGCCGCGTCGCGGCCGGATCCGGCCCCTCCGAAGGGCCGCTGGGCCGCGCTGCGGCCCGGCGCCCTCGCCGCCCGGCCGGCCCGCCTGTCCACGATCGAGTCCGAAGAACTCAACGCCACGGGCCCCCGCCAGATGGTCCACGACACGTCGTCCTCGTCCAGCCGGAAGCCCCTCGCCCAGCAGGACTCGACGTCGTCGACGGCGTCCCACCTGAGAGACGTGGCGACGGAGGAGGGCCTGAACACGACGGAATCTTCGGGATTCGACACGTCCGGCGCGTCTTTTTTAGGACCGCTGGGTATAGGGCCCTTCGAGTCCTCGAGCGAGGGCGTGCCGAAGCCGCCGAAACCGCGGACCTTCTCCGAGACGGGCGAGGTCTCTCCACCGAGAAAAACGAGGCCGCCGGCACCGCCCGCGCGGCGGGACTGTCCGGCCATGACTCTAGAAAGATCCACAATCTTCGGGTTTCGCGAAGAAAAGGACAAGTACTCGATGCGCAAGTTCGGGTCCTGCTCGTCCTTCGACCGCCAGTCTTTTGATCATAGTGGCCATTCATTACTAGGTGTCGAGTCCGTGGCGTCCGACGACTCGCCGACCAAGGACAAGGACGGCGTGCGGCCGGCGCCGTCATTGTCGCCGTCGACCGTGCCCGAGGAGTCGCCGTCGCCGACGGCGCTCCCGGCGCCGCGGCATCCGTCGCGCGTTATTGCCTTTGCGGCCGTCGGCGCCGCGTGCGCCGCGGAGGTCGCGCTGCGCTGGGGGGCTGGTGACGCCTATCCGCGCGACGTCGCGCTGCGCGCGTCCGGCGCGCTCTGGTGCTTGGCCGCGCTGGCCGCGGCGCGGACGCTGTAGCCCCTCCCGGTCGGGGCGTGTACATAGCTATATAGTGGGGAGTGTCGGGCGTTCGCGTGTCTTCTGGGACGGTGCTAGGCTTAGGTTCAGGCTATCCGCGGGGTCTCTAGTTTTCGCCTCGCGTATGATCGAGGTTTGGAAATCGGGTTTTCCCTGGCGCAATCCCGCGCGAGTTTGAGCCCTTGCGCGATCTAACAATTGGCGTCGTCCTTCGCGCGGGTCAGATCTATAACGCACAAGCGACGAAGCGGCCCGGCGCGCCAAAAACGGTTGAAAAAACGTGATCCTAGACCACTGGGCCACAGCACATTAATTCACTGAACGCTGGACGAAATGGTGATGCTTCTCGTCGTAGTGCTCGCGGCCACAACACCGGCGGCGTCCTTCAAGCTACCCTGGTCGCGGTCCGCGCCGAAAAGCGGCGGCTACCAGCTCGGCGACATCTCGAAGGCCGTCTACCAGACGTGGAAAGACCAGAAGGACGGCAAATTTACGCCGGCGGTGAGCGACGCGTATGACGACGGCTACCGAGGCAGGTCCGAGTTCGCGCTGGACATGCCGAGGCCCGAGTTCAAATATTGTCCGCCGCGCGAGATGAGTCGGAACCTGTGCTCGTTCACGACCACCTCGGCCCCACGGACGACAAAGCCTACCTCGAGGCCTACAAGTACAAGGAGCTCAAACGGGGCGAGGACCCCGTGCAGCGCGTCCTCTACGAGCACTCCCTGACGTATCAGGGGCTCAGCTACAACAAGCAGGACTAAGTCACACAAACTAGCTTAATCCGCCCCCTCCTCAGGAGGAGGACCCGCCTGACGGGCGAGGCGCCGCGGGGGCCTTCGTCGAGGCGCCTCCGTGAAATCCAGCGCGACCGCCTGCTTCGCGTGGCGCGCCTCCGCCTGGTAGCGCGCCGCCTCCTCCGCGAGCGCATCCCTCAAGTCCCTATCATGGGCCTCCTTCTCCCGTTTTTCCCGCATGCGCTTCTCGAGGTTCGCCGCGCCGCGCGCCGCGCCGCGCAGGTCGACGCACGGCCCTTCGAGGTCCTCGCGCGCGCGGCGCTCGTAACTTCGAGCCTTGGCGCGGTTCTCGCGGTACTGGTCCGCGAGCTTCGTCTGATAGTTCTGCGCTGTTTCCTCGACGACGTCGTCCGCGCGGCCGCCCTCGCTGATCCGCTCGCGCTCCTCGCGGACGCGCGCGGCACGGAAGCGCCGGTTCTCGCAGTACTGCTGCGACGCCGCTTGCTGTAACTCCTTCTGGCGCGCGGCGTCGGCTTCTCGGTCGTGGTGCTGCCTCGCGGTTCGCCGCGGCGAGGGCGCCTCGGCAGGGTCCCCTTCCTGGTGCCGTCGGTTCCGCAGCGCCTCCGCTCTACAGCGAGCGTACTCGGCCCCCAACCCCGCCGGCAGCATTTCCTCGACGCGTTTCGTGATGACGACACTCGTGTCCGATTCTTCGTCGGTCGTGTCGTCTTGGGTCGTATCATTGGCATTGATACGAGTCGAACGCGCCGCCGCGACGGCATTGGGCATGTGCTTGCGCACGTACGGGTCCTTGACGAGCTGGTCCGTCAAAGGCCGTTTCTCAGCGTTCTTATTGAGTAAGGACGCCACCAGCTCCGCACAATCCGCCGAGTAGCCTATCACGTTCGGCGGCCTCGATTGTGTTATAGCGCGACACAAGGCAGCTAGTGATGGAGCCTCGAAGGGCATCCGCAGCACCAGAATCTCGTAAAACAGCACCCCAAGCGACCAGACGTCCGCACTTCTCCCATAGGGTTTCCCTTCGAAGATCTCCGGCGCCAAGTAGTAGGGCGTGCCGATGCGCGTCGACGCCAGCTGCGTCGCGCCACCTCCTGACACGTCGAGCTGCCGTGAGACGCCAAAGTCACCGAGCTTAGCGACGCCCTTCTTCGTGAGGAAGACGTTGGCCGCCTTGACGTCGCGATGGACGATGCGTCTCGCATGCACGTGTCTTAACGCTAATGTGATCATGACAAATATTGAAGCTGCTTCATTCTCTTGGTATGGTTTTCTTTCTGTTCTACGTTTGCTGATGGCCTGACTCAAGTCGCCGCCGTCGCAGTGCTCGAGCACTAAATAGAAGCGCTTCTGCTCGTCGCTCGCAAAGGACGCTATGAGCCGGCAGACGTTCGGGTGGCTGTGTTTGCGCAGCAGTTCCGCTTCCCGTCTAGCTTCGTCCCGCGCGGCCTTGTCGGCGCAGCGGATCTCCTTGATCACGACGAACTCGCGCGTGGTTTTGTCTCGACATAATAATGCCCTCCCAAACGCACCGGCGCCGAGCTGGTCCACCACCGTGAATTGGTCCATCTACGAACGTGTGGCGCGCTCCGGCGGCGGCGGGCAGCCTGTTTGCGGCGGGAAGCGCTGTAGCGCCCGCGCACGATGGGGCAGCCTTTTGGCTGGTACGCGTCGACGGCGCGGGACCGACGGATCGCAGAGGTGCTGTGAGAGTCCCCTGCGAGTCTTGGGCCGTGCGTTTGTCGTCGCTGGGCGTCGAGGCCGCGCCGCGCGCTGTGCAACCCGAACGAAAAAACCACCAAGACTCCCTCACAAAGCACACATTACTCCCCCGGCTTGTACATCGACGCCCAGGCCCGCTTGTCATACTCTGCATCGCGGTCCTCGAGGCTCGCCCGCCGCGCCTGCTCCCTCTGATGGACGACGTCGCGATTCCTCTCAACAGCATCCATGTCCAACTCCGCCGTCTTCACCTGGCCCAACGACCTCCCCAACAACTTCAAACGAGACTTCAACCTTCTACGTTCAAATTGCAACCGTCTTTGTTTCACGGCTAACGGTAACCAGGACAAATCAGCCTCGCGCAGTCTTCCGGTCAAGGTCCAGGGCGACGCCGACCGCCCGACCTGTCTGTAGAGTTCTCGATCAATACCCGTGTCGGCCCAGTTTTTGGTTGATGTGTGTTGCTTTTGATCGGTCCAACCAACGCGTGCGCCGCGCTCGTAGAGGGCCGCATCCTTGCTTCCATCTGCATATGTTATAGTAACAGAACCATCAATAAACCCGTCGACAAACAACCCTTCCAACGTCGAGCCGTCCATCCTTTCTAGTAAACCGTGGCCGACGCGTTTATCATTTGACCAACCACCGACGTACTTCAATGCTCGATATAACCCATTGTTGCCCCCGATATGCTTCCGCGTCGCATCCCCTCTCTCAACAGCCGGACACAACACCTGCCGCCCGAAGCCGCACCTTTTCCCTTGACTCCATTCTCCTTCGTAAGATCGACCATCGATGCACACGAAGTAACCTTTGCCATCAAACTGATCGTTCTTATAACAACCTTCATACCTACAGAACCCGCGACCCTTGTGCTTGAAGCCCATGCCGCAGCAGTAGTCTATACCTAATTGATTGCCCCACTGCTCCCGTCCTTCGCCATGCTTGCGATTGTCCTTGAAACGACCCGTATACGTGGGACCATTATCAGCGGTAACAAATTTACCAGAACCGCACATCTTGTCGTCGACCCACTCGCCTTCATACATATTCCCACTGACCCACCACCGTACTCCAAAGCCGTTCCTTAAACCGCTACTTTTGGACGCTTTCTGCCGACCCTTATCCTGATACTGACCTTCATAAAAACCACCATCAGACCAAGTATAACGACCTCTACCACAAAACATGCCGCCCGAAAAGAGCCCTTCGAAGCGATCGCCGTGGCCCATCATCAATACCCCCCTCCCTTCGGGCAGGTCTCGGTACCACATACCGACATATTGGTCATTGTTCGCCTTGTGGAGCATGCCTTCGCCTTCCTGCATGCCCGCCACGAAGTTACCACTGTATACGCTACCATTACTGAACACGCGTGTACCAACCCCATGAAATTCACCGTGTTTATAATGACCTTCATACGTGCCACCCCCATTGTAGATAAATGTGCCTTTGCCGTGGAACCGGCCACCCTGTAATTCGCCATCATAACTATCGCCATTGGTGAACTGAATTTTTCCTGAACCACTTATCTTGCCCCGTTCGAAGACACCCATGAGCTTGTCTCCTTTTTTCGTCTTTAACACGCCTTCGCCGTGGAACAAGTTATTCCTGAATTCGCCGTCGTACACCGACCCATCTTGTAAATGCTGGATGCCTTTGCCATGCTTCCTCCCGTACTCGTAGGCACCTTCGTACCGTTGACCGGTATGAGCAAAACCAACACCAACATTCACGAAGTCACTGGAAGTAAAAACACCATGCCCGTGAAATAAATTGTTGATCCACTCGCCGTCGTACGTGTTTCCGTTCGCATACGTAAGTAGTCCAAGACCCTCCCGTCTCCCCTGAATAAACTCGCCATGGTAGCGATCCAGATTCGGGTACATCTTCGTGCCTTTTCTGTAAATTTTGCCGTCCCGATGGACCATCTGAAACGCGGTGTCATTTTGCATGGCTGCCGTTTACTGATGTGGGGGCGCGGCGGCGGCGTGGCTGCTGCTGCTGGTCGTCGTCGTCCGCGCGGCGGCGGCGTGCTACGCAAGCTGTCGATGGCGCTTGCGTAGGCGTGGCTCCCCGCCTTCGGTACGTCCGTGGGGCAGCCCAGGAGCCGCGACGCGCGCGCAGCGGCCAGGCCAAAAGCCGGGACCCCGCACGAAAGCGGTGATCTTCTCGGGGTCGCGCATACGCGTCGGAGTCGTGGCGACGACTTGCCATAGGCCTGCTGGCGAGCGGTGGTGGCTTGCTAGTGTCTTAACTGGCCGCTAGGACTTGGTGCCGCCGAGATTTTCATCGGCCTCTGTCGCGGTCCGCGACTCGGACGCCGTCGCCGCGGCAGCGGCCGAGCTCCGCCGCGCGCCGTTCGAGCGGTGGGACGTCCCGGGCGCCGAGTGGCCGCCGCGCGAGGTATGAATCCTAAGTTAATTAAGGAGACCACGCACGCCGCTACGCCATATACGACAAACCTCGGCTACGAGTGAAGGTATGGTGTTGATGCGCGTGCGTGCGTAGCGTGCGTACTAAAAAACAAATCGGGCCAAGAATCGTTGCTGCTCAACGCGTGCCTGCCTTGCGCAGCCGGTGCGGCGTGGATGCAATGGGAGCGCGGCAGCGCCTCGACGCCATTGCCGCAGCGCCGCGAGCGCGGGCGTGCCTAGTCCTGACGTGCTGTCTCATCAGATGCTGCCCCATGGGCTCCAGCTGGAGCCCCAGCGGCAGAGCCGCGCGCCGGGGTCACGATAGACAGCGCAGCCACCGCACGCGGTGGGCCACGACGTCGCGGGCTTTCGCCGGGCGCAGACGATGGACGCGGCTCGTCGGCGCGCACATCGATAGCGCGCCGCCGCGGCTTGACTCTGACAACCAGGCCGCGGTTGATGTATTTTATTGTGATGTTGTTTCCGTAAATGCCATTCTCGCCGAACTTCGCTCGCCTTGCTCGAAAAACGAAAAAAACCCGCTCCAAAAGGCCCAGCTGCCAAGCTTGTGCCCCTTGCTGCTACAGCCCCAATTTGTGCTGCGACGCCGCGTAAACTCGCTGCACAGTTGGAATAGCTCACTGGACGCGATTGCAAGCGAACGCGTCCACCAGTACGACCAGTGCGCTTCATTTGCTGCTGTGCAGCTATTTGCTGTTAGCGCTCTGATTTCGTACGCTCGTGGATCTCGCGCATCACCCGGCATCGTTAACGCAACTTTGGTCCACAAGTACCGCTGCGCGTCGACGCTGCGTTACTTGGCGCCGATTTCAGTCCGAGAAGCCTCTCGAGGCCGCCACGACTCACAAAAACACCTTCAGCGGCCACGCACGCACGCGTCCGTCGACGCCGGCAGCATGGCGCCCAAGAAGCGCAAAGGTGCTAAACGGCCGGTGGGCATGTTGGCTCCGGAGACCAAAAAAGAGATCGATTCAAAGATCGAGTACCAGTGCAAGGCGCTCCTGGCGCAGCAGAGCGAGCCGACGAAGCTGTTGCCCCGCGATCACCCGCGCTTCTTCGCGAGCATCGACGCGACGAACGTCGACGACGAGTCGCTCTTGAGCATCTCGCTCGAAGATCTGCCGAGCGATAGAGTTTTTCTCAAAGACGGCGGGCGCGGCACGAACCGGAAGGCCGTGCAACTGTACCTCCGGGACCGGCTCGCGCGCGCCGGGCGGTCCGACGATGCCGACGCCAAGGAAGTGAAGCGGGCCAAGTTACGGGAGGACGGCGAGCTCGACCTCGAGTTCGCGGACCTCGACGACCTGGGGCGGAAGGTCAAGTGGCGCGAGGCGCTCGTGGACCCGGCGTCGCCCACCTTGAAGATCCCCAGGGACGAGTTCGTCGAGCGGGCCGGTGGAAAGGGTAAGAAATTCTGGGAGGCGCTCAGCAAGGAGCGCTCCGCCACGAAGGTCGCCAAGGCCAAGGAGCTCGGCGAATTGTGGGTCTCGACGCGCGAGCGTACTTATACGGCGTCCTAGAGTTGCGGTCGCTGAAGCATCGCGTCGACCTCTACGCCATCGACGCGACGTCCGCTCGACGGCGTGGCCCTCGTCCACCAATCGTCGTCCCCGCAGGCACGGATACGGACTTCTATCATCCAGATGACGACAAGAACAAGCACGACGGCCTGGTGCCCTTCGGCAACCCCAAGGGCGTGACGGGCCAGTACTGGGGCTGGGGCGACGCCGCCTGCGAGGCCATCTTCAAGGTCTTGTTGGAGAAGGCGTCCCCTGAGGAGTGGGCCGCGTTCGGGACGGAGTTCATCAAGATCGCTTGGACGGACGACATGTCGCGGGAGACGAAGCTGCGGGGCCTCATGCGCACCCTGAGTCGGTGCCTGACGGTCGCCGCGGAGACGACGCGCGTGCACATTATGATCGTGTGCTTCCGAGTCCGAACTCTTCAGCCTGGAACGGTAGCGGCGCGTCGACCTTCACGCCATCGACGCGACGCGTTCACGCCGACGGTTCTCCGCGCAGGCCAAGGAGAAGCTCGAGGCCGAGCTGCGGAAGGAGCGCGAGGCGCGGCGCGCCGTCGAAGCGTCGGCGCGGCGCGCGCCGCTCGCCGAGTTGAACGGCGACGCCGCGCCGGCCCCGGCGTCGTGCGACGACGCGGACGACGCGCTGCCCTTCGGCGACTTCGCGGCGCCGGCCGAAGCTTTAGATGGTGACCCGTCGGTGAGCGCCGCGCCGCCCGCGGCGCCGCGCGACGCTACGGCTTCGGCGTTTGGCGGTGCTGCGGGCGGCGACGTGGTACCTGAGACGCCCCGCGCCGATCTACTCGATGGTGCCCGCGCGCTCGACGCTTTAGATGATCCGACGGCGAGCGCCTCAGCCGAGACGTTGCGCTCGTTGCCGTCGCCCGGGCTCCGGGCGCTCGCTGCTTCGGACGCCTCGGCGTCTTCTCAGCGCGACGCGCCCCTCTCTTCTTTAGATGGTGCCGGTCTGACGCGCGGTGCGGCTGAATCGGCGGCCTTCGGCGGCTCGGACGCGCCCATGCCTCCACTGCGGCGCGCCGGCGACGATGATGATGATGATGACGACGACCCCCTCACGGAGGCGGTGCGCAAAGCCGGGGCGAAGCCCGAGACTCCAGGGGCTCGGAAGGCCCTGAACGATCTACCGCCGGGGAAGACGCCTTCGAGCGGCCTCGCGGCTCTGTTATTGCGCTTCAATCTATTTGCGGTCATCAAGGGGACGTGCACGGTCGGCGGGGGTTCTCTGATCGACGATTTGGAGGATTTGGACCAGGAGAAGCGGAAGGAGATAGGAGGTGGCGGCGGCACTCACAAGTTTTATATCTACAAGATCCTCTTGTTCGCGGCGCAGATGGCTCTCATCTACGGGAACGTCCGCTTCGAGGACATGGGCATCAGCATCTTCCGGTGCGTCTTCGGCCGCTTCGCCCTCGCAAAGATCTTATGGGTGGGCAAAAAGACGATGCTGGACGCGATAAAGATGCAGTTGCCGCTGCTCTGGGTTCCTTTGGAGATAAGCACCGAGGACCTGCCGTCGCTACCGGAATGGGTCCGCGTCGCGTTCCCGCGGGGCCTGCGCTTCGACTCGGTCTCTGTGATCAAGGAGCTCCTGCAGCGGTCGAACGGCCTGTTCTTCGACTGCAAGTGTTTGCTCTGGAACGCCACCTGCGCCGGCCTCATCGGCACCACCGCCGTGGTCCCGGCGTTCGCGCTCACCGTGGCCGGCGTGGACCCCGGCTCCCTCGTCGCGTCGCGCGGCGCGTCGCGCACGCGGGCGGTCGTGCGGTCTTCGGCGGTGGGCGGCTCCTCTGATGCGGTGTCGTCGCTCTTTGCGGCGGACTTGGTCTACGAGACCATCGACTTCTCGTTCGCGGAGGCGGTGCCGCGCGGCTCGGCGCTCCTGTCGTCGTAGCTCGGGCTCCCGCCGCTCGAGGTGTCGGTGCCTTACTTCTACATCCGCTTCCACAAGCCGAACTCTTCGAAGCTCACGGAGTGGTTCCTCGTCGACGACTTCGCGCGGGTCTGTCCTCAGCTCAATCGCAATGATTGGGACCGGGTGTCCGCCTGGGTCTTCGAGTCCAAGACGCTGCGCGCGCTCGCGGCCGGCGCGGCTCTGATCTTCCGCGGGATGAACGTCCGCGACGTCGCGCCGCCGTGCTCGCTCCTCCACGTCTTCAACCCGATCCCGGAGTGCCAGAAGAACCAGACGTACACGATCTGGGCCGGCGTCGACTTCGTGATCGTGCTGCCGGACGGCCGCGTGCTCGACAAGCGGCTCTTCCTCCTCGAGCTCCTCAAGGCCTACGCGGCCTGAGCTCCTCCATGCACCTTAACGCCGCGACCGAAGCCGCGCGACTGTGCCATTCTCTTACGTAACGATTTATTGTTGAACTGTTGTACTTATGTATTGGGGCGTGCGCGCCTGTCGCGTTTAGACCACGCCTCCCGAGCCGCTGACACGTCTAGGTAGTCGTGTGAGGAGCGTACTTTAGCTTTGTTTGGCAATTCCGACGTCTGCGGCCTCGGCGCGCCGCGGGGCCGTCGTCCTGGCTGCCCCAAAGTGCGGCGCTGTCGTTTTTAGGGCCAGGGACGAACCCGAACTTTAGTCTGAGGTTTCCCTCGGACTCGGGGAGAACTCAGACCTGGGGAGAACTCAGACTCGGAGAAACTCGGACTCGGCCAGAACTCAAACTAGACTAGAACTCAAACTCGACTAGAACTCAAACCGAACTCGAACTCGGACCAGACTTCAGACTAGGACTCAGACCCGGACTCGAACTCAGACCAAGCTCAGACTCGGACTCAAACTCGGACTCAGACTGGGGTCAGGACTGACCTCGGACTAGGATACTTTCGTATAGTAGAGTCGACTTCAACATCGACCTTCAACCGAAGAACTCGGACTCGGGCTCGGACTCGGACTAGGACTCAGACGCGGACTCAGACCCAGCTCAGACTCGAGCTCAAACTAGAGCTTAGACTCAGACTAAAACTCAGACTAGAACTCAGACCAGGCTCGAACTCGAACAAAAGTCAGACTCGGACTCGAGCTCGGACCAAGGCAGGGACGAACTCAGACCTGCGAGAACTCAGACTCGGCTCAAACCCGAACTTTTTGGTTCGTCCCTGGCCCTAGTCGTTTTGTGTGTTTGCTAGTGTCTTACGGGACGCTAGCTCGCTGGTCAATAACTCTGGCAAAAAACCATACGGCGCAGTGTAAATTGCTCAAATACTGGCTTCTTGAGTTATATATCTTCCTTGCCTCGCTGCGAAAGCGACTTGCCGTATCTATACATATATAGGTGCGCAGCTGTGCCTCACGCCGTCGCCGTGATGTCGGCGCTCGAAGCGAGAGCCGCGCAGCACCGCACGAGCGCGCGCCTCGAGCTCCACCAGGAACGACGTCGAAAAGAAGCGTTAAAACGGCAAAAAGACGCAAGGAGCGACCGGTCCAATAGGGCGCGGCAATTACTGGAACCGGAAGCGCCTATAGAAGTTGATCAACAACTGACGAAAGCACAAAGAAAAAAACAACGAGCCTTCGACGAAGCGAGACAACGGGCCGAGCGCTGGTCCGGCGAGCTTTGTAGCTATGACTGGTTGTGTGATATACCTGATAACTTAAATGGTACCAATACATCTGAAGGCTGGTTTTGTATACCTAGACCAGAAGGTAGACGAGTGGTCCTAGTAGCCTCGAAGGGCAAGGTCGACACGCGACAGACGAGTGGAGATCGGTTGCACCAGTTCTCGTGCGACTGCTTACCCGGTGGTTCTCTACGCACAAAACATAAACCACAAACGATTCTCGATTGCGTCTTCGTCGAGCACTCCTCCACTTATGTTATTACGGATTGTATGTGCTGGGGCGGCTACGACCTGTACACATGTGCTGCGGAGTTTCGTTTTTATTGGTTGCGGACCAAGTTACAAGAGTGCCAAGCTGAGAGTTCAGAAGAGGACGAGTTCCGTTTGGAAGTAGCGCCGTACTTCGACTGCGACCGGCAAGGTCTCTCAAAAGCCTACCGGGCGCCTTTGCCGTACCTGCGGGACGGGCTATTGTTTTACCACAAGCAGGGCCACTACGCGTGCGGCCACACGTCTCTTGTGTGCTTATTTAAGGATGAAGAGTGCACGAGACGGTTCAACGCCGATAGCGGTGGCGACCTCATCGCCGCGTTGAGGGTTGCCTCTGGTGCTGCGGTGACGGTCGACGGCGTTTCGTTTCCCATCGTCGGCGAGTCTCTGGAAGAACCGTTGGTCGAGGGCGAGCTGGCCCGCTTTGTTGTTGTGGCTGCCAGCGACGGTTCCGTGTGCGTGCGCGCCGAAAGAAGGTGCTCGCCCAAGAGGGCGGTGGCCGACTGCGCTTCCAAAATAGCGTTCTTCCTGCGACGGCGCGCGGGCGGCGGGCTCCGGTTCAATGACCTGTGGGTGCGGTCGGCGGGACCCGCAAACGAAAGCTTTATGTTGTCTAACTAATGTGTCACACAAATGATCGATTACTCCTCCCCGGGATTAGCGACCCTCGAAAAGAGCCCTTCGAGCGCCTGCCGCTGCTCGTCGACGGACTCGAGCTGCGCCTTGGCCTCGGCGGCGTCGACGCCGTTGTCCATCAAGACGTCTAGGGGCACGTATTCGAGCGTGCGTTCGTGGGTGCGCGCGAGGTAGACCTTGGGCTGTTTCCCCGCCTGCGTAAAAGACCGTCTGGAGCTGGCCTTCAAACGAGCGATTCGAGGGTCAATGTTCTAGCACGCCGGAACACGCCTGCACGGCCTGGGCGTACCGCGCGGCACACAGACACCACTGGTCGCCGGGCATCACGCCGGGGAACATCCACTGCGGATTCGGCGTGCTCAGGTCGTTGCCCACGCTCGCGGAAAACTCGAGGAACGCGGCCGTCGCCTCAATACACACGGTGTGCCGGCCCTCGTCGTCCCGGCCCGTGCTGCAGTGGCCGTCGCGGTAGAAGCCCGTGCCGATGCCGCTTCCCCTTACATCGGCGCAGCAGCACTCGAGGTCGCCTCCCAGGACGTTTCTAGGCACGGAGATGCCCGGGCCCTCACGCGGCTTCTCGAAGAGCTGCGTGGCGCGTCGCGGCGTCGTGGTCGTCGGCTGAAAGGCGACTGCTGCTGAGGCGACGAGAATGAGAAACCGCATGGTTAGGTCTCGTATCGCGTTATGTGTCGTGTCGCGCAGGACTCAGAGCTGTCGGAGCCGAATGCCAAAGCGCTGGGTTCCACTTGATCAATCTTAGCCCCACTTGGCACGTGCCGACCTGTAAGCACGGGGAGGCTGTTGCCTGTTCCGCCGGTTCGTTCGGCGCGTAGATGGCGCGTTGAGAGCAGATTTGTTGCCGAGATAATGGGCTAGCGGCATGAAGACACTAGCAAGAACAGCTTTGGCCGTAAATCAGGCTGTACGCCGCGCGCGTAGCTCTTAGAAGGTCAACGCGCTTCCAGAGCACTGCCAGTATCCCAGCGATCAAATAGCACCACCGCGCGCCGCGCGCGAGCCCCGTCATTTTACGGCACACCTCCATCCGGGATACCACAGCGCAAGCAAACACCAAATAATGGAGCCAGCCGACTACTTAGTGCACGTCAACGCTTTACTCCCCTGCCTCGTCGTCTACTACGCTTTATCAATACAAAAAAATGTCTTCCTGGCCGTGGCGCTCTACGAACTCGTTTTAGTGATGGGCCCGATCCTCACACGACGTCTAAGACGAGAGAGCACAGGCCTAAAAGCAGTGGAACGACTAGGCCGATCATTAACAAAACCTAGAAAATGGACGACCTGCGTCCAGGCCACGACCGGCACGTTGTGTGCTGTGGGCTTTGGGGGCTTCTTCGTCTACCTCGCGATGTTTCAGAGACCGCTCAAAGTGCTAGGAATTGAAAAACAAATACGGGACGGCACGGCGGAGCGGGGATTGGTCCTGGGATCAGTGACGAGAGACGCGTTCCTCGTTTTTACGGGTTGTTGGTTTTGTACCGTGAATCCGCTCGTCGGATCTCGGCGTCCCGTCGTGTAGAGGCGCCTTCACGCCATCTTCATGAATCGTCTCCGGGAGACGAGGTCGTGGGTGGTCGCTTTTTTTATTTTGGGGCTGTTCGGACCGATTTGACAGAAATGCTCCGCGCAGGTCGAGGAGTTGTTTTGGAGAGGATATATACATGCGGAGCTCGGGAAACAACTTGGTAGTACAGAAGAGGAGGTCTCGTCGGCAGAGGACGACGACGAGGACGACACATCAAGACGATCAAGGGGTCTGTTGGATGCGGCAGGCCAGACCGAAACGTCGCGATTGCTCGCGGCTCTCTACTTCGGCAGCTTCCACGGGGTGGTGGGGTACGTCGTGGCCGGTATTGTACCCGCGCTGGTCGTCTTCGCCGCACTGGTATTTGCGGGCCGAGCCTGGACGTGGCTCGGCGAGCGCCACCCCTTCGGCTTTCCCTTCCTCGTGGCGTCGCACGCGGGGTGTGATGTGTGGGTGGTCCTCGCCGTGTCTGCCTTAGACTTCGGGTGGGCGCATAGAAATGCTTTACGGGCCGCGCTGGCCGTGTCGCTGGGTCTTTGTGGGGTCGGCGTCTTTCTATTGGCGATGGCCTGGCGCCACGAGACGTTCCCGAGCCGCCCGCGGTGCCTCGCGGCCGACGAGGAGCCGCTCGCCGCGCCCTTGACGCGGACGCGGTCGAGCGAGCGCGCGGGCGTGGGCCTGGTTTAACGTATTGTGACTTTTATCTTCTAGTGCCGCGTCGACGGCGTCGCGGAGTGGGCCCCCACCCTTCGAGACGTCTCCGCGCCAGCGTGCGGGGCTTGTCCAAAAGGCTCACTCGAGCTTGCCGCGCGCCTCTCAAAAAGGCACGCATCCGCCTTAGCTGTGGAAACGCGATCGAAAGGCAGCTTTCTGCGCTGCCCCGCAACGCGTGCCGCCCCAGGAACCGGCGCGCGCGAGCAAAAAGGTCTCGCATAAGGCACAGCCAGGAGCCGGGGCAGCCCCTCCGGCCGACGGAGGAGCGCCATAGAAGCACCATGACCGACGCCGGCGGCGGCTGGCTCGCCCACGTCGACCCCGCGACGGGCGCGACCTACTACGCCCGAGGGGCTGATGTCCGGTGGGAACGGCCCTCGGAGGCCTCGCAAGCGCCGAAATGGCAGTCGCGCGTCGATCCCGCGACCGGCGCGACCTACTACTACAACGAAAGTACCAGAGAGACGTCCTGGACGCCACCGGTGGAGAAGGAGGAGGAGGCGGGCGAGTGGCGCGCGCGCCGCGACGAAAACAGTGGCTGCGACTACTACTACCACTCGGTGACTGGAGAGACGTCGTGGACGAAGCCCGACGAGCCGCGGCGGCGCCTCTCGTCGGCGCGCGTCCCGGAGGAACCCGAGGAGCCGCGCAAGCTGGCGCCTCTTCCCTCTCCTCCTGCGTCGCCCCCCAAATCCTCGCCGGAGCGCACGTCTCCCAAAATGGAACGGCGCGTGTCCCCGAACGTCGTCGCCCACGTGCCGCCTCCACCAATTATGAAGGAGCCACCCGCGCGGCGCCCCTCACTCCCAGTGCCGCCGCCGCCGCTCCCGGCGTCGCCCCCATCAAAACGCCCATCACCACCGAAACTACCGGTCACGAGGACGTCCCTCGACACGACATCTTCAGAAAGTAGTGACAACGAGTCCGTCGCCCTGTCGACGTCCGTCCCCGCGCTAGCGCAAGATTACGAGGGCCACGACTTTCCCACCTTCGCGAAGGCCCGCTTCCAGATGCACCGGAAAGGCTTGTTTAAAGCGAGGACCGAATTAGATAAGATCTGTCGCTGGAAGAAGGCGACGATGAAGCTCGCACTACTTGAGAGTTGTTGCCGCGACGCGGATTTGCTGGCCGAAGCGCTGCAAGCTCATAGGAACGTGACAGGGTACATGGGCGATCGATCTTCCTCAAAGAATAAGGAGGGCCACAGGTCTAAATTAGTAGGGCAGTTAATACGCTGCAAGCAGGAGCTGCGCGATGAGGTGTATTGTCAGTTGGTCAAGCAGACGACCTTGAATCCGTCCTCTGAAAGTACAATACGAGGCTGGGACTTGCTTCTCAGTGTCCTGGCGACGTGTCCCCCTTCTGAACAATTAGCACCGCACGTCGGGTGGCACTTCGGAGAACACTTGTCGTCGACCCAAGAGTCGGCGGACTATACACAAAGTGTCGCGAAATACGCGGAGAAGTGTTTGGTCGCCTTACCTCAAGTAATGAAGTTGGGCTGCCGGAGGGAACGGCCCACGTTGCTCGAGGCGCAGGCTACCGCCCGAGGCGAGGGTATTCCGGTGCGAGCGTATCTTGTGGATGGGAGGCATGTCACTCTGTCAGTAGACGCGTGGACCACTGCCTTAGATTTAGCTGATGCTCTCGGTGACGAGTTAGGTGGTGTGTCGAGACAGGACGGTCTTAGAGTGTTCGAAGTATCAGATGAGGCCTTACAAGAACGGTGCCTCGATGACGACGAACGCGTTTTGGATGTCCTGGCGTACTGGGACCGCATGCAATCAATAGACAAGAAGAAAAGACGGAAGTCGGCGCACTACAAGCTCATGTATAAGGTCCGGTACTTTTTTAGCGATGCCCTGTCGTCGCCGACGGCCGAAGAGCTGCACTACCAGCAAGCGCGCCAAGACATCTTAGATGAGCGGTATCCCTGTTCCCTACCGGAGGCGTGTACCTTAGCTGCTCTAGCTTTACAAGAACAATACGGAGATAGGAATGAGCATTCATTAAGAGTCATCCAGGGCCAACTTAATGTACATGTGCCGCCCTCGGCGCGAAGTGATCGGGACCTGGTCGCCTCACTAGAACAGCGCATCCTGAAGCTCTACGGAAAATTGAAGGGCTACTCTCCAGAAGATGCGAGACGGGCCTACGTCTCGACGTGTAGAGCGATTCCGGTCTACGGCGCGGCCTACTTCGAGGCCAAACCGAAAACTACCGAATATCCTTCCCAGGTCGTATTGGCGGTGACGGCGACGGCGTTGCTGGTCGTCGATCCTTCGTCAAGAGCCGTGCTCAAATCGTTCTCGTATGGCTCCGTCGTGACCTGGGGCCACTCGTCCGCCTCCTTCGTGGTCGTCGAGGGCGATGAGGTGCACCACACCAAGGTCCAGTTCGCGACGCAGCACGGCCGCGAGATGAACGATTTGATCCGGGCCTACGTCGAGGCGCTCGTGCCTTCTTCGGCGGCGGGGGAGGACTAACAGGGAGTGCCTGTTAGACTTTCTTAGGTAATCGCGCGGGGGGGTTTATTCCTCGCTCTGGCGTTTTCAAGTCAAAAGAAATGTCGGGTGCGGCGCGTTTGCGAGCTATCGCGTCCTGGACCGTTGCGAGATCCTGGCCTGCACCCACCGTGTACGGGTGCAGGGATCCAAAGACCCGGTTCATTTTGGACGTGGCGTCCTCAGCAGCCAACAACTACGCGGGTTCCCTTTGCTGAACTGGGGCGCTTCGAAGAAGGAAAGAAACTGTTGCGCACAACAATACCCGTGGCGCGGCGCGTTCTCGGAGAGAATGATGAGACTACGATCCTGTTGAGGTGCAATTACCCGATGGCGCTCTACAAGGACCCCGACGCCACGCTCGACGATCTCCGCGAGGCCGTGACGACGCTCGAGGAGACGGAACGGACCGCGCGGCGCGTCCTCGGCGGCGCGCACCCAATCACAATCACAATTGGGCAATCGCTACAAATCGCGCGAGCCGTCCTCCGCGCCCGCGAAACGCAGTCATCGGCGCGTGCGTAATAAAACACAAACACTTACTCAGAACGGCGACCGCCCCTTTTTACCGAACGCCGACGCCGCGCGCGACAGCCGCACCGCCGCCTGAATCTTGGCCAGGGGCTGCTTACCTACTTTCTCCGGATGAAGGGCGAACTCGCGATACGCCGACGCGTCCGCGTCCAGCAGAGGCAATTCCAAGTCGCCGACGGCCTCCGCTAATTTATCTTGTAAGCGAAACGGATCCCGCACGTCGTCTCGTAGTAGATCGACACAAAGTTGCAGATCGCGATGCGTCGCGTGCACCTCGCTATGCCTCTTCTGCGCCACTTTCACCAGCGTGAAGAAGCCCATCTTCCTCAACCTCTCCCTGATATCTTCCGACTCCTTCGCCAGCTCCCGCAACACCCAGGCCAACATGACCGTCATCCCGTGGAACTGATTCCACCTCGTAAAAGTTTGCAATAAAGCTTCCGGTAGTCGTGCCGGTCCTAACAAAAACTCCAACGCTTGAGGTCGCCGATCGCCTCGCAACGTGTTCAAACAAACACACAACGCCCACCAGTGGATCCGTCGGAGGTCCACCTCGGACGGTGGTTCGTCGTCCTCCGTCGTTCTCGCACGAGAAGACTTGGCGATGCGCATCGTGCACTCGTCGACTTGCGAAGAAGGGACATCATCAACCACGAGCGCTTCGTAGTTGTAGGGCGGCGGCCGCGGCGCCAAATTTGCGAGAGGCGCGGTCTTCCGTAACTCGTCGTCCGCGTCCCTCGTTTTGAGTCTCAATTCCACACATCTAGCATGCAGCAACCGACAGGCCAAAACCAAGCCACCACACTCGAAAGGTATGTTTCCACATACCCCCCCATGAAAGGCCATGTTCGCGCTGAGACATAAGAAATATTGTAGTGATTGTAAATCATCGCGCAAGACACCGGGACCGTTATGTAATCTACTACCTTTTCCTGGATCTAAATAGCGCAACAACCTAGAAGGTGCCTCCAGCTCCCACATCTCGAGCGCTTGACTCGGATCAACAGTATGGTTGCAGATGTAGCGAGCGCATTTCCGGTATAAATCCCTGATCAAATCCCGAGACATGGGTTCCGACGACACTTCATCATCCATGGCCTCCACATCATCGAGAGCAGCAAAATAGGTAGATGGTGTCCTATTCACATCGCTACACTTCTGGAACCGCTCCTTCTTCACCCTGTAGAACTCTTCTAAAAATAACATGGCCTCCTTGACCACGCGCTCAGCTAACTCCCGGTCCTCCTTAAGTTTCATTCTCCTGATCACCTCAGCCCTTGTCTTGGCTTTAGGTAAGATAACAGGATCCGTCTTCTCTTGAAAGGCCTCCTGGATCACTTCCAGATCATGCGGATCCGCCTCCCAGCCCTTTTCTTCCGCATCTCGTAGAGCCTTCCTTAAATGCCTTTGTGCCGTCGTCACATCATCGGCAACTCGGTGGAAACCAGTACTGAAGCCTTCCATGGAATAACCCGAAGACGAGGGTGCTCTAGGTCTGTTTCGTAATTGTTGCAACGAAGCATCATGACCCCACGTGATCGTACTCAACAAAGCGTCTCCCTGGGACGGCTCGACGATATACCTCTCGCCAGCTTTCAAAGATGCTATACGCATAACAGTAGTCCCGTCCCGCTGCCGTTTGATCTGATCGACCTTCTGCAAACCCAAAATCATCTCTATTTTGTGTATAAATTCTCCCCAGGCACTCTCCGGTTCCCTCCTCAGATATTTTTGAGTTATTTCTTTGATATTATTGCTTTCGCCGGTCTTGTAGACCAGGATAGTGATCGAATCCGTGGCAAATTGTTCAGAGTAGTTGTCGGGTACTTTCCCGTGGATGTCGAGCAAGTCCCGCTCGTACCACCGTCTTTTGGCTTCCTTCTCCTTCTCGATGGCCTCTTCATCCCTACCGGGGAGCCAGACCGGCACTTCCCGCAGCGCTCGCACGCCGTCGGGCTCGTATTTCTTCTGGAACTCTTTTTTCTCTCGAGAAGCGCGTCGTCTCTCGGAATAGACGTTCCTACGTCTCGCCTCGTCGGCGTAGCCCTTGGCGCGCATCTCCGTTGCGGATTGGGTTGCTTTTCCCCTAGAACTTTCGATCATCGAGGCGCGCCGGGCGGCGGGGTGCAAGGGGGTTGTTTTACTTTTGATGGAAGGCTGGCGTCTTCTAGGCCGCGGCACGGGCTGCGCGTAGACCGAGGCCGCCATGGGGGCTGCCCCTCTTTGTATTTGAGTATACGCGGCGGGGAGGCAGCCTTGGTGCTCTGCAATGTCGGGCGCTGCGGCTGTGTATTAGCTAGGCCTGTAACACACTAGCGACAGTTGTGTGACGACCCGAGTAGCGCTTGACGGGCGTCCGGCTGACATATTGATCGGCAGACGCAGTCTAGGATCACATTCATGGCGTCCCGCAACAGCCACAAGACGCGGCGCGAGAAACCCGCGCGCCAGCGACCCCCCGACAAAGTAGTTTTATCTTTCTCTTAATTCTCGGGGGATGGGGCTCCCAAAACTGCCAGGGACTATAAACATCATCGCCTCCGGTCGGCGATCTGCAGCTCGCCGAACGCGTGGAAGACGCCGTTTCCTCTCTGAACACAGCTACCGTTGGCCAAGAACGTCGGCACGCCGTCCAGCAACGCGTTCTTCAGGTCCGATAACTTGGTAGGCTTCGGCAGGACACCAGACGAACCGTTCGCACTATATTGCCGTCGATCCGCCTCGAGGATATTTCCCGTGAGGTTGAAACACACGGTCGGCGGCCGCTGCTGCCGCACCTCCAAGTCGCGGATCGCCCGTATCGCCTCGTGGCCGACCATCGTCCCATCTCCCGGTTCTGGTGCCTGGCCGTCGATTTCCCGTTCGAAATACGCTAAGCGCTTCTGGGCGTTTTGGATCCTGTCCGGACCGAACGTTAATGAGAGAGCGAAGCCGTCCCTCGGTGAGAGCGTGTCGGTCTTCAGCTCATGATCTTGCCGCTTCTTCTCCCTAGCTGCCGAGACAGCGCTACAATAACTCTCGGATAACTGCTGGTCCATCGTCACCACATGGTACCTTCGGACTCGTGTCAGTCGAGTGGCATGCTCCCCGGAAATGGCCGTATCCAGCTCGATCTCCAAGCCCGCATTCTCCTGACATAACCGCTGGAACAAAGTAGCCACCATCTGCCTCATCGTGCGCTGATCATCCACAACCAACACGCGCATCTTACCTCTTAACTTAAGTACTCGCGTGTTGTCCGACGGTCGTTCCTCGACCATCGTGTCCTCTACTGATCCTGCTGGTGCCCGCTTCATCCTTGTAGCTAACCACAATAAAGTACCGGGGCCACCGCTACTACCAAGTGTCGTTTTCACATCTGGACATACCGGCGACTCCAACTGTATTCCAGTACGTAAAGCGCGCCACCACTGCCGCTGCGGAGTGTGTTCGTAGAGATTCGTAGCCGAGGGTACGCGAGGCAAAGCATCAGCTTCCTTCATCTCTTCGTTCTCCTCGTCGACCTCCACTTCCGGACCGCCGTGTAAGGATAACACGTTGGCTATGAGATCAGCCAAGCGCAAGCCGATGCCCGTCGACCGAGATGCCGCCGCCGTGTCGGATAAATCCTCATGCGGGACGGCGTCGCCCGTCGTAAACGCCATCAGCACCCTCTTCTGTTGCGCCGGCGCGATGCCCGGGCCCGTATCAGCTACAGCTAACACCACATCGGCCATAGAAGATGAGGAATGCTCGAGGGCTGAACAGAAGATCAGCACTTTTCCTGTCGACGTGAACTTCGCCGCGTTACTTAGTAAGTTGGTCATGAACTGGAGGAGCAGTACTCTATCTGTTAAAACAGCCAGAGAACCGGGTTGCGGGGCATCCACTATCAACTCGACGGCATGTTGTAACCTAGGACCTTGCAACTCCGCCGCTCTTGCGCATAACGCCCCGAGATCCACGACGTCTTCTTTGGGCAGGTACGTGCCGTTCTCGATCTTCGCCACATCTAACATATCATTCAAAGTGTTCACGGCGTGCTGGCAGACCACTCGCTGATGTTCCGTGAGCTTGCGGACCGCATCCGGCAGGCGCTGCATCATCTGCTGGCCGCGTTGGGACGACTCCGTCTTCCTCGCATCTACTAGTCTTTCCACTAATAAAGGTTTGGTGCCTTGAGTATCCGTACCTAGTGACGTTAAGGCGCCTCGCAGTTCCTCGACCTTCATGCGTTTAGCTAGTTTCGTCGCTTCTTCGGCGTCAAAAGGCGAACCAGCTAACAGTGAAAGTTCGACCGTTTCCGAGACTCTCTCAGCTAGCGCTAGTACAGCCCCGACGACGTTCCGGATCTCATGATAGACATGTGCTGATATAGTAGCTTGAGCAGCTTGGGCCGCCTCGGCTTCCCTCTGCTTCATGATGGCGTCCTGCTTTTTGCGACTTTCAGAGATGTCCTGGCCGATGCCCACAACACCTACTACTTTCCCGGTCTCGTCTCGTCGCGTCGTCGCGTTCAGCAAGATAGATATGAGTTTGGTCGACGTCTTGTTCAAGAGGGGAAACTCGAAGTTCGCCGTCTCGATGCCGCGCAACGCTCGACTGATGACCTCAGCCACCATGGGCCGGTACTGGGGCGAAATAAAATTGTCCACCAATGAATTGCCGAGCGTTTCCGAAGCCAAGAAACCGGTGAGGTTCGCACTACACACATTCCAGACGTTCACGTCGCCGTTCATGTCGACGCCGAAGATGGGCGCGTTCGCGCTATCGATGAGTCTCGAGTACTCCTGCTCCTGGGCGATGCGCGCCGTGATGTCCTGGCCGATGCCGACCACACCAATGACGTTTCCTTGCTCGTCTCGTCGCGTCGTGGCGTTGAGCAGAATTTCCACACTCTTCCCGGCCTTCGTCACGAGAGGGAATTCAAAGTTCGCCGTCTCGTCGCCGGCCAAGGCCTTCGTAAAGACTTCCTGCACGCGATCGCGATGCTCCTCGCGGATGAAGTCCCTTACTAAATTCTTGCCCTTCGTATCTTCCCTCGAAAACTCCGTCACGGTCTCGGCGTTCTTGTTCCACACGTTGATGAGGCCGTTCACGTTGACCCCGAAGATCGGCGCGTTCGCCGTGTCGATCAAACGCGAGTACTCCTGCTCCTGCGCGACGCGCGCCGTGATGTCCTGGCCGATGCCCACGACGCCGATGATCAGGTCGCGCTCGTCTCGTCGCGTCGTGGCATTCAACAAAATCTCGACGCTCTTCCCGGCCTTGGTCACGAGGGGAAACTCGAAGTTCGCCGTCTCGACGCCCGATAGGGCCTTGCTGAAGACGTCCTGCACGCTCGACTTGTACTGGGGCGTGATGAAGTCGTCGACCAGGTGCCGGCCC
>JACLAA010008108.1_pt1 | contig 33316 bp, 23 predicted proteins | sample 8027891 | NCBI WGS metagenome assembly JACLAA01 (sample SAMN15724900, study PRJNA655200) | protist metagenome | isolation source: fluorescence activated cell sorting (FACS) single amplified genomes of... | place: Spain: Blaines Bay Microbial Observatory, Mediterranean Sea | collected 2016-01-19 | reverse complement strand
TTCGCAAGGATTCAAAGCACACGCATCGCGCAGGGGCGTTTACGCCCATTGCGAACGTTTCCGTGGAGAATAAAACTTTCACGTTACCGCGACAGAAAAGCATTTCAACGATTTCTTTCACGATTGGAAGTAAACCGGCGTGATGTACTCCTAAACCGCGAGAGAGCAGTTCACGAACTCTCGTGACTTGTGGTAAAGTTCGGTCAGCCGGGGATAATCGAGACAGAGCTTTTTCACAAAAGATGTGCGTTTCATGTTTTTCTTTTGACGTCGTCAAATCTACGCCCGTGATACCATCCGCGAGTAAATCGCACTTTCGTTTACTAAACGCAAACACAACCATGGGAAGAAACAATTTCTTCTCCAACGTGCGTATGAGCTCGACCCATTGATTTTTACCGGTGTTTGTTTTCGTCGATTGTCCACTTCCAGTCGTTTTCACGGATTGCTTAACGAAACCTTCTCTTTGCTGCGTGCGATTTCTGCTGCCAGCGCCGGACCCACCTCCTCGACCTGCGTTTGGTTTCTTCACCTCTTGCTTGTTCAAACCTTGATCTTTCAGCAGCGCAGCTTTCACGCCCATATCTTTCCTCTCTTTCGCTTTCAGAGCTTTTTGGTAGCCGAGCGGTAGGAACTGTTCTTTTTCGCCGACGAGATGAAAATCCTTGTCGGGATCGTCGCCGCCAAAATATAGCTCGTGCTCGAGCGGAACTGGTCTTTTCTTCGTGCCCGTGATGAAAACTTTTTTCCGTTTCGTTTTACCTACCCACCCGGCGAATTCGCGAACGTTCGGTACCGTGGCGGAAAGCATGACAATACCCACGTGTTTCGGCAACATGATGATGACTTCTTCCCAGACGACGCCTCGTTCGCGATCGTTGACGTAGTGGACTTCGTCGAAAACTACCCACTCGACGTCTTTGATGATATCCGCGCCTCGATAAAGCATAGAGCGTAAAATTTCCGTGGTCATAATCAAACACGACGATTCTGGCTTTACGCTAACGTCGCCGGTGAGCAGACCGACGTCAAATCCTGCGTCAGTAAAATCGCGAAACTTTTGGTTGCTGATCGTTTTGATTGGAGAGGTGTAGATTGCTCGCGCGCACCGTTTTTGAGCCAGCGCAAAAGCGTACTCCGCGACGACGGTTTTGCCCGCGGAAGTGTGCGCGGCGACGAAGACGCATTCGTCGCGTTCGATGCGAGCGATGGCTTCTTTTTGAAACGCGTCCAATTCAAAAGGAAAAGTTTTGGCTGGTGAATCGCCAACTGTTGAGCGATAAAATGCATCCACATCAGGCATTGGCGTCGTAATCGCCCACTTTTCTATTTTTTTCATCTCTTCTTTGACGTCTTTGGCGAGTTGCGTCGCGACGGATGTCGATTGCTGATCGTGTTCTCTCAAAAGACTTTCGATTGGGTCGTCGTCTTCTCCGTCATCGTCGTCTAAATCTTCCCCACTTTCTTTTTCTTTCTCCTCCTCCTCTTCGTCCTCCTCCTCCTCCTCTTTTTCGTCTTCTTCCGCCTCTTTCTTATACTCCATCCAATCGTTCTCCAGAACGTCCTCGAAAGTCAACATACCTAATCGTTTCGCCACATTTTCCGCTTTCCTTTTCATTTCCTGGTCTCTTTCCATCGCAGCCGCGGCAATCTCGCCGCCACGCACACCAGCGGCTCTTTCGTCGTCAAAAGCATCAATCGTATCCGTCGCTCGCCTCTCTCGCCCGGAGATGACGGACCGTTCAAATCCAGGCGGCGCACATCCCCTACTCGAATGGCCGTCGTCTCCTTCTCCAACGCCTACGTACTCCTCCAACCAAAATCTGTGCGCTCTTTTCCTCCTCTCCATTCTAAACTTCTCCGTCTTCTCGGCTATTTCGTCCATTCCACCCGGCAAATGCGGCGCATTCCTCGTGCTCCCCCGAACGAAATCAGACCCCCTACTTCCACCATTCGCGTCTCCGCCGAAGAACGCGTACGCGTCCTCTCGCCTCGCCAACGTCGCCTCGTCTTCCTCTTCAATCGTAAACCCGCTTTTGCTCTCTCCATCATTATCTCTGCTCGGCATCACGTTCACGTTCACGCTCCTCGCAGACGCGATTGGGATTTTTTTTCCAATGATATCGTCGTAGTGAATCATGTCGTCGTCCGCGTTCTTTCGCAACAACCGCTCGAGCGTTCGTCTCGCGCTCTTCGCCATCTCCTCGTCTACACTTTTTTCCTTCTCTTCTCTTCGCTCCTTCTCCGCGAACGATCGCGAGATGGCTAAAAGCGATTCTTTCGGCGCAGAATCCACCGGTAACACGAACGGTTTTGATGAAGAAGGAGGAGTCATGCGCATCAACTTCTCCGCGACATCTTTCTCCTTCTCGTTCTCGTCGTTCAGCGCAACGCAAGTGACATTCTTCGCGTTTTGACTTTGCGCGAAGAAAAGAAGATACTTTTCAACGTCGGACGATGATGCTGGAGGAGGAGGAGGGAACTGCATTTGAGTCGACGACGAGGACGACAAAAAAGAGAGGGTAAAAGTGCTGCCCGTGGCGGTGAAAGAAGAGTGCAAAATGTGACGATTTGGTTCGAGCTTTTTGTTTCTTTCTTACACGAGTGAGCTAAAAAATGAGTATTCGATGCATCGTCTTCATCTTCACGTCTGGCAATTCTCATACCTCTGCTCTCCAATCAACCACACGCCTTGGTTCTCGTTTTCCCCACACCCTGGCGATCTGTCCACGCTGTACTCGTTTTCGGGAACCATGGCGAACGCGTCCTCGACCGTCTTCATGGTTGCGTTCGTATAGCCGCACGCGTCGAAGAGTTTGGTCCAGGTTTGGAAATCGACGACGCCGGTTTCCGGGAGCGATTCGGACGCTTGGAACGTTTGTAAGGCGTTTTGAGTGTCGGGACCCATGAACCAGTACTCGGAGTCGTCTTCGCCGCAGTTGAATCCGAGGGTGGAGAGCATGGCTTGCATTTTGTGGACGGTGAAGCCGCCTTCGTCGAGTCGCAAGATGGGCCATTCGACCGAGTCGCCCGAGGAGCCTTTCACGTCGATGAAATCGTCCTCAGCGGGAGGACCGGAATCGATGTCTTCCCCGTACGGGTCTTCGTCCTCTTTCGCAGCGATGGCTTTTAATTTCTTTTGCGTATCTTCGAACGCTTTTCGAGCGATACCTTCGCGACACGAGGCGACGTCTTCGTCTAAAATTGCCCCGGGCGCCGGTCCCCATTCGAATTTCTCTTTCCCGAGCAACGCTAACCACGTTTTCGTGTTGATCATGCCGTTGACTTCTAATCCTGGACCGTTCGCGCCTTGGAAAAACTCCACCGCCTCTTCCGTCTTCTTTCCAAAATACATCTCCTCCGTGTCGTCTTCGCCGCACCAAAACCCACTCTCCATCAACGCCGCATGCGCTAAAGTCATCAAATACACGTCGTTGTCGCCGTTTCTCAGTAAAGGCCACTCGTGACCGCGATTGGTCCCATCCCCGGCCCAATTCGCCGCATCGACGATAATCATCTCCGGATTCGATATCGTTTCCCCTAACGCCGGCGTTAAGAGATCGTTCGCGACTTTATTAAAGTAATCGTCTTTCTCTTTCTGCGTCGTTTGCGTAATCGACGGTGGCGGCGGCTCGGTCGTCTTCGCCATCCCGCTACTCCTTTTACTCATTCCGCTTCCGAAGCCGCCGCTCATAACCTCCGTCGCGCTCGGTGCACCCAACGGCTCTCGTTCCGGTTCCATCGCCCGCATCTCTAGTTTCATCTTTTGCATCTCTTGTTTTAAGCTTTGCACCGTTTGCAACAGCAATTCCGTCGTTTCATCCGATTTTGACTTCTTCTTCTTTGTCTTCTTCTTCTTTTTCTTCTCTTCGGATTCGTTCTTCTTCTTTGTCTTCTTTGTCTTCTTCTTCTCGTTTTTCGAGGAAGAGGAGGACGACTTTTCGCCGCTTCGCGCGACGATCGAGTATCGAGCATTGATGTTATTCCTGCGCCAACTGGAAGGAAGAAAAACCGCTTTGGACGCCGCCGACGAACACGAACACGAATGCTCTTGCTGTCGTCCTCGTCGCATCGTCAACGCAGAAGGTACGCCTCGAAGGAAAACATTACCACCGAACAATAACGTCGTCGTCGTCATTGTGATGTTTTGTCTTTTCTCTCTCTCTCTTAAAAGCGCGTTTGTGTAAGAGTAGTTGTGTGTTGGGGAAAAAGTGACGCAAATTCTCTTATCCATTTCCACACAATTTGACGGATATAAACGATGCTTTTCTTGCGATCGATCGCACGTAAGTCGTCGAAACTGATCGTTCAATATAATCCTTCTCGCGCGTATTCTTCGTTGGGAGTGGCAAAATCCTTAGCGGAACTCAACCGCTTGGGAGAAACGGCGACAAAACTCCATCTGGATTCCAGTACAGATATCGTCTGCAACGACATCCAGTGCGAACGGGTGACGAAACCGTGCGCGTGTAAACTCGCCGTCGCGCTCGAAAAATCGGGTAAAAACTTACGAGAAGTTGATCTGAGCAACAATAATTTGGACGTAATTCCGGAGAGTCTGTTCGAGAACTGCCAGAATCTCGAACGGTTGTCCTTGAGGAATAATAAACTCACCGTGGAAGCTATTGGGAAACACTACAAGCTGAGAAAGTTGAAACTGCTGGAGTTAGGAGGGAACCCGGGGATGGAATTAACCGTAGAGTGCTACAATCGTTTGGCGAAAAGGAACGTGAAAGTGAGAGTTTAATATAAATACTACTGATGAGGATGATGGGAGTGTTGTCATCGTCGTCGTCGTCGTCGTTGGCGTCTGGGATGGTGAAGTCGGAAAGTACGCGATGGAAAAGCAGAAGACGTTGGCCGCTAGAGAGCGCGAAAAAGTGTAGCGCTCGTGTTCTTCCTTTGTTAGACATGCCGGATGATGATGCGAGCGGCGAGAGTAGAGAAGCGTTCGCGAGAGACTTGCGACGGGCGTGCTCAGAATCCGGCTTTTTCTATCTCAAACCTCCGAAGAGTCTCTTCGGAGAGGAAGAGAACGAGGCGATTTTCGAGGCGGCGAAATCGTTTTTCGCGCTCTCGATGGAAGAGAAGATGAAGATGGACTACGCGAACTCGCCGCAGTTTCGAGGATATGTCTCTCTCGGGTTAGAAAACACGAGGGGAAAAATTGATGCGAGAGAACAGGTCGAGTTTGGCGTTCATAGCGCGCCGAAGAGGCGCAAAGACATGACGCATTTTTACGAGCGCTTGATAGGTGAAAATCAATACCCATCAAACGAATTTGAAGAGACGATGGAAAAGTTTATAGATAGAATGGATGCAATTAGTCGACAGCTGACGAGATATCTCGCGCTTTCACTCGAGCTGGAAGAGACGTATTTCGATTACATGTTTGCTGAGCAGCCAAACATGCAGATGAAGATTTGCAAATATCCGATTGCGATTGATGGCGGCAAATCGTCCTTTGGCGTCGGTCCGCACACGGACACCAGTTTCGTGTCTATACTTTTGCAAGACGATGTGGGAGGTTTACAAGTCGAAATTGAAAAAGACGCGTGGATTGATGCGACACCAATCGAGGGCTACTTTGTCGTCAACATTGGGGAAATGTTACAAATCATGACTGGTGGGTATTATAAAGCCACGCCGCATCGCGTCTTGTCGCCTACGTCAAAAAGCATCGACGAGAACAAAGCGAGGTTGTCGATTCCATATTTCTGGAACCCGCGATTAGATTTCGTGGCAAAAGTAGACGGTGAAATTACAAAGAAAGGATTTTCAACCGCGATAGAGGAACAATCAGAAACGAGCAACGAAAACCGAATAATCAACGCGTACGGCGAAAACGCGTTCAAATCTCTAGCTCGCTCGCACCCGAAGGTTTTCGCCAAGCATCACCCCGATTTGCTCGTGAGAAGCGACGGAACCATAGAAAAGAAAAAATCGTAGTCACATATGTTATAGCACGCTTTAGCATCTCTTTTGTACTTTATTGTACATATTAATAACACACACACACACGTGAGCGTATTTATATATCGAATGATAACGCTACTATTTTACATCGTCCGCTTCCTCTACTGCTGCTACCGCTACTACTTCTTTCTTCCTCGAAGACCTCGCGAAGATATCCACTTCGACTTTTTCTCCGTCCTCGGAAACCTTGATTGCCAATGCCACAGGCTGACCGCCTTTGACCTTCAACTTCTTCGTCCCATCGCCGCCGCCTTTATTCTTATTCTTCTTCTTCGGCACGTTCCCGTTCTGTCTCGCTATGGCGTCGTCCACCCCGAACCGTAGAATGTCCACCACCGCCGCCGCGGCTTTTTCCACCGCTTTGTCAATCTCCCCTCTCTCTTCCTCTCGAAACTTCGACAACACGTGTTCGTACACTTGCACGCTCTCGTTTTCCGGTCTACCAATCCCTACTCTCACTCTAGGAAACGCATTCTTCACTCTCGGAATATCCAATATATCTCTAATCCCGTTGTGTCCACCGTGAGATCCGGACTTCTTAATCCGAATCTGACCAACCTTCGTGTCCAAGTCGTCGTAGACGACGAGGACATTCTCAATCGGCACGCGGTATTTCCGCATGATCTTCCTCACCGCGGTTCCAGAGACGTTCATGAACGTTTGCGGTTTCGCGAGGACGATTTTGCGCGACACTCGCGTCGACGACGACGGCGATTTAGACTCGTCATCGTCTCCTTCGTTTTCTTCTTCTTCGTTTACGATATACTCGGCTAAAACGACGTCGGATATCTCGCTGTTCACGGACGAGTTGTTTTGCAACCGCAAAGAAGAAGAACTCAAAGAAGAAGAAGAACAGCTTTTCTCCAACAACTTGCTTCCGCCATTCTTGCGCAAAGAATCAATCACTTCAAAACCGACGTTGTGTCTCGTCCCTTCGAATCGTTTCCCCGGGTTTCCTAACCCGACGATCGCGTAGTTCGTAGTAGTATTAGTATTACTACTACTGCTGCTCTGACTTCTCCTCGCGTTGCTCGCATTCAAAACACCTAAAAACCGCATCGGATGTGCAAAGATGGTGTTCCAGACAAACTTCCCAACCGGCGCAGTTCTCGCGACCCCTTTGAACGCTAAATTGATCGCTGATTTTATCGCTCTTTTCATTTATGTTATTAATTGTTTAGTTGTTTTAGCGCGTGAATAGTATTATACGCGTGCCTTTTACGAATGATTGCGCGCGTGAAAGCGTTTGGTAGTGTTCTCTCTTTAGTGCATCGTAACAGGGGAAACGTTTTGTGAGGATTCGAAATGCATCATCATCTCTCCATTAAACACGCGCGCAAAGAGTTTGTCTGAGAAGACAAAGACAAAGAAAGAACGTCCTCGTCATCATCTCGAGTGAGAGAGTGAGTGAGAGAGAGAGAAACTGAACGTACTATCATCGTTAAAACAAAAACGTCCTCGAACATGGACATTCCGCTCAAACACCAATCAACCGCTCCCGGGGAAAATGCGAACAAGAAAGCGCAAAAGGAAGCGCAAAAGATCAAAGAGATGCACGACGCGCAGTTACGTCTCGCGATCGCCGCGAGAGAGAGACAAAAAGAGCGCCAGGCGAAATTACTCGCGGAATTGGAAAAAGGAGGCGCGAACGGGGACGACGCGCACGCGGTGTCGAGAGAGATGCTGGAGAAGATGATTAAAGAGTGTGCGCCAGGGGAAACCTTCGACGAGGACGTGAAAACGGCGCTGTTACAGTTGGCGGATGATTTCGTCGAGGAAGTGGCGATGCAGTCGCACAAATTGGCAAAGTTAAGAAACGCGGATGTGATCGACGTGAAAGACGTCGCGTTGCACTTAGAGCGCGAGTGGGACATTGTCGTCCCCGGGACGTCGGGAGAGGAGTTGAAACCGTACAAGAGACCGCAGAAACCCGGGACGCAAACGCAGCGAGAGGCAAAGGTGAGGAAATCGATGGCGAGAGCGGTGGAGGCAAAGATTTTGCTCGAAAAGGAAAGGAGGAGAGAGGAGAGACGGATGGCGAAGTTGCAGCGACAGGCGCAAGCCGGAGCGAGCGGGCAGAAGGAGGAGGAGAGCGAGAGCGATGATTCGAGCAGCGACGAAGATTAACTCGCGCTCGTTTTGTTTGTAAATATAATAGTAGTACACGTCCCTAGATCACACAAACAATGATGAATATATATGTCTACGATAATAATATGGTTGTTGCGATTGTTACATTCTATTTCTTCTAGTTAAACCTCGTCTTCGTTCAAAAGCATATTCGGAATGGTATTTTCAATCGGAAACTTCCTCCCACTCTCCGGACATTCCAAGTGCCCTTCCACCACGGTCACTTCCAACAACGCGTGGTGCACTTTCCTCAAAAACATCTCGTATTGCTCTCCCTCAGTTCCAAACGCACCGCGCGAGGGAATCTCCTCCGGTAAATCCTCGCTCGCGTTCACCTCTTTGCACGCTTTCAAAAACGCCCGCCAATCCAACTTCCCGAGCATGTGGACGATGAAATTCCCGTTAAATTCACTCTCGTTTGTTTCTATTTTTGTCGCGTGAATGGTGAGCGGGTACCCGTTTACCACGCCTTTTACGTTGCACGCGAGCATGTTGTGCGCCAACAGTCGCATTTTAGATGTATATATGTACGCGCACCTCTGTAACACACCTCGTATGTTTGTGGTTTTCACAAGTCGTCTGGTGACTTTTTGTTCGTAAAAAAACGCCAAAACTTTGAGACATCAAAACACGCTTTGAAGAAGAAGAAGAAGATAAAGATAAAGATAAAGATAAAGATAAAGAGGGAAAGACATTTGGAGAAGAAGAGAGAGAACAGAGCGGACTCGCGTTTTGGTGTTGTTGCTCTTTGGTTTTGTTCTTCTTCGCGCGTGGTAACGAGAGTTTAGGCGATAAAAAACATCGTCACATTCATCGGCTCATCTCGACATTTATAAAAGCCATCAAAGAAGAAGCGAAACGATGATGACGGGAGACGAGGCGCCGGGTGGTGGTAATGGTGGTGGTGATAATAATAATGATGATAGAATCAACGACGAGGAGAAGAAACGCAACCACCCGATGAATAACAATAACAACAACAACAACAACCCTTCGTTGCTCGGTGGGAATAAGCCCTCGTTGAAGAAGAAGAAGGAGTTGCTGAGCGAGATTGAAAATCTGGAACGCTCGTTTTCTTGGCCGAGAGAAAACGACCGGTGCGCTTTGGTACCGAAGCGATGGTACGACCAGTGCCTCTCGCATTTGAAGGAAGAGAACGGAGCGTCGTCGCCCGGGCCGATGGATAACTCGTGTCTTTTGGATGACGTCGACGACGACGCGAGAGGAGGAGGAGAAGAAGAAGAAGAAGAGGAAGGAAAGAACGTGTTTGGACAGTTGACGCCGAAACTGAAACAAAACTTGAAAGAAAATGTGGACTACGCGGTGGTCAGAGAAGAAACGGCGGAGATGTTGACGAATTGGTTCGGGATGGTGCGTAATTTGACGACGACGACGCACGTGTTGAGGAGGTGCGTCGGGGAGAGAGAGAGTGGATTTGTTGAGAACTCTAGCGCTAATAGTAACGCGGTATCGCCGAGGAAGTTTACGAGACGCGGCGGCGCGGTATCAACCGCGAACAACGCGAAAAGAGCGGCGAGGTGCGAAGTTTATCGTCCTAAGGTGACTTTGGTATACCACGAGCCGAGTAGCTATAGTAATAATGATAGCAGCGTAGAGCAGCAGCAGCAGCAGCAAGGATTCTTAGCGCGGTTGAATCCGTTTACGTCGTCGTCTTCAGCAGCACCTCCACCGTCAAAAGAAGCAAAAGTTCGCAAGGCAATTATGTACGCGTCGGCGAACGATACGATAGGAGATATGCAAGACGTTGCGAGAAAAGCTTTTCTTATCAACGACGACGATACAAATAAGAGAATCAAACTGTTCGATTTTACGGGCGGGTTGAAAGGCGAAGTAGATTTGTGCGATGCCTTTTTAGAAAAAAAAGTGAGCGGCGATGACGCAAACGGGGCATTTTCTATCAGTGATGGACAGGAGGTTTTAGTTGAAATTGTCAACGACGAAGAGGAAGATGATCTAGTGGACAAGGAGAAAATTAACGAAGAAATCAGAAACGCGTTTCAAAACCATCACAGCAGTGTTGAAGAGGAACGAAGAAGACTACCGATGACGACGACGATTGGAACGCAAACTTTTGAAACGTTCGACGACGATGACGCAGATTTGTACGGCAGCGAACCACAACTCGATAAACCGATGACTGATATCGATCAAACTATAGCCAACACTATTTCTTCTCACACGCACAAAAATGCTCTGAATGAAGACGACGCGACCATGGCGAACGATTCTGATCGAGCGCCGAAGCGTATGACATTAGAACCGATCGCGTTACCGTCTACGTCACACTCTTTCGGGTTAGCGTCGCCGAAAAATGACGTCGAAACCGACCGGGCGAAGCAAAAGCACGGCAGTCGTGGGAAAGCCGGTTTGCAAAACTTGGGAAATACGTGTTTCATGAACTCGGCGTTGCAGTGCTTGTCGCATACGTCCATGTTGACGGATGCCTTTTTGTCCAACGCGCACGTAGAAGATATTAACGAAGATAACCCAATTGGTATGGGAGGTAAACTCGCGAAAGAGTACGCAAAACTCATCACGGCGCTATGGCGTGATGGAGCCGTCTCAGTCGCACCTCGAGCGTTCAAATCTGCTTTGGCAAAATTCGCTCCTCAATTTAGCGGGTATAACCAACAAGACGCGCAAGAGCTCTTGGCGTTTTTATTGGACGGTTTGCACGAAGATTTGAACCGCGTAAAGGTGAAACCGTACGTGGAAGAGAAAGATGCGACTGGAAGAACTGATGCAGACGTTGCGAAAGAGCACTGGGAGAACCATTTAGTGAGGAATAACAGTCGAATCGTGGATGCTTTTCAAGGCCAATACAAATCGACGTTGGTGTGTCCAGATTGCGAGAATAGATCCGTGAAATTTGACCCATTCATGTATTTGACCGTGCCCTTACCGACGACGAGAGAGCGCGAGTTGAAAGTGACGATTGTATTTGGCGATCAGCCGGGTTTGAAACCTATGAAAGTTGTCGTCGTCGTCGATAACGAAGGTTCCGTCAAAGATTTGGAGAAAAATCTTTTCGAAACGTTGGCTGGAGAGAACGAAGAAGATATTAGTGAGATTTCTGATTCAACGCATCGTTGGGTGATTGCGGATATATTCAAGGCGAAAGTGTATAAATTCTTCGATTCAGATGCGAAATTGCGCGAGATTTCCGACAAAGACGTCGTATTCGCCTATTGCTTACCAAAGACGAAGGAGAATAAAAACGAAGACGAGTTGTTCGCGTTGGTGTGTCATCGAAAGCCGTTGGCGCAAGCGACGAAATCGCCGTACTTTCGATCGAGTTATTCTGGATACGAAACCCGAGCGTCCTCGATCGCAACAACCCACGACGAGAACGAGCTCATCGGGTTTCCGTTCTTGATTCCAACTTATGCGGCGAGCGAAGATACGATGGAAGCGAAAGAGGCCATCGAAGACTGGATGGAGAAATTTTCCATCGCGCATTTTTCATCTTTGACGCGCGACAAGGACGGCGAGGACGCCGCATCTACCGAAGACGTAGCCATGGGAGAAGATGAAAAACAAAAGGAAGACCCGCAACGCGCCGAGTATTTGGAAAAATGCGCCGGGAAATCGTTCGCTTTGCGCAAATCGCTCGCAGAATGGTACGAACCGGGGCAAACAAACGCGGAATTGTTGAAGAAAAAATCCAGCGAAGACGACGCAGTTACGTTAGACTCCACGAAGAGCGGGACTTTTTCGCTCTCGAACTTCTACGGCAACACTACGAACACAGTTTCGGACTCTTCGCCGGATAAGCAAGAAGAACGAGCAACGTCATCTTTGCCGAACATTTCCGATAAGAGCGCGCCGATTTTCGCGTACTGGAAGAAGAACCAAGAAAGCGCGTTTGAGAAGTGCGTTCGTAAACACGACTCGCTTCTCGAATTCGAGAAACGGAATTTAGGTCCCGCTACTGCAGTCAAGAAAACGCCCCTCAGCGCGTGCATGGAACACTTCATCAAGGAAGAACCGCTGGGCGAAGACGACATGTGGTATTGCGGCAAGTGTAAAAAACACGTCCCTGCGAAATGTTCCATGAATATTTGGCGCGCGCCTCCCATTTTGATCTTACACTTGAAACGGTTCTCTTACAGTCGCTCTTGGAGAGACAAAATCGACGTAAAAATCGATTACCCGCTGGAAGATTTCGACATCTCCCCGTTCATCGCGGAAGACGCCTTATTCTTCGACGAAGACTCGGACCTCCCGAAATCCACCGTCTACGACCTCTACGCGGTCGTCAACCACTACGGCTCCATGGGTGGCGGTCACTACACCGCCTACGCCAAACACGCCGAAAGTGGTTCTTGGCACTCCTACGATGACTCCACCTGTCGCCCAATCGACGTCAACTCGGTCCAAGAGTCCAACGCCGGATACGTTTTGTTTTACAAGCGGAAAGATTTTGAGATGCACCGACCAATGTCGCGAGTCGATTTAAGTCTCGACGAAGAAGAAGGAGGAGGAGGAAATAATCATAACGATTTCTTTGGACAACAGCAAAACGAGGACGAGAGCGACGATCCAGACTTTGTTCTCGGAGCTCACGGGGAGGAGTTTGATAACGAGTCCTTGCTCGACACCATGGACGTGTCTTCGTAAAAAACAAATACTAATATAAACAAGAACAGTAGTTGAGTAGAATTGTAAAAGAAAAGTCATCATAAAGAAAGTCGAGCGCTCCATAAAAAACAAGAAGAGAAAGAGAGAGCATGGCTGCCGGGAGCAAGCGCAAAGCTTCCTCCGAGAACAACAACGGTAAGTCCGAAAACGGTACCAAGAAAAAGACGATTCAGACGACAAAAACAGAAGAAGAAGAAGAAGAAGAAGAAAACGACGAGGGAGAGACAAAAGAAACGTTTTGTAACAACCCAATCGGTTTCCAATTCAAAGTGTTACACACGGACGGTCGCGCTCGGTACACCAATCTTACGCTCCCTCATTACGATTGCTTCACCCCAATGTTCATGCCGGTGGGAACGCAAGGATGCGTGAAAGGGTTAACTTCCATGCAATTGGAAGAGATTGAGTGTCAAGTTATTTTAGGGAACACCTACCACTTGGGCCAAAGGCCTGGAAAAGATTTGTTTCTCGAGTGCGGCGGGTTGCATAAGTTTATGAGTTGGAAGAGAGGTTTACTGACCGACTCTGGTGGGTTTCAAATGGTTTCGTTGGCTGATTTATCCGAAGTGACGGAAGAAGGAGTCACGTTTCAATCACCAATCGATGGGAAGAGTGAAATGTTAACGCCGGAGAAATCGATGGAGATACAAAACGCCATCGGCGCGGATATTATCATGGCGTTGGACGACGTCGTGTCGAGCGTGAAGATTAGCAAGGAACGGTTTGAGGAGGCTACGCACAGAACGACCCGATGGATCGACCGGTGCATTAAAGGCCACAAAAGGCCGAAAGAGCAAGCGTTGTTTGGCATCGTTCAAGGCGGGCTAGACGATCGATTGCGAGATATATCTTTGAAAGGCTTGTTGAAACGAGGGAAGGATTTACCCGGGTTTGCCATCGGCGGTTTAGCTGGAGGGGAAGGGAAAGAAGATTTCTGTCGCGTGTTGGAGAGCGCTTTACCGAAATTACCGTTCAATAAACCCAGATACGTGATGGGTATAGGGTACCCGATCGATATCGTCATATGCACGGCGTTTGGCGGCGACATGTACGATTGCGTCTTCCCTTCGCGAACGGCTCGATTTGGCAATGCCTTAGTTCCCGAAGGTACTCTGCGATTAAAGCAAGCGCAATATAAAACCGACGAACGAAAAGTCCAAGACGATTGCGATTGCGTGTGTTGCTTAAACTACACGAGGAAAGATTTGAACAAAATAGCCGGCAAAGAAACCGAAGCGAGCATCGTGTTGACGTATCACAACTTGAGATATCTCATGCGCTTGTGTCAACAAATGCGAGAGGCGATCGAAAAGAAAACCTTCAAAGCATTCTGCGTCGAGTTTACGAAGAAACTCTACAGTTTAGAAAAAGACGTTCCGAAATGGGTCGTTGATGCCTTCGCGAAAGTCGACATTGATGTTTCAACGTAGTTAGAATTTATTTTAGTGGTAGTGCGCGCGGGCAAAGGTTTTATGTAATTATATAATAATAATAAGCGTATAGTATCGAGTGAATCTTATGAATTTGATGATGGTGGCAATATGAATCGCCTTTTGATGTTTGTTTTCAGTCGTAGAGCAGTTCTTCGGAACGATTTGAGTCGTTCGGAAGTACACGCAATCAGACTTAATATTGTTTTTGTTTTTTGTTTGTTTTTTGTGTTGTCCGTTCAGAGAATTCAACGAAGAATTAATTAAGCGGAGGTAAACTTGGTGACCGCCTTGGTCCCTTCCGACACGGCGTGCTTGGCCAATTCACCCGGCAAGATCAATCTCACGGACGTTTGGATTTCTCTGCTCGTCACGGTCGGCTTCTTGTTGTATCTCGCCAATTTCGCGGCTTCCGTCGCGATCTTTTCGAAGATGTCGTTGATGAAGGAGTTCATGATGCTCATCGCCTTGGAGGAGATGCCGGTGTCCGGATGGACTTGCTTCAAAACTTTATAGATGTAGATCTTGTAGGTTTCGACCTTCTTCTTGGAGGACTTCTTGGCGCCGCCTTTGACGGTCTTCTTTGCTGGTTTCTTGCCGGCCATTTTTGTTGTATGTGTGTATGTGTGTGAGTGTGTTGAGTAATGACGATTTATAGGGGCAAGTTCGAGACAAAGTCAATTGAAATTCGAGGTCGATCAAAAAAAGGTTAAAAAAGGGGAACTTAATTACCCATTGTTTGAAAAAAAGCAGAATCGAACGGATCACAGATTCAAGTATACTTAATCAATTGTCACAAAAAGTGTCTCATGTAATCAGAATTGTTGTTGTTTGTTAGATTAAAGCTTTTAATACCTTTTAACGCGGTATTGATTACTCAAGACGAAGAATACTGGATTTGCGTCCAAATGGGGGTTCGGAAAGATGAACGTTTTTCAAAAAGGCTACCCTAAATACAAGAAAAAGAGAGAAAAGTACGAAATTGAGCACAAATTGCATCATAAAATCGCGCTCGTTACCCACAAGTAACACACTCGTAAACGCATAAACAACAACAAAACACACTCTTCTCTTAAAGCAACAATGTCTGGACGTGGTAAAGGTAAATCCGGTAAGAAAGCCGTCTCTCGATCCGCCAAAGCGGGTCTTCAATTCCCGGTTGGCAGAATCGCGAGGTACCTCAAGGTTGGCAAATTCGCCACCCGTGTTGGTGCCGGTGCCCCGGTCTATTTAGCCGCGGTGTTGGAATACTTAGCGGCGGAAGTTCTCGAACTCGCCGGGAACGCCTCCAGAGATAACAAAAAGTCCAGAATCGTACCGAGACACATCCAATTGGCCATCCGAAACGACGAGGAATTGTCCAAGTTGTTGGGCACGGTCACGATTGCGTCTGGCGGTGTGTTACCAAACATCCACTCTGTCTTGTTGCCGAAGAAGTCCAAGAAGTAAAGTAAACAACACTATTATTAGAGACAGAAGAGAGATATCATCGCATATCGTTAGCTTGTAACATTATTATACACCATATGAGATTAAAATGTAACATCTATTCTTTTCATAAACACGCGCGTACAACTTTCCCCCTTCTCTCTCTCTCTTTTGGGAAACCAAATTCCCCAGACATAAATGGGTGGAACACCTTCGAAACACCTCGCCGACTCCGGTCGGAAAACCGTCCTCAAAGCCTCCGCGATCGTGAAAAGTAAAGGTAATGGTGGTGGTACTACCGCGACGACGATTCAGACGACTCCTCGAAAACTTCCAAGAAACCCGAGCGAATTAGAATCGATAATCACCCAACCGACTCGAGAGCAGTGGAGCGCGATGATGGACCCGACGACGAATACTAGTAATACTACATCGCTCATGCATAAAAAGAACCCAGAGTTGGTTTCCAACATGCACAAAATCATGAATTCGAGTTCAGGAAAGATCACGGAGTCTGTGATAAATACCGTGGGGAAACGGAGGGAGAAGATGGTAAACGCAAATGGAAAGATGAAACCGGAGGAGATTTACCAGTTGGTGAAAGCGGTTTCCTCGTCAAAGTCGTCGAAAAAAATTGAAGACGAGGAGATGAATGCGATTGCGAAAGAGCACGCACATTTAGTGGATAAAATGGACGCGAGAATAGTGAAGGAGTATTTAGCGGCGCCGAGGTTGGAGAAGGTGATGATGCGGGAGAGGCAGAAGTTGAGGACGGTCGGACGATGGCCTGAATAAATTCTAGTGCTAGATGTAGTTAGTTTAGTTATTAGTTTAAGTTTATGTTGCAGCTTCCGCTCCTGCCGCTCCTACTTCCCCTCCTCGTCCTCCTTTCTTCGCTCGAATGATTTCCACGGCTTTTTGGATCTTGACTTCCATTCTGACTCTTCGCTCTTTCGTGTGTTCTTCCTCCTCGCCCGCGTCGTCCAATAACATTTTTAAAGCCTCCGCTTTGGAGATTTCTGTCGTTTGCGCGTCGTTGATTTCGTCGAAAGATTTTACGCGTTCGATGCTTTCCTCTTCCTTCTTCTTGTTGGACCCTTTCAAGACTAAATCGGTCACTTGCTCTTTTTCCTTGGCGGTTTTCGCGATGTATTCTTCAACCGTGTTGCGACAAATCAAACGGTAAACGTGAACGGTTCTCGTTTGTCCCAATCTGTGCGCTCGGTCCATGGCCTGTTGATCGACCGTTGGATTCCAATCAGATTCGAAGAATACAACCGTATCCGCGGCGGTTAAGTTGATACCTAATCCACCGGCGCGAGTTGAAAGCATAAAGACGAAGATAGACTCGTCGGATTGAAATCCAGACACCACCGCGGCGCGATCGGAAACTTTCGTTGAACCGTCTAAACGAACGAACTTGTGTTGCCTGGCTCGCAAATAGGTTTCTAGTAAATCAAGCATGGTTGTCATTTGCGCGAAAATTAACACTCGAGACCCTTGCGCTTTCTTTTCGAATAAAAGTTTGTCCAAGGCGGCCAGTTTCCCGGAATCCGCCATGGCCAACGCTAAATCGTACCCCGGGTTCGGTAATTCTGATAAAGAGTTCCCGTGGATGTGCATCGTTTCGTCTAACAACGAGACTCGGTCGGTGCGGTGCGTGAGTTTTTGAACCTTGTTCAACATCACGTTGTTCGCGGAAGAGTTGATCACGAGATTCCTTCTCTCGTATTCGCTCGCCGCGACCGAAGACGAAGGAAAGACAGATTTCCATTTTTGGTGTCTTCCGGTGAGTTCCATCGGCGACGTGGACTCCCATAGCGCCCACCGAATGTAATCAGACATTCGCGTTTGATTGCTTTTCATCGAGTAGTGCGAAGAATCCGAACAGTACTCGTTTGGTGGTTTTGACAAGACTCTCGGTTGGTACGCGCGATTGACCGCGCGAATAAAAGGCACCGTATCTTTGACGAGGTCATCGAGAACGTAACATTTTGCAGCGCCGTGTTCTTGATGGTGTTGTGCGCGCTTATCGTTGAAGTCTTTCGCACTTCCTACGCCGCACACGTTCAACATCCTTCTGTTTGTTTTCCTTCTTGAAGAAGAGTGTTCGTCAAAGTGCAGCGCTTTCAAACCTTCTGTTTCGTAAAAAGACGATCGGTGTTCGCCGCCGCCGTTGGAGGTGACGAATTTCGCTGTCAACGCGTCCTCGTCTCTTTCAAACACGGCTTGGGCCCACTCGGAACACGTGTTGTGCATTCGCAAGAGTCTCATGGACGCATTCGTCATGACGTTAAAATCATTTCTCAACAGTTTCTCCTTACTGGAAAACAAAATGCCAAAATCTCTAAACGCCAGTTTCGGCAGCGCGACTTCGATTTCACTTCTCCACGCGCGCACGTCCACGAGCGGTTCGGCAGTTTTCAGGAACGCATTGGTGTTCATACGCACACCGCCCATACCGATCTTCTCCGTCGTTTTAGGTTCGCTGCCATCTGCGCCATTTGCATCTCCAGAAATTGATGATGTACTTCCTACGTAACATCCCGGCGCGCCGCCTAATCGCGAAAACGCAAACGGTTCCGAGTTGGATCGCTCCTCGAACAAATCCGGGTGCGAGCACACTTTTCTGAGTTGAATGATCGTACCGAGAGGATTGTAATCGCCCTCGTTGATTTGATCGAACGCGACGGATTTTTTAATACTCCTATACATCTCTTTTTGCCGACGACTCATTCCGCATCTGATTACGTGTTCCTCCTTCGCGGCCATTTCGCCTAAAACATCCGTTTTTAAACGTCTCAACATGAACGGTTTTAACACGGCGTGTAATCTAGCCAACTGCTGTTCGTTCAACTCTTTACCATCCGTCACGGAGCCTTCGACTCCTTTCGAGAACCATTCTGCAAACTGTTCGTGCGAATCAAACAACGTCGGCATGATGAAGTGCAACAGCGCCCAAAGTTCTTGCATCGTGTTTTGCACCGGCGTACCGGTAAGCAACAAACGATTTCTGCATTTGAAACCCAACAACGATTTCCAGCGTAAACTCGAACTGTTCTTAATCGCCTGGGCTTCGTCTAAAACCATATATTGCCATTTAATCCTATTCAAATATTTTTCGTCTTTCAACAATAAATCGTAACTCGTGACAAAGACGTGACAGGCGGCGTCTCTCGTGCTTTGCTCGTTCCCGCCAATCGATTGCCGTAAGGTTTTCCGTTCATCTTGCGAACCCCAATACGGAATGACGTTGAAATCTGGAATGAACTTTTTCAGTTCGGCACACCAGTTCGGTAACGTCGACGTCGGCGCGGCAACGAGAAATGGCCCCCACAAATTTTTGTTCTCCGCCAAGTGCGCCAACAACGCGATGCTTTGAACGGTTTTACCCAAACCCATCTCATCAGCTAAGATACCGTTGATGCCGTTGTTGTATAAATTCGCGATCCATCTTAAGCCTTCCAACTGGTACTGTTTCAACGTCGCGTTGAGCATTTTTGGTTGTTCGATTTTATCCACATCCATCGCTTTAAAGTCTGCTTCTTCTCCGACTTTGTTCTTATCTCGCGCTTCTTTCGTGGATTGGTCAAACTCGTCCATTTTCGATTTCGTTTTCCGCATTTCCTCAAGAGCGGATTGTTTCGCTTCCTCGGCGACTTTCTTCCTCTCTTCTTCGGATAACACTGAATTTGGATTCTCAGCCACGGCTTTTGCGATGGCTTGTTCGCTCTTCTCTCGAATCACCTCTTCTTCGTCCTCGGTGGTTTTCTTCGTGACAAAGTGTGCGTATAATTCGGACTGGTTTAACAAAAATTGCAACCGGTGCTCTTGCATTTTCGCCTCCTGCTCTTGCTCTAATCGTTGTTTCTCCTGTCGTTCTCGTATTTTCGTATTCTTTATGTGGTCTTCCGCGTGCCGTTCTGCCGCTCTCCAAAACGAGGAAACCACAAAAGAGAGTTTTCGTAAGTTTGCGTTCGGGGTGATTTTCATCAATCGTTTGCGAAGTGCGTTTCTTTTCCTAACTTCTACCGCACACATGTGCGCTAATAAACGCGCGCGTCGCAGTTCCACGTCGTTCCGTAACATTGCAATATTTTTCGTTCCTGGAACTTCAATGATGGCGATCCGTCGCCACAACTGCTCACTGTTCGTTTCCTTCCGTTTCTCCTCCGTCGGTTGAAACTTCGTCGCGTACTGAGCAAACTCAAACGTTTGCTCTTCGCGTCGTCGGTGTAACTCGTCGCGTATGCCGTGTCTACGTAGCGTTGATTGCGAGCGTTGTAACTCGCGCTCTTCTTTGGAGGGCAATCGTCGAATTTCTTCCTGTTCAACTTTCGCGAATTTTTCGATCCAATACGCTTCTACTGGCACTAAAGGCGCGTTGGATCGCGCGGCTGCTTCTTGGACCGTTACCGGGGTAAACTTTGTTAAAAGACGATCTTCTGCAGTTTCGGTATTCTCCTCACCATCTCCACCCCGAACAACTCCAGCCGCGGTCATTTTCAAAATGTTCCGCGGAATACCTTTTCGTAACTCATCCTGCGGATCTCTCTCGAACGTCGGGCCTCTTCCTCTTCCTCCTCCTCCTCTTCCACCGCCACCTCCTCCTCTTCCAGCAGCCAGTCGTTTTTTACTATCCGGTTCTTCCGGTTCAATCTTCCGCTTTCTCCGTTTCACGTTATTCGCCAGCGCAAACTCCCTATCCACCTCTCTCTTCTTCGCTAACTCTTCTCCGCACGGAATCTCCGCCAACTCTGAATTGTGCAACAACTGAAACAACGTCAAAACTCTCTGGTGCGAAATCGTCCTATAATCTATGTGCCCAGCGTTATTCCGCATAATCTCCGGCAACGCGAGCTCTCTCAAACCCGGTAAATTCAAATCGTACTTTAAAAAATCGTACTTATACGGCATCTCGAGCGTTTGGTCGTCGCCGAGTTTAATCCGCTTCCTTCCATGCGGCGGTTTCCAATCCAACCGGGATTCATCATCTTTCTTCTCTTCTCCTTCTTCTTCTCCTTCTCCTCCTTCTTCTCCCTTAATTTCTTCTCCGGTGGTGGTAGCATCATCCGCGTTCGTCGTTTTTCCCTCCGGCGAAGCCACCACCAAAACTTCCTCTTTTTGTCGTCTTTTCCTTTCCATCAGGATATCTTTGGTCATCCCGAGCAAACTCGCGGCGCCTTCCGCGGTCCGCATCGCTCGTTCGCCGACGAATCGTTCCTCGCAGTTTAATTTCTCGCCTTTTGCATCGTGCGTTTTCGGTATCACCAGTTGGTTGTTGCCGCTCATAATTTCTTCTTCTTCTTCTTCTTCTTCTTCTTCTTTCAAATGTTCGTGGGGAAACACCCGAGAGAACGTCGATTGTGTGCACGGAGCGCACAAACAACAAAAGCGCACCGACGCAACAACGCGTAACTCTTAAAGCAAACGCGCGCGCAAAAGAATTCCTTCTCGTCGCGCGTAAACTCTCGTTCGCGTGTAAAGCGTGCGTGGAATAGAATATGTGCAGAATAAAGGTCTTCTTTTTATTTTTTCATCGTCTTTCTTTCGATCGGAGTGCGCACCAACCACACGGAGTAGGAAAGGAAAGGACTGCTCGAAGTGGTTTGTCTGTCTGTGTGGTTTTTAAAGGCGAAAAAGTACGAGAGTTTTGGTTGCTTTTTCCTCTTTTAACGAACGCTTTGAAGTTAAGCAACCAACCAACGAACCATCGAGAAGAGGCTTTAGAGAGTAAACGACTTACTTTGTTGTTTCGAAAAGAAGAAGCGAGACGGCTGTCGTGCGACGATGTCGGGACCATTATTACCACCAAAAGTGACCGTCTCTTTCGTTAAAGAAGAAGAAACTATAGCGATCGTCTCTCTTCTCTCGGAACCGGCGAACGCGATGGATTTACAGTTTTGGACGGAATTACATTCCGCGTTAGTGCACATCGAATCCAACCCGAAAACGCGCGTTCTTATCTTTCTCTCCAAATTAAAACGAGATATTTTCACCGCCGGGAACGATATAAAGGAGTTATACGCTCCAGAGACGACTGCAAAAAGATACGAGAAGTTTTGGAGAGTACAAACGACTTTTCTCACGAGATTGTTGGTGTCTCCGTTGGTGACGATAGCGGGTATTCGAGGCGCGTGTCCGGCGGGCGGCGCCATGTTGTCCTTGTGTTGCGATTATCGCGTACAAACGACGCACAAAACGAGCTCGTTTGGTCTGAACGAGGTGATGTTGGGGATACCGGTGCCGAAATTTTGGGCGTTAAGGTTCTGCGAGGTGACTTTGAGCAAAGCGTTGGGGGAGAAGTTGTTGTTGCAAGGCGCTTTGGCGAAACCGAGCGAGGCGTTGAGATACGGGTTGATCGACGAGGTATGCGAGGAAGGGATGTTGGAGAAAAGAGTGAAGGAAATCGCAGAGAAGATGAAACGGTTACCGCGAGACGGGTACGCGAAGACGAAAATTAACTTGAGAGGAGCGTTTGCCGAGGAATGGTATCGGTACGGGTGCGAGGAAGAGGCGAAGGACGGGTTTCGAATGTTGTGCGAACCGACGATCGTGAAGCAATTGAAACGCGTTTTAGACGGATTGAGAGGAGGAGGAGGAGGAGGGCAAAAAGCTTCCTCGAAGTTATGATGATGATGATGTGCAATAGAGTATTTATAGTTATAGTAGTAGTAGGATTCTGAGGTTTATTATAATCGACTATATAGATACAGATTAGATGATTATTTTTCGTTCGTCTATTTTACTCAATCAATCGTTTCTCTCGCCGCGCAACAGGTAGGTTAACACAAACACATTTCTTATATATTTCTTCTTTCTCACGCATTCATTTACGCCGACGCCTTCTTCGCCGTCGTGGCTTCGTCGACCAAGTACACCAAACCCTTGAAGGAAACGTCAGAGTGGTTGGTTAAACTCATCTCGCACGTGCGCGAGGTGGAGTAACCGTCCGTGCATCCTTTCGGCAAGTCCAAGTATTTCAAGGAACCGCCCGTCAATTCCGGATATCGCATACCGCGGTCGCCAGCCATACCGCAGCACGGGATGCCTGAACCAGTCACTTCTTCCGCGCACTTTTCGGCGAGTTTCGTGAACGTTTGTTCCACACCGAGCTTCTTGGACGAGCACGGGACGTGGATGGCGACGTGTTTCTTCACCTTGTTGAACTCGAGCTTATCGAGCAAGTGATTCGCGATGAACTCTGCCGGTTCGTACAAGGAAAATCTCAACGCCGGGTTTTGCAACGAGCCTTTGATTTCCGCCAAGCAAGGAGAGGTGTCGACAACGATCGGGTACTTGCCATTTTCAGACGCTTCTAACAAAGCTTCTTCCATTTGCGCGGCTTTCGTAATCGCCGTGTCTTTGAAGCCTCTGGAGTTGAACAACATGCCGCAGCACTGGTCGCTCAAGCCCTTCGGGTAGACAACTTCGTAATCCGCTTTGGCCAAGATGGACATCATGGCGTCCGCGACGCCTTCCAAATTGGCGTCCGCTTTACTCGGACCCATCATTCTCGTCACGCAGGACGGAAGATAGACGACTTTTCTTTCAACGCCGGCGTGTTTCTCCTTCGCGTGGTTCGGTTCTGGCAACTTCGGCGCGCCTCGCGGCATGTGCGGGTTCCACTCCGGAATCATGTTCCCGGAGATTTTGTTTAACCCACCAGAGACGGTTTTCAAAACACCTTCGCCCAAAATAGAGTGGAAGCCAGAAACCAAGTTCAAGAACGGCGGGACGACGCCGGAGAAGCTCGCAAAGTTTCTCCCGAGCGACGCGGCAACCGACGAGACATTCTTGGCTTGCTCGAGCTCTCTCGCGCGAATGGACTTCACGAGAGTGCCGGTGTTGATACCAACCGGGCACTTCACTTCGCACATACCATCGGCAGCGCAAGTGGAGTCACCGGCGTAGGAGAAGATGTCCAAAAACTCGTCCAATCGCGCTTGATCTTCCGTGCCTCTGTTCTCCATCGCTTGTAAACGACTAATTTCGCGGTAGACCGTGATTCTTTGTCTCGGCGTCAACGACACGTCTCTGGACGGGCAGTTGGATTCGCAGAAACCACATTCCATGCACATATCGACGATCGGGTCCGCCACCGGTTTCGGCTTCAAAAACTTTTGGTGGACGTCCGGATCTCTGTTCAAAATAACGCCCGGGTTCAACACGTAATCCGGATCAAACATTTCCTTCAATTCCCACATGATATCGTACGCTTTGGTGCCCCATTCCATTTCAACGAACGGCGCGACGTTACGCCCGGTACCGTGCTCGGCTTTCAACGACCCTTTGTATTTAACCGCAACAATCTCGCACATTTCTTGCATCATCATCCCGTACGTCTCGACTTCCTTCTCCGTACGGAAACCTTGGGAAAAGACCAAGTGCAAGTTACCTTCCAACGCGTGGCCCATGCACGAGGCGTCGTCGTAACCGTGCTTTTCAAACATAGCCATCAAATCCTTCGTCATTGGCGCCAACGAATCGACTTCGCACGCGACGTCTTCAATCAACACCGAAGTACCGGCTTCGCGACCGCCGCCAACCATAGGAATCAAACCTTTTCTCACGTCCCAATAGGTACCGTACACGGCTGGATCCTTCGAGAATGGATACGTTTCCTCCCTCGGGTGCAAAAAGTTCAAGTTCGCGCCGTCCAAAGAGGTCGTCACCGCTTTAATGTTTTGGTCCAACTCCGAGTCGGTTGGGCCTCTGCACTCGATCAAAAGCGCCGCGCCGTACTTCGCAGCTTCCGGGATCGTCGGCACCAACGACATGATCTTCTCGTGCTTTTCGCACTGACGTAAACTCGCCTTATCGAAGATCTCCACCGCATCGACGGTCGTTTCGCGTCTCAACACCGCCGCCGCGTTGCACGCGTCGTCGACGTCTTTGAACATGATGAAACAACTCGCCTTGTGCGGGTGGTCGACGACGGTGTTATACGTCGCTCTCGAGACGAAACCGAGAGTACCTTCACTCCCAATCATCAATCTCTTGATAATTTCAATCGGGTCCTTCGCATCGTTATCTACTAAAGCGTTGATGGAATAACCAGTCGTACATTTAATCGCAAACTTCTTCTTGATCAGCGCGGTCAACTCGGCGTCCGCTTGGACTTTCGTCGCCAAGTTGCTCACTTTCGCGCACAAGTCTTGGTGCGTTTTCAAGAAGTTCTCTCGAGACGCCGGATCCGCGGTATCCAAAACCGTTCCGTCCACGAACACGATTCTCATATCTTCCAAAGTGTGATACGTGTTTTGTTTCACCCCGCAGCACATGCCCGAAGAGTTGTTCGCGACGACGCCGCCAACCATACACGAATCGATCGAAGACGGATCCGGACCCATCTTGTATTGCACCGCGTGCCCGCCCTTCTTCTTGTGCGCTTGCAAAATTCTATTCACTTCGCCCAAAATCAATCCAGGTTCTAACGTAATCTTCCTCCCGTCTTCGTGCACGGTGTAATCTCGAAAGTTCTTCCCGACGTGCGACAACTTCAACAGAACCGAATCCGAAACCGCTTGCCCGCTCAAAGACGTCCCAGCCGCTCGAAACGTCACCGGCGTCTGGTGTTTCCTCGCGTACGGTAAAATCTTCTTCACTTCTTCCTCGGAGTGGATCTTCACCACCATTTGCGGTAACAATCTGTAAAAACTCGCGTCCGTCCCGTACGCGTACGTCTTCACCGCGTCGGTGATGATGCGCTCCTCCGGTATCATCAACTCGTTTTTCAAATCGCTCTTAAAGTTCTGGTACCTCCCATCGTCCACGCGCATGCCGTCTGCGTTTTGGTAGACCACTTTCGAGCCTTTCACTTCTTGCGGTACGGGGTACACGGTGCCCCCGACGGAGTAATCGATTGCATTCGGTTTCGCGCTCGTCGCCGCTTGCGGCATGGCTGCTTTGCCACGTCTCGCGATATCCAGATGCTTATTCCCGCTGTTGATCTTCGCGACGACTTTTTTCTTCTGACTCGTCGCATCCAAAGAAGAGTGAGACGCATCCTTACGCGCGCCCGCGATCCCTCTTTGCGATCGACTGTCTTTTCCCGTCGCTTTCTTCACCTCTTTCACCGCGTGCGAGTTGTTTTTCGAAAACGAGGATATCCCTCTCTTGGTTGTAATGGAACGATTGATTTGTTGGGATGACGTTGACGCGAACGAGGACGATGCAACCGAAGAAGACAAAGAAGAACTCGCTCGCCCTAACAGTCCTTCTTTTAACGCGAGAACGCGCTTCGACGAAGTCGCTCGGCGAATCATATCTTATCTTTTCTCTCTCTCTCTCAGATGTGCGTGCGTGGTGTTGTTCTTAACGCGTCTTGGGAATGGTATAAAGTGACGTCTACCTCGATGAGAAATCCGCCCGGTTTGGGCCTAAAAGTGTACCAAAAAAGGAGCAAAAAACGGTACTTTTTCGTGGTGAGGACAAAAAATCTTGTCTGATGAGCGAGCCACGTCTCCTCTTTTAGTAGGAGTCAGGGGTCAGTTTTGGTCTATTTTTTGGCCGAGATCTCATCTTTTTTTTTTTGTTTTTTTGAGATGAGTTTCTGCCTTTTTTTCACTTGTTTTGTGCTTTTTCCTCTCTCGAGGTTTTTAGCTTTTTGTGAGATGGAGTAGATGTAATCGGTTTCTTCTCATGAATGAGATAAATATGCTTTACTTTTATACGCACACAAATAGATACTAATAATGTCTGCACTCACCCAAACCACTCTTCTCGGGGCGAAGGTTGTCGTCTCCAAGGCGTCCGTCGCCAAAAGAACCAACGTCGTCACTCGCGCCGGCCAGTACGACGACGAGTTGTTGCAAACTGCGGTACGGATTTCATCGTTTTTGCGCTTAAATTTTTCTTCTCTCTTTTTGCCACTTGGGTAAAATTTTTTTTTACGTTTTACGCGCGCGTTGATTCGACGAGAGGGGAAAGGCGTCCGAGAGGCGTTTGGTTCGGTTTGTGTGGCGGTTAAATTGAACGCGTTGGATTTTGTTCGATTCGAACGCGGAAGGTTTCTGCGCAAAATCTGTTCGCGTTGTTGTTGTGTGTTTGTTCGAGCGCGCGCTTTTCGATGATGATGATGATTATATCCGATTGTGTGTGGACCACAGAAAAACTATCTCCTCCTTTTTCTTCCGCACGATGATTACTCATATTCGTATTATTCTCTCTCTTTTACGAACAACAGCAAAACATGACCAAGGCGGGCAAAGGTATCTTGGCGATGGATGAATCCAACGCCACGTGCGGCTCCCGTCTCGAAGGCGTCGGGGTAGAAAACACCGAAGAAAACCGTCGTCGATACAGAGAACTCCTCATCACGACCCCGAACCTCGGTAAGCACATTGGCGGCGCCATCCTCTTCGAGGAGACCCTCTACCAATCCACGAAGGCTGGCAAGTCTTTCGTCGACTGCTTGAACGAACAAGGTATCTACCCGGGTATCAAGGTCGACAAGGGATTGAAGCCGCTCGCGAACAGCAACGGTGAATCCTGGTGCCAAGGTTTGGACGGCCTCGCCGACAGAGCCGCGGAATACTACAAGCAAGGCGCGCGCTTTTGCAAGTGGAGATCCGTCGTCTCCATCCCGGCTGGCCCGTCCAAGATCGCCGTCACTGACTGCGCGTACGGCTTGGCGAGATACGCCGCCATCTGCCAAAACGCTGGTTTGGTCCCGATCGTCGAGCCGGAAATCCTCCTCGACGGCGAGCACACCTTGGAAGAAACCTTCGAAGTTGCCTCCGCGGTCTGGGCGGAAACCTTCAAGTACCTCGCGGACAACGACGTCATGTTCGACCGCATGTTGTTGAAGCCGTCCATGGTTGGCCCGGGTGCCGACTGCCCGAAGAGAAACACTCCGGAAGAAGTCGCCGCGGCGACCTTGAAGATGTTGAACTCTCGCGTCCCGCCGGCCACCGCCGGTATCATGTTCTTGTCTGGCGGTTTGTCCGAATTGGACTCCACCTTGTACTTGAACGCCATGAACCAACAGCCGAACCCGTGGCACGTGTCCTTCTCGTACGCGAGAGCGTTGCAAAACTCCGTCATCAAGACGTGGGCCGGCGACGACGCCATGGTTGGCAAGGCGCAAGCCATCTTGTCCAGACGCGCGGAAGAAAACGGTCTCGCGCAACTCGGCAAATTCAACGCCGAAGAGTCCTTGGCGAACACGGACAGTACCTTCCAGAAAAACTACGTCTATTAAGTTGTTGGCCTTAAAAAAGCCCGTTTTAATAGATTTTAATAGAATGTAATTTGAAACACAGAGAGAGAGTTCTACGTATTTTTGCGCCATATCCAGTATTTAGAAGAGAGTTCTTTCTCTCTTTTTTCAGGGAGATTTTTGAAAACATTAGTCATCACACTTACGCGCACTCGCGCTCTTTCGCCAGAAGCAGAAAGAGAAAGAGACAGATCCATCCAAGACGACGACGACGATTCAGACGACGACGGAAAAGAATGCCTTCCGTTCTTCTCCTTTCGCCACGTAAAAACCTCTCGTCGTCGTTTGCGTCGTCCGTACAAATATCCTCCAAGTTTGGAAGAGATACGAAGAAATCCAATCGCGCTTTCGGTTCTTCTTTACCTTCTTCTTCTTTACGACGAGGGCGAGGACGACGATCGCGAGGACGAGGACGAAACATCCAAAGGTGTTCGTCCGACGATACAACTCCTGGGACGAACAAGAACAAGAACAACAAGAACAACAACAACACGAAGCGTTTCTTAGTCGTCAACTACCACCGTCAGGAATCGGATTACGATGGTTTTGGTCTCCACGTCTGGGGGGACGTGCCGAAACCGACGGATTGGAACGAACCGTTATTTCCAGTAAACGCATCGTTGCCACAGTTTGAGACGTATAAAGTGGAATTAGAAGGGACGAGTTCGAAAATCGTGTCGGTTTTGTTGCACAAAGGCGAAGAGCAGGACGTGCGCGCGGAGTCGATGAAAGTGCCGAGCGGCGAAGAGGACGTGGAGATTTTCTTAGTGAGCGGATACCAAGAGATTTGGCAGGAGAAGCCGGATTTGGAGAAGTTGCCGAAAGGAGACGTGAATTGTCACCGGGCTATCTTGCTGGATGCGCGGTTGGTGGCGTTGCCGAGAGATTTTAACGGCGTGAAGGAGGAGGGAAGAGGAGGAGGAGGAAAAGAAGAAGAAGAAGAAGAGGTCGCGGTGGAATTGTATTCGAGTAAAAGCGGCAGTTTGAAAGCAACCATGGACGGAGTAGAGAGCGAGGATCCGGAGGATGGGGACGTTTTGCAGGCTACTTTATCGCGAGTGGAGAAAGATAGCATCGATGCGGCCGTGAAGGAGAAGTTTCCAGCCGTGTTCAACGAAAAATGTTTCGCGTTTTACGAAATCGGCGAGTCGACGGTCTCGGATGCGAAAATGAAATTGTTGTTGAAAACGCAACTCGCCGTTGGAACGAAAAGGCAAAGGAAAGATAAGAACGAGAATGAACCACTCGATGCGTGCGGCTTGCAAATCCACGGCGCGTTGGATGCGTTTTATAGCTACGATGGGCCGCTCGGGTGTACTTTTATGGACGAAATTATCGTCGTCACGTTATGGGCGCCAAGCGCCATTCAAGTTGATTTCTTACTCTTCGATTCTCCAGATTTCTCGCACCCGAAGGAGGAATTGGAGATGATGTTTGATAGCTCGAACGGAACGTGGATTATTCACGGCAGGCGTAAAGAGTTGTACCAGATGTATTACAATTTCAGAGTGACGGTGTTTCATCCGAAAGAAAATAAAGTGATGACCTCAATCGCGTCGGATCCTTACGCGAGATCGTTAGCCGCGGATGGACGAAGAGCGCACATATTTGACGTCGAGAACGACGCGTCGGCGAAACCGGAAGGATGGGAAACGTTCGCGAAACCGAGTTTGAATCACATTTGCGAAGGCGGTATTTATGAGTTGCACGTGCGCGACTTTTCCGCCTTGGATGATTCCGTGCCGGAAGACGCGAGAGGGAAGTATAAAGCATTCTCGTGCGAAGAAGGAAGAGGCGTGAGACATTTGAAGAAATTATCGCAGCACGGATTATCGCACGTCCACTTACTCCCCACGTACGATTTCGGGAGCGTTCCGGAACGAGCGGAAAATCAAAAGTCGCTCTCTTCGGCGGATATTTCCGGCATGGAGGCGTTGGAAAGCGACTCGGAGTTTCAACAAACGTTGACGTCAAAAATTGCCTCGGAAGATGCCTTCAACTGGGGATACGACCCAGTGCACTACGGTGTCCCGGAAGGCTCGTATTCGACCAATCCAGACGGTCCGACGAGAATTTTAGAGTACCGCGAAATGGTCAAGTCCTTGAGCGAAAAAATGAACTTGAGACTCATCGTCGACGTGGTGTATAATCACACTTTGAGCAGCGGCCCGACCGATGTGAACTCTGTTTTAGATAAAATCGTTCCGGGATACTACCATCGAAGAAATTTTCGCGGCGACTACGAGGCGTCCACGTGCTGTAACAACACCGCGAGCGAACATTACATGTTCGACAGACTCATCGTCGATGATTTAATCCACTGGGCGAAAGATTACAAAGTCGACGGGTTTCGTTTCGATTTAATGGGACACATCATGTTAAAAACCATGCTCAAAGCGAAAGCAAAGTTAGAGGCGTTGACTTTAGAAAAAAACGGCGTCGATGGATCGAAATTGTATTTATACGGCGAGGGATGGGATTACGCCGAGGTTGTACAAAACCGCGTCGGCGCGAACGCTTCGCAAATGAACCTCGCGAATACTGGCATCGGTTCCTTCAACGATCGCGTTCGCGAAGGCGCGGTTGGTGGAACTCCTTTTAGCGATCCTCGCGAACAAGGTTTCGCGACGGGTTTGCTCGACCGCGCGAACGCCGCGCAAGGTAACGATGACTTGTCTCGCAGATATCGAACGATGGAAGACGGCGAGAAAATTATCGCCGCGTTCGCCGGTAATTTACGCGAATACGTTTTCACGAACAGACATGGCGTCGAGACACAACTGAGAAATGCGGCGTATGAGAACTCAAATGTAGCGTACGCGGGAGAACCGAAAGAAACCGTTAATTACGTTTCCGCGCACGATAACGAAACGTTGTTCGATTGCATAGCGCTTCGTGCGAGCTGCGAACACACGACGTTACGCGATAGAATTCGCATGAATCGTGTGTGCACTTCAATCGTCGCGTTGTCCCAGGGCGTGCCTTTTTTCCACGCCGGCGACGAATTGTTGCGCTCGAAGAGTTTAGATCGCGACAGTTACGATAGCGGTGATTGGTTCAATCGATTAGATTTCTCCGGCGAGACGCACAATTTTGGCGTCGGGATGCCCCCGCGATCGAAAAACGAAGGACAATATGATTTGATTCGCCCATTCTTAGCGAACGTTGAGGAGAATAAACCTTCACAAGAAGACATACTCGTACAAACGGACTACTTTTGCGAGTTGATGTCCATTCGTTCGAGCTCGAAGCTCTTCTCTTTGGAGACGTTTAAAGACGTTCAAAATCGCGTCTCGTTTTTCAATCGCGGCGAAAATCAAATACCAGGTTTACTCGTCTACGTCATCGACGATGGTTTCGAGAAGCTAAAAATATGCGACAACTTTGAACGTATCGTCGTGTGTGTCAACGCGACGTCGACGGACATCGAGAACTACGCCGAGAAAGCGTTCCAACGTCACGTGAGAAACGCTTCGACCGCCAAAATTTTAGAGCCGCACCCGGCGCAAGGCGCGATATGTAAGGACGCGGAAACGTTACGTCGCGTGAAAATATCCGGAGGAACGTCCGACGTCGACGACTTATCGCTCACGATTCCAGCGTTATCGACGATAGTTTTCGTTCAAAAACGGTGAACGCTGATGATATATATAAAATCTCGCTATAAAATACTTATTACAAAACGACAACGCTTCCTCGCTTACGCTATATTATTATTATAACTTTGACCACGTGTTCCCGTCTGGGAACAAAACGCCACTGCCGGTCCACTTCCCGAGTAAATTCTTCGGTCCTCCTTTCTTGGAAAAATCGATGAGTATCTCGTTTTCCCCTCTTAACTCGCCTTCGAGTTCCCATTTTTTCGTCTCTCGTCCATCCGCTTGACACCCAGGGGTGCCATCTTCCCCGAACACTTTCGCTTTCGTCGTCGAACGTACTCTCTCGATCCCTCGCAAACACCCCGGGTGGTTCGGGTCGGAATATTTCCCGTTAAACACAGAAGAGTTTTCTGCGAGGAGCGTCGTCGTCGTCGTCCCGTCGTCACCACCCATCGCCATCGCAAAGTCATTATTCGTCGTCGTTGGTACAAAACCACCCATCACGGTGAGATACAAAATCGTCAACGTCGTCGTTTTCGCGACGAACGCTTTTACTCTTCTTAAAGAAGAAGAAGAAGACGAAGAAGAAGACAAAGAACACCCTCCTACTACGCGACGCTTTGTTGTTGGTGTTGTCCTTCTGCTTATGGTGGTTCTTTTTAAAGACGACGGATGGGACGACGATAAAAGAGGGGTGGACAAGGACACGACGGACGAAACCATTATCCTTTTGGATGAAAGGATACAACTAACTCGAGAGTGACGAAAGAGAAGAAGTCTCTAAAAAACCGGTTTTTTACGCGAAAATTAAATTTTTCACGCTTTTTTGCGTGAAAAAGCGTGAATAACCCTAAACAACACCATTTGAAAGAGTTGTGCGAAAAATTAAAAATCCGCCAGCAGAGAGAAGAAAGAGATTTTTCATTTTTCGAGCGAAGACCGATTTTAGAGAGAAACGTCGTGAGAGAGTTTCTGAGGACACGAAGAAGAGAATAAGTAATCCTCTCTCTCATTTTTCCTTCGCACACACGCTCCACAAATTTAAACGCGCGCGTTATTCTTTTAGAGCCGGTGGGAACACTTTTCTTCAAAACCTCTTTCCGGCCGAGAGAGAGGGATCTCTTTAAGGAGTTTAGAGAGAGAGAGAGAGCGTTTAAAGACATATACATTTATATATATAAAGAGAGAAAGAAAGAAAGAAAGAGAGAGAAATTTTGGGCAGATCGCGCCGCTTCGTCTCAGAGTCGCAAATCGTTTTGGTCTGATAAACGATTAGATTAGACGCGCGCGAAATCTCTCTCTCTTTATACCCCGAGATCATCGAAGAAGAGATCGGGAAGAAGTAAAAAAGAGAGACACTTTCCTCGCGCCTTTGCGTTTAATTAATATCTTTTTACTGAAACGGAGAGAGAGAAAGACAGAAAGAAGAAGAGTGATTATGTCACCGCTTTCGGAAGCGCGATCGAGTGGTTTGAATCGTCCGGAAAAGAGAAAAATGAGAAGATCTTCTTCTCGTTTTCTTTCCGTCGAAAAGAAGAACAAAACGACGATGGTCTCTTTGCTGATCGCAATGTTGGTGATGCTTTGTTTCGGTGATTTGACGACGACGTTTACGACGACGCGAAGCGGACCACACTCAAAGTCTTCTTTCTCCTCTTCTTCTTTTAAGGGGGAGAATGGGAGCTTTAAGAGTGGTTCAAACGAGGCGAAAGGATTCTTCTTGTTCGCGAGCGCGCAAGAACCGAGTCCACCGCCGAGTCCACCGCCGAGTCCACCTCCGTTGCCTCCGCCGAGTCCTCCGCCGCCGAGTCCTCCGCCGTTGCCTCCGCCGAGTCCTCCGCCGCCGAGTCCTCCGCCGTTGCCGCCGC
>JACLAA010000917.1_pt1 | contig 33392 bp, 33 predicted proteins | sample 8027891 | NCBI WGS metagenome assembly JACLAA01 (sample SAMN15724900, study PRJNA655200) | protist metagenome | isolation source: fluorescence activated cell sorting (FACS) single amplified genomes of... | place: Spain: Blaines Bay Microbial Observatory, Mediterranean Sea | collected 2016-01-19 | reverse complement strand
CTGTCATTGGAAGAACTAATGAAGGTAGACATCAAAGATGAAATTGCAAAACACAAAAAACTTGAAGCATACAGAGAAAACTTTGAAAAGAAACGCACATGGGAACGTGAACTTGCCACTGTGCAAACAGCAGTCAAACAATCAACCAAACAGTTGACTGAAATACTGGACTCCATTGACAAAACGCAAAACAAAACATGCCACACATGTGGTGGCCCAATGGAAGATGATCAGCATCAATCCATGGTTGATAAACTGCACAAAGATCGCAGTGACTTTGAAACATACATAGAAGACTTGGTATCACAGGAATCAGGTCTCACACAAAAGATAAAAAGTATTGGTGATCTAGAACAGCCGGAAACCTATTATGACACAGCACAGCAGGCTTATAAGCATGAAAACACTGTGGAATACTTGGGCGAACAACTAGGAACAAAAACAAAAGAACAAGATCCTTATCAAGAACAGATTGATGAATTAAAAACTTCTGCTGTGCAAGAACTGTCATATCACAAGATGAACAATCTACGCAAACTGCAAGATCATCAAGAGTTCCTATACAAACTGTTGACATCCAAAGATTCATTTGTGCGTAAACGTGTGATTGATCAAAACTTGACATATCTTAATTCAAGGCTGGCTTTTTATTTGGACAAAACAGGACTGCCACATGAAGTAAAGTTTCAATCAGATCTCACTGTAGAAATAACTGAACTGGGGAGAGATCTTGACTTTGATAATCTGTCCAGAGGTGAACGCAACAGATTGATCCTAAGTCTGTGTTGGGCATTCCGAGATGTGTGGGAAATGTTGTATCACAACATCAATACCATGTTTATTGATGAACTTGTTGATTCAGGCATGGACACAGCAGGGGTTGAAAATGCCATTGGCATATTGAAACAGATTGCACGTGAACGTCACAAAAACATATATCTTATTTCACACAGAGATGAACTGCAAGGCAGAGTAAACAATGTATTGAAGGTAACAAAAGAAAATGGCTTTACTTCATATGCATTCACAGACATGGTAGAATAATGAATATTAAAATTTATGAAAAGCTCAAACAAATATGGCCATGCTCTGACACACTGCTGTCAACAACATTTGGTATGGAAATACATCAAGCAGGCATGGAGATTGACGAACTTACATATTATATTGATGATGCTATTTTACACAAATACTTTTCTGAAATATGGCAACCTAAACTTAAAAAATTTAAATTCAGCGGATTAAGACTCATTGAAGAAGTAAACTCTCTTGCTCCAAGAAGTGTTTTGGATGTTGGCTGTGGTTACAACGAGTTCAAAGGCAAAATTAAAAATTTAATTGGTCTCGATCCTTATAATAGACATGCTGATTTACAAATTAAAATTGAGGATTACAGCACCACAGAAAAATTTGATGTGATACTGTGTTTAGGATCCATTAATTTTGGTTCGTATGATAAAATTATGAAAGAACTTATAGTGTGTAAAAACTTACTTGCAGATGGAGGCAAAATGTTTTTTAGAGTGAATCCTGGACTAGATCATGAACCACCAGAATCAAAATACATTAATTTTTATCCATGGAATGTGTATCAAATTACTGAACTTGCCAAACAACTTGATCTTGCTGTGTTGGATTTGCGTCATGATTTCAATGATCGCATTTATTTTGTCTACGCTAAACTTTAATCTTTGGCATTTTACCCAGCATAATATTTTCAGTGTATTTTGTCACAGTGCCTGTGATTTGGATTAGGCACCTAGGTTCCCATCCTGCATTGGCAGAAGCATGTGGCATGTTAGGCCAATCAAACCACAGAAGATCTCCACGTTTCCATTTTACAAATGTTGTGCCCATGTGCATAAAATGTCCTGGTTTCCAATCTTCTAAAAATATAAAAAAACGAGCAACTTTATTTGCATCTTCGTTCATCTCATACTGTTTGTCTATGTGCAAGTTTAACATTTCCCCAGGATATTGTATGTGAAATGCCTGTTTAGTATTGTCCAAGCCTAGTGCGTCAATCATTGAGCGCCATATGCCATCAAACTCAAACACCTTGCGAAATATCACTTGTTCAGTGTTCATGCCTGCCTGTTTGAGATCATTCTGTTCTGCTTCAAGATCAGGATGATCAGGGTGATAATTTTTTCCACGGGTTGCCCAAGTTTTTGGTTTGGCTTGTTTTTTAATTGTGTCTAAATCTTTGTCCCAATCTCCTTCAAACCTTGACAGCCATTTAAAATCATGACCTGGCATTTCTTCACGTTGCCAGTCAAAATGATATGTGCTGTTGGCTTTGCCTTGCGCCCAATTACTGCTCATGATTCCTTGCAGGCTTGATCAACTGCTTGATCAAAATCTCCTTGTTCAATGTTTATGATATATTTGCTGTTGGCATCTTTTCTCAACCAATCATTCAAAAGTGTAGTATGATTATGTGCAATTGGAAAGTCCAACCGTTTAGACAAACTTTCAAGATATTTGCCTTGATACAAATACAATGCTTCATGTGATACAAAATGCACATCTTCAAATTTTTGCAGTTGTTCTAAAAATTCTGGTGTGGTGTGAGCACCTCTCACTCTATGTTGCTGATGTTTGAGAATGTGTCTATCACGTGCAATCACTAAAATTTTAACCTGAAAATATTTTTTTGCTTCTTGAATAAATTCTTGATACTTAGGCGTTTGTGGTTTTTGATCTTTCCAATAAGGACAAGATATTGATGTAGTAAAGTTTTCAAATTCTCCTGCATCAAAGTCTGCAAGTTTTGTAGGATCCTGCCAATATTCAGCAAAGGGCTCATGATGATGACCTTGCCATTCTCGCCACATCATACTCCAGCCTCGCACAGCAGGATGCATGTTGAAAATTTTTGCAAACATGTGGTTACCGGACCCTTGAGGCCCGGTAACTATGAGCAGTTTAGGCAATGGCTTGTTTTCTTTGTGTTCCATATTGACTTATTAACAATGACAACACAGGTGATCCAAAGATTGCAATCAGCGTGCCTTGAAAAGCAGTGTCTGTGTAACCAAGTTTGCCCAACACAAACAGCACTTCTCCCACAGTGGCACAGATAGCAATACCCCAGAACATGCCTTGTTCTGTAATCCAATGTGGTTTAAGCAATGCTATCATTGAAGGCAACCATACTGCCGCTCTCAACACTGCGAAAAACAAGAACAGATACACCAATTGCATGCCTGGAATGTTGGCCACAGCAACGCCGGCCACAGCCAGTGCAATCATGCCCCAACGAGCCCATGCAATTTCAGAACCGCCCTTGAATTGATTGAATATATCATGCCCAGTCATGTTGGCCACAGAAGCAAACTGAGAATCCAGAATTGCTACCAATCCAGCAAACACCATGAACACAAACACAATGGCAGCTGCGGGTGGTAGGAATGTGGCAATTGTGATGGCATTGGTTGTGCCAACCATGGCGCCTGGAATTTCCAATCCAGCACCCGCAGCTACAAATCCAAGTAATCCCATCATGATGGGCACCACAATGAACACAAAAGATGCCAACACATATGAAGGTATGATGGAATCTTTCTTGATGGCAAATGCTCGCTGATAAAATGAATTGTCACCCCATGGGCCGCCTAGATGTCCAAGGAAAGCTGCCGCACCAAAACCAGTGAACACTCCCCAAGCAAATGGTGTGCCAAATATTTGACCGCCTTCGCCCGTGCGTCCACCCAAGCCTGCGATCACTGTGTCCCAGCCTCCTGCTGATGATATCACCCACGGCACAAGTATGATCACACCTGTCCACACCACTACGATTTTGATCACTTCTGTGATAACTGTGGCTTTAAGTCCTGTTCTGAATGAATACAGGATGGCAACACCTGCCATTAGAAAAGTGGCCAGTGTGTAATCAATGCCAGTCAGCACTGCTACTGTCTTTGAACCTGCCAACAGATTGATTGCAAAAGCACAGGTGGCGAGTAGCAACATTTCTGCTACAAATAATCCTTGCACTCTGCCTGAAAATCTCTTACGCAAATATCCTGAGAATGTGAATCCTTCTGGTTCGTTGTTTCTGATTCGTTTGGCAAAATAGGCAAATGCTCCCAGTGTGAGAAAATTTCCTAAACAAAACCAAAACAGTCCTACCAAGCCGTTTACATAGGCCTGTTGCGTTGATATAAAAAGTCCTGGTGCCCACAGCCACGCGGCTGCCACACTCAACGAACCTTGAAATGTGCCCAGTTCTCGTCTTGCAACTAAGAAACTGGTTTTTGAATCGTTGTAACCCCTGGAGTACCAATAAGTCATTAACAGAGCAAATGCTCCGTAGACTGCAAGTATGGAAATTCCTGTGGATGGGGCAAACAACGGAAATAGTGACGTTACGTCCATTGTTGTTCTCCTTGAAATGTGTCTATGAACTGTGCTATCAGCACTGGGTTATGACATGTGTAATTAGCGTTTTTTAAACATATTGCCATGCACTCTGACACGAATGTGTCCGTTGTAGTAGGCATCGGATTCCAGCACTTTTCTAGCAAACTGTTCTCTGGCTTCTACGTAGGACAGTTCTGCTTTGTTTTTGCAGTAAAACAGTATTTCACGAGTAAATTTGTCACGACCCAACTGTTCAACATCTTCTGTGAGTGCATCTGACGATCCATAGTATTCGCGCCAGTCTGATTCCACTTTGTATCTGCGTCTGTTTTTTCTGCCCTTGAGTGGAGGGCGGGACTTCTTGAACTCCACAAGTTTTTTGCCAATGTATTTCCTACCTGTTTGGTTGTTGGTGATTTCATACACAAATCCCACACATCCTTCAGGTATTTCATCAACAGTTTTGCCTTGGTATTGCCATGTCATTGTTAAGTATATACGCCATGCACCAAGCCTCTCCCAACATAGTTGATTCCATTGTCAATTGGATGGAAACATTTGTGGAAGTGCCACATCCATCATTTGGCAACATGCCTCCCTGTCCATATGCTCGTCAGTTTAGACTGCAGAACAAAGTAAAAATTGTTGAATGTCATCAAGCAATATGGGATGAATGCAAATCACAAATGCGTGAATGGACAGACGAGTGGGAAGCAGTTATACTTGCGTCAACATTCAGAGAAATTTCCACAGGACTTTTGTCAGAACGCATTCAAAAGATAAACAAACATTTCAAACACTATGATCTCGTGGCTTTGGAAGATCATCCTGATAGTGCTGAATTCATTGATGGTGTCAAAATGAATCACGGTGAACTTGTGCTTGTGGTTGTGCAAAGACTTGCAAGACTAAACCAATTCAGCAAAAATCTACAAGCAACCAAATACTATCATCGCTGGAGTGAAGAAAATCTTGATGATGTGGTGAGTTGGCGTTTCAGCGATTCTTAGGCTTGCTCAATCCACAGATGGATTGATAAACACTTTCTAAATCTTCTACATCCTCAACAAAACAGTCTGCACGGATGTGTTGCTCATACAGTGCAAGATCTTGGCTCCATTCACGGCCAGTCCACCATTCAAAAGCAGGAATTTTAGATTTGTATCGGCAAGACTCATCATAGGACGCCCCCAGATAAAACCAATTGTATCCTTTGGCATGTGCTGAGCGAATTTCATGGTCCATAGAAAATTTTCCCATGTGCAGTTGAGGATCTCGGTAGTCCCATGCATACTGCCAATTGTCAATGGAATGTCCGTATTTGGTCCACACAGACCATGCTACCAATTTGTTATCATAATAGTAACAGTGGAATGTTTCCTTGTCTGATATGCCAAACTTGTTAAACATAAATGAATCATGGAATCCATTGTGCTGGATGAATTGATCATACACATCTTCTAGTAGGGTTTGATGTTTGATGGCAAACGATCCGGACCATTTTTCCACAGTCACTCCTTTGCGTTGTTTGAACTTAGGCGCTGTGTCGATGTATTTTTTGATGTTGATGCGAGATGACCTTACTTGTGACCAACGATCACCTATGTCAATGTATCCTTGAGCCAGTGCTTGTTCTTGTTCTTCTGGTTCAACATCTGCAAACACCTTGACCCACTGCATGTCATACTTGTCTAATCTACCATATGGATGTTCAAACCAAATTTTCATTGCTTTATTATAACACCAACACTATTTGTAGTCAATATAGGATTGACATTCACCTTCTCTGTATAGATCTTGCGTGACACAGTGAATTCCTCCATCAAAGAAAAATCTATGTCTCAAAGGACAAATAATGGGTACAATTTTGTGTTTTTTAAAAAAATCAAATACTTGTTTGTTGTAACTAGATACCAACACAGTGTGTTCATTCAGCATCATACAATTGACATCAAACACAGTTTCTTCTACATACCCTAGCCAACTGTCTAACCATGAATTAACAAAGTCAAGCAATTCTTTGTTGTCTTCTTCTCCTGGTATCCAATATTTGCCGTAAGTTTTTTGTTTGGCTTGCATGAATTCAGGCAATTGGCCTATGTTACTGTCATCCAAATAACACACTTCCCAGCCTGGAAATGTTTCTGTATATGTCATGATGTCATCTAATGATATGATAGCTCCTGGTTTCACAGTGTGGAAACACGAATCATTATGGCCACCAATTTCAACCCAATGTATGTCAACTTCTGGCCACCATTTCTGTGCCCAGCGTTCGATGATGTTTCTTGAATTTGGATTGTATTCAACAAAATCATTCACTTCCCATTGATCGATATCAATAAACAAATCTTTGCCAACCAAAGTCCAACAAGGCGGATCTATAAATTTGATGTTATTTTTTATCAGCAAGTCATGCCACGGAGTGTTGCGTTGCAAAATATCTTCTGTGATAATTTCTGAAAAATAACCATCACTAGTTGCATGCTGATCAGAAAATATAAGATGTTGTCCTAACACAGAGAGTCGATTTCTTGGATATAACACTGGTTGAATGCCTTGAGCTTTTTGATCAGGATCAAGATACTTTGGGAATTTTTCTTTGTTGACTCTCACAACTTCAACACTCTGTTCACCACACACTTTGGCAATATTGTCTAGATCTTCTTGTGCTTCAATGACCAGTTGTTGTAATTTTTCTTTGATCTCAATGTTTGCAACATGATCAAAATATTCAGGGGCAACACAATGACCAACCATTACTTTCTTGAGGTTATCCCATTTGGACCATACGTTGAAATCGTTTTGATTGGACATAATAATTAAGTGTGTATATATTTATAGACATGGACATTTACCATATTTTTGCTGATCACCATGACGGCACTGATGCATACACTTTTGTAAAAAAGATGAGTGTGTTTCTTGATGAGATGGTTGCACTTGGCAAAATGGAATCACATCGTATCATGAGAATGAAGTTGGGATTCCGATCAATGGATTTGCCAGAGTTTCACATCATGATGGAATTCAAAAACATGCAACAGTTGGATGATGCTATGACAGCTGTGATACGAAATGAAAAAAATATCGACGAATCCCATGTTACTTTTAATTCACTGGTCAACGTGGATACCATTCAACATTTCTTATACAGAGACTTTCCAGACCAGATCGACGACAGCAAATAATCTACTGACATAAAATAGTGTGCTAGGCAATCAAGGCAAACTTCAAAAACATTTAAGGCTTTCATAGCATCTTTGGTAATAGAGAACTACTCCATGAAGAATGGCGGCGAATCTCTTGATGCACAAGGCAAAATGATGTGGCACTGGCAAGAAAAAGATCCACCCACAGTCTGTTTGTAAATTATTCAATCAAGGTGCAAACAGATCGCGTTGTATAGAATGAGCTAACGGGCACAGCACAACCCCCCGACGTTGAGTAGCGAGATTGGATGACTGCGATACAAACGTGATGTATCAAAGTGATAGTTCTGCTTAACAGCAGAATTATGACTGCTCATCAACGTGATGACGACAAACTTTACTTCGTAAAAGAAATGCTCGAGCGCGAGCGACAAGCGATTGACGAAGTCAATCAATCAGCGATGTTGCTTGTGAAACTTTGTAATGAACTCTTGCAGTTCAACATCAGGACGCGAATCTTGACAGTGTGACTCTAAAAATGTACTCATCATTTCAGCAACTGCTTTGGGTGAATGATTCATCAACATGGACTTGATTACCATGGTGCACTGTGAGTGTAGATCCTGTTTGTTGATCACAGCATGTTTTGATTTGACTATTGCCATGCAGATTTACTTAATATAGTATAAGATTGTCATTAAACTGTGAGTTTATTATGAGGTGGCGGCTCGTGCTCTAACACGTGGTTTGGCAGAATATGGTTTTTTGCCTACACTTTTGGATCGTTTCTTTTGAGCATCAAAGATCTTTGCAAACACAGCTTTAATGTAACCAGCATCAGGTCTGCCACCCTTCACTGTTTTTGACACGTCTAACACACGATCAACGTATTTCTCCATGCTAGGATCTTCTTTGAATATGCCCTGTAACCAAGATTGCAGTGCTAAACCATATTTTTTTTTAGCGCCAGGATCTTTCTGCACAATCTTTGGCCATTCCTTATCCCATTGATCAACCATGGCATTAACAGCTGCCATTTTCTTGGTGGGAGGCACATCGAATATGTTCAACATAGCACTTGTGGCACCTGTCACAGCTGATGCAACAGCGGAACCTAAATCTTCATGAATGATATCTCTAATTCTCATTGTGCTGATATTTATAGCAATGGCATTTTGGTCTTCTTGACTGTTTCAATGTTTTGTTTGATCAAAGTGTGCAACATGCGTCGATCATCATTGCACAAATTATAGGCTTCTGTCAAACTAACACTGCCTCTCATATACCAACAGATGCTATGCAGATCATCTTTGATCTGCTTGTTTTCATTATCTAGTTCTTTGAAGTATGCTACGAGGTCAGGTTCCGAGAGCGAGAGGATTTTGGCACGAAAAAATTAGAGTTGTCCATGGAAATTTGTGTTTGATACGATTTTGGTGCACCTTTTTCTATCAACTCTGCAGGTGTTACAATGTCCACAGGAGGAATAGTGCCTTTGTTTTTTTCACGATCAATGTGATCGCGAATCTCATTAGCATATTTGGTTTCAATGTTATGAACCCATTCTTTAATAAACACAGGATCAATCACTGCTTCATCTTGGTCTGGCATCTTGATGCTGACAATCATGTCTGTAATGGCTTTCACAGAAAGTTCGCCTATTTTAGCAAAAATCTTGTTAAACTCTTCCAGCTTCTGCTGTTCGGTCATTGTCGAATCCTGCACAGTTCTAATAAGCCTTTGTTCTTCATAGCTTTTTAGATTCTGTTGACTGATGCCACGATAGTTCATAGGTTTCAAATTGACCACCAATCCATTGCTTAACTGCATGACATCACCCCAAGGTTCATATGAAATTCTTTCCAACATGGTACTGAGATGCACCTGGACCGTGTTACTTTCTTGTGTGTTGGGCACCGCTGTGGTGACATCCATCATCTCACCATAGGTAGCAATTCTAATTCCTACTAACAGTGTGTCAGTGTCCATGGAAGGCACATGCCAAGGATCTTTGATAGCGGGTATGCATGACTTGAACACATCCACAGTGGCCTGTCCGTTCATGAGAGCATCTGGCGTGCGAATGGTCATTTCGTCTTTTGCAGTCATGGGCATGATGCCCACTTCGCCTTGATCATTAAGTTCAATGCAACCTGGTGGATACCAACGTCCCTGTGATGGCAAACGAACATATACTGCTGGTTGCCTAAAGTATGTAGATAGTGGGTTTGTCATTCAATAAATATTTAACGTAACAGTATTTATAGCAGTATAAAATGGACATACAAGACCTAGAAACAGCACTTAAACAAGGTAATATTCCTGCCTGGGCCACAGAAGAAACCTTGGCAAAAGTGGCAAAGGCCCTCAATGTCAAAGGTGGTATAGGTGATTTATCCAAGACTATTGGCAAAACTGGAGACACTAGCCCCAAGACATTTATTGGCGGATTGAATGCTGCCAGTAGTAGCACTAGAAAACTTTCAAAATCAGCCGACATTGCCAACAAAGCATTTTCCAGCATTCAATCAGTGACATCTGGTGCCGCAGGCATCGTGGGTGCATTGGCTCAAAGCAAAGGATCATTTTCAGATCTTAACCCCATCATAGACACTGTAGCCGATGGCATGGGCGAGTTGGCAGGAGCAATCCCCATTGTGGGAGGATTTTTTAAAGCACTGATTGGTTTCTCAGCAGAAATTGCCAAACTCAACAATGTGGTCTTGGACGATCTTATCGACAACTTTATGGCATTGAGCAAATCAGGATTAGGCCTATCATTTGACCTACAAACTATTCAATTGCGAGCATTGGAGGCAGGTGTGGGGTTTGAGACACTCACCAGTGCTGTGCTGAACAATTTTGCAGGCATGATTGCGTTTGGCGGAAGCGTGGAAAATGCCACCAAACGATTTGCTGCCAGTCTCGACTTTCTCACTAACCCCAACAACCCAGAAGGATTTGCATATGCCATGCAGTCTTTAGGATACGGTTCAGAACAAGCGGCAGAGTTCCTAGGACAATTTATTGAGCAAAACAGAAATTCACTGCGCCTACAAGGCTTGTCAGACAAAGAAGTGGCTGGAGTTGCTTTTGAGTATGCAAAAAGTCTTCAGGTGCTGTCCGAACTCACTGGTGTGCAGGTGGATGAAATCAGAGCCAATCAGTTGGCTCAAGTCACTGACGGTGCTTTCCAGGCCAAACTGCAACAGATGAGAAATGCCAACATGGCAGAAGAAGCCGATGCCACGCAGAAGTTTGCAGGAACCATGAGGGGCCTGAGTCCAGTTGTCGAAAAAGGATTCAAAGATGTCACAGCAGGTTTAATGACTCAGCAAACTGCTCTGTTACTAAGAACAGTGCCGGGTTTAGAAGAAGCATTCTTAGCCAGAGATGCTGAAGCTGTGCGGAATTTGTTGGCTGGATTAGCCAAGGATGGCGATGCACTGGAAATTGGTACACTTGGTCTATTGGATGCAAGCAATCCTCTATCTCAATTGATCAATGATCTATTGCCAGCTGCACAGCGATTGTTAGGCATTGTGACAGCAGGACCTACACAGGAGGAACTAGAAAATCAACAACAGATACAAATGGATCGAATGACACAAAGCAACATTAATTTTGAAAGTTTCAATGACAATTTGGTGTTTGCTGGCAAACAGTTGGATATAGCAGGAAAGTCTATTCAGGCAGCCGTTATTGAGAAACTGATACCTGCCATGGAGGCACAACTGGCATTAACCGCAGAAGCATTAAGCAAGCTGACATCATTTATTAAGGATCCTTCAAGTATCTTCGAAACGGGAGATGGCCTAGGATTTTTTGACTTTGATCTTAAACCAAACGACCCTAACAACGAGCCTGTCAATCTTTTGGATTTACTTTTAAATAGGAACACTAAACCTAAATTTGGCGGAGGTTCTGCAGGACAAGGTTTATATGTTGTGGGCGAACGTGGTCCGGAACTGTTGGCTCTGGAACAAGGATCTATGGGCCATGTGTATAACAATGGTCAAATGAAATCTATGTTGGGCAAACGTGAAAACGGAGGTCCAGTGCAAGGCATGCCTAGTATGGCAATGTTAGATTATTTAACAAGTGAAGGTATTGAAGGATCACGCAAATATGATGATGGCTTTGAGATTGCATACACTAACACTCTAAATATGCCAAAAATAGATGAAGCAACTATGAAGGAATTCATAAAATACCAGAACAGTAAAAAAAATCTCAAATTTTCAGATACTCCGCAAATGGAAGATATAATATCTGACGTAGAATTCAAAGGTAATGGAGGTGCAGTGGTTGGAGAGATCAGAAACCTCAACAAAATGCTGAAAAGTTATATGGGCAAAATCACATCAGGATCCAGTTATTTTTAAGGTTGCAATATTAAAAAAAGATACATATAATAATAAGTCATGAGTTGGAAAAAATATTTTAATTTAGTAACACCCGATGGCACCATGTCCCCGGTGTCAGGTGCCAACACAGCATCCAATCCGATGAGTGCTGTGGGACGCAGAAACTACACATCCTATTTGCCAGAAGTCTACACAGGTCATCCCAACAGGATGGAGCGTTACTTTCAATATGATCAAATGGATCAAGATTCAGAAGTCAATGCCGCACTGGACATCATTGCTGAATTCTGCACACAACCCAACAAGCAAACTGAAACTCCTTTTGACCTACGCTACAAAGACAAACCCACAGAATCAGAAGCACTCATCTTAAGAGATGCACTCAAGCAGTTTTCCACCATCAACGAATGGAACCGCAGAGCATTCAGAATGTTCCGCAACACACTCAAGTATGGTGATTCATTTTTTATTCGTGATCCAGAAACACAAGAACTAATTCATGTTGCCGCATCCAAATGTGACAAAGTGATTGTGAATGAATCACAAGGCAAGCGACCAGAACAGTATGTGTTCAGAGATCTAAACTTGAATTTAGAATCGCTCAGTGCATCACAGGTGGCAGCCAATGTGACATATTCATCACCAGGATCATCTGCTGTGGCCGATTCAAACTATGGCGGTGGTCAACGTGGCATGGGCGGCGGTGCTGGCTTTGGAGGATCATATGGACAACAAGGAGGCAGATTTGAAACCACAGTGAATCAATATGCCATTGATGCCAATCATGTGTGTCACATCAGTCTCAGTGAAGGACTTGATTCAAACTTTCCATTTGGCACATCCACATTAGAGACTGTGTTTAAAACTTTTAAACAAAAAGAATTACTAGAAGATGCAATTATAATTTACAGAGTGCATCGTGCTCCTGAAAGAAGAGTGTTCTACATTGATGTAGGCAACATGCCCACACACATGGCCATGGGATTTGTGGAACGTGTGAAAAATGAAATACACCAAAGACGTATTCCTTCCATATCAGGTGGATCCAATTCAATTGATGCCACATACAATCCACTGTCAATCAACGAAGACTACTTCTTTCCACAGACAGCAGAAGGCAGAGGTTCAAAAGTTGAAACACTACCAGGTGGAACCAACCTTGGTGAGATTGATGATCTAAGATATTTCACAAACAAATTGTATCGTGCATTGAGGATTCCAAGTTCTTACTTGCCCACTGGTCCAGATGATGGAGCCAATCCACAGTATTCAGACGGCAGAGTTGGCACAGCATACATCCAAGAGTTGAGATTCAACAAATACTGTGAAAGACTGCAGGAAATTGTGGTGCCATCCATTGATGTTGAGTTTAAAGTGTTCTTAAAAAACAGAGGCATCAACATAGACACATCTCTGTTTGATTTAAAATTTAACACACCACAAAACTTTGCCGCATACAGACAGATTGAACTCGACAATCAGCGAGTGCAGGCATTCACACAGATTGAGCAAGTGCCATATCTATCAAAAAGATTTGCACTCAAGCGTTTCTTAGGATTGTCAGAAGAAGAAATGGCACAAAATCAGAAAATGTGGTCCGAAGAAAAAGGCGAAAGCAAAGACGATGCTGTGCAGGGTGCTGATCTTAGAAACGTTGGCGTCACTGGAGGAGGCATTGCAGCCGATCTTGATGCTCAGACTGGAGAAGTAGAACCAGAAGGCGACATTGAAGCAGGTGAAGAAGGTGAAGGCATCGGCGGCGACGAGGGCGACGTTGAAGTGTGAAGACGTGCTCAGTCTTTTGGAAGCACATAAACATTCGTGGAGACAACAGAATATTCCCATGTTGCCGTTTCAAAAAACCTGTTGCAACTTACACAGGTGATCTCGATCACCTATTAACATCCAAAACATTCCAAGATCTCAGAAACACAGACGTCAGCACAATGCCAGAATGTGCCAAGTGCATGTATGAAGAAGACAACGGCATAACCAGTTTCAGACAAAAATTCAATCAACAATTAGACACTGCCACAGTTGGATTAGAATACTTGGAAATTGGGTTTGACAACATTTGTAACCTTACCTGTGATGGTTGTTACCCAGAATTCAGTTCAGCATGGAGTAAAAAATTAAATCCACACGCACACAAAAGCACACACTACACATCGATCAACGAAATCACAGCCATACCTGACACAGTCAACAAGATCATGTTCCTTGGTGGCGAACCATTGATGACTTCACGCCATAAAAAAGTGCTGGAGATGATTGCTGATCCAAGCCAAGTCAAAATATCATACAACACCAATGCAACTTTCCTGCTTGATAATGATTTGATCAATATTCTAAAACAATTCAAGCATGTACACTTCATAGTGAGCATTGATGGATACAAAGAACTCAATGAAAAGGTCAGAACAGGAACAAAATGGAGTGATGTTGAAGCATTTATCAAACAGATCCAAGAGAACGGATTTGAAATGAGTGTAAACAGTGTGATACACTTGAACAATTGGCAAGGAATGCCAGATCTTGAACGATTTGTGGAGACACTGGACCTCACAGCACCACACTACGGCACTGGACTAGCACCTTGGTACGTGAACATACTGACTTATCCTTGGCATCTTGATATCAGGAATGCAAAAAACAAACAAGAAATTGTTGATGTCATTGCAAAAACAGATATCCCCAACAAAGAATATGTGCTCAATCACTTGTCCTAAACGATCAAAACAGGTTTAAATACACACATGCAATTGTTTGAATTTTTTGACTCGCTTGATGCAGACACCAGACACAGCATGGACCAAGACCAAACTGTGTATGACATGAACAATGACACCAGGAAGTCAAGACTCACACTTGAGATGATCAATCAACTGCGTAATCAAATGCAACAGAGACGCGAAGAACAAAGACAAGATCGCGAACTGTATCAAAAAATGTATGGTGGATCAGTTGCAGACTCGGCCCAACCCACTCTCTAATATATAAGTTCATACATGGCAGGCAGACGTACACTCATGAGAATTGGAGCTTACAAAGCCTATCTTGCTGGACAAGACAAATTTAATTGTCTCAACAAACAAAACATTGACATTAATGCTTATCTTGATGCAGGTATGAAGACAAATGCCAAAGAAAATCTTGCAAAATTAGAAACATCTAAACTAACCCCACAAACACAGAATCGCAAAACCAATGTGGTCAAAGCACCACCTATACCCAAAAAAGACACAGACTACAAACCCAAAGGCGAAGTGTGCTTCATAATTGCCAATGGTGAGTCACGTAGAGGCTTTGATCTACACCAGTTGTCCAGCAAAGGCTATGTGATAGGCATGAATGTGTTGCCAGTGGTTGAAGATTTTTGGCCAGATGCTCTTGTGTCTGTGGATATTGCCACTGTGAAATGGATCTGTGAAAAAAATGTGCCTGACAAACTTGAAATGTGGTCATACCCTCGAGGCGGTGTAAAAGATCAACGTGTGAATAGACTTGCCAAAGATTGGGGATGGTCATCTGGGCCAACAGCCACAAGACTAGCACTGGAATACAAAAAATATCAGACAATTTACATCTTGGGCATGGATTTTTTCGGCATCACAGAAAAGGGCGTAATTGATGAAAAGGATGGCAGAAAGATTAACAACATGTTCAAGGGCAAAGAGAGATATCGTAAGCCAGGTTCAGATAGAACCTATTTTGGCAACTGGCTCAATCAAATGATTACAAATACAAGCAGTCATCCTAATGTAAATTTTTATCATGTGATACGTGAAGGACAGCGATCTCCCAATAAACTAGCACAAAAAACCAATTGGATCGACATTACATACAACATGTTTCAAGAGCATTTGTCAAAAATGCCTAAAAAGAGCTCTTAAAAGGGCTGTGTTTCCCATTTTTATTAAATATTAGCTACAAAGGAGGCAATTATCATGTCTAAATTTGAAAAACTCCTTGATTTGCTGGTTAACGAGCAGAAGGACGAAGCTGAAAAGCTGTTCCACGAAATTGTTGTGGAAAAATCACGTTCTATCTACGAAGGTATCCTAGCAGACGAGGAAGCAGAAACAACTGAAGAATCAGCTGACAAAGATGACGCTGATGAAGTTGATGAAGCAATGCACAAAGATAAAATGAAGTCCAAAAAGGACAAAGAAAAAATGAAAGAAGAATCTGATGAAGATGCAGAAGAAGAAGTTGAAGAAACTGAAGAGCCTGCAGAATCTACAGACGAAACAATTGAAGAAATCGGTGGCGACGCAACTGATGATCTAATTTCAGACATCGAAGCAGAAGCACAAGGCATGGACATGGACATGGACGATGAAGAAGGCATGGATCATGACGGTGATTTTGATGATGATGGCGATCAAGATGGCGAGACAGAAGAAATGTTTGAACCATTAGAAAAAGAACTTGACCAATTAAAGGCTGAGTTTGCAAAGATGATGGACTCAGATGATGACAAGCCAGAAGAATCATTAGAAGTTGAAGAGTCAAAAGACGCTGATTCAATTGTCAAAGAATATGCAGAAATGGTCAAAACAGGCCACGGTGCAGAAAAAATGGGCAAAGAAGCAGGTGCAGATCAAAAGAAATCACCTGTAGCCGGCAAAAACAAGCCAATGAACGATGCTAGAGCACACTCAATGGGTGGCGGCGCAGAAGAAAAAGGCGGCGTAGGCAAAGCATTAGCAGGCGATACTGCAAAGCCTATGGGCAAGACATATAAAAACGCAGGTGGTTCAAAATCACAAAAGTTAGATATGGCTCCTAAGGCAATGGAAAAAGAAGGTTCAGTAGACGGTAAGTCTCCTGTGGCTTCTAAATAAGGAAATAGGATATGCAAGTACTATCAGAACACTTAACATTTGATCAAGCAAAGGTTGTTGTTGAGTCTTCCAACGAAGGTAAGGATCTGTACATGAAAGGTATTTGTATTCAAGGTAATGTAAAGAACGCAAACCAGAGAGTGTATCCTACTTTCGAAATCAACAAAGCAGTGCAAAAAATATCCGACACTATCTCCGGGGGCCAATCAGTTCTCGGAGAAGTTGATCATCCAGAAGATCTCAAAATTAATTTGGATAGAGTATCACACATGTTAACAAACATGTATATGGAAGGCAACAACGGATATGGAAAATTAAAAATTTTACCTACTCCAATGGGTAAACTTGTAGAAACAATGCTACAATCAGGCGTAAAACTAGGCGTATCATCAAGGGGATCAGGCAACGTAGACGAAGGAACAGGTAATGTGTCAGATTTTGACATTATTACCGTAGATGTAGTGGCTCAACCATCAGCTCCAAATGCTTATCCAACTCCAATTTATGAAAGTCTTCTTAACATGAAGCATGGACATAAAGTTTTGGAAGTGGCAAAAGCAGTAAAAGAAGATGCAAGAGCACAACGACATCTAAAAGATGGAGTGATCCGATTAATTCAGGATCTGAAAATAGGCTAAAGGAGACTAAACATGCTAGACATTATCAAACAACTCCTTGACAAAGACCTGGTAACAGAAGATACTCGTGCGGAAATACAAGAAGCATGGGATTCTAAAATATCAGAAGTCAAAGAAGAAGCAAAGACAGAAGTTAGGGAAGAGTTTGCCAAGCGTTATGAACATGATAAGTCTGTAATGGTAGAAGCAATGGACCGATTAGTTAATGAATCTCTCAAAAAAGAGGTTTCTGAATTCGTAGAAGACAGAAAACAACTAGCGGCTCAAAGAGTGATGTACAAAAAGGGCGTTAAACCACACATGGAAATGCTACAGAAGTTCATCACAAAGCAACTTGCCAACGAGATGGCCGAGTTACAAGCAGACAGAAAGCAGATGGCAGAACAAGTGGCAACACTTGAGTCATTTGTGACTTCATCTCTTGCAAAAGAACTCAATGAGTTCGAATCTGACAAGAGATCTGTAGTAGAAACTCGTGTGAAACTTGTGAAGGAAGCAAAAGAAAAATTTGCTGAGATCAGGAGTGCATTCATCAAGAAGGCAAGCAAAATTGTTGAATCAGTGGTTAGTGAGAATATCACAAAAGAGATGACTCAATTCAAAGAGGACATCAAAACTGCAAGAGAAAACAATTTTGGCAGAAAGATATTTGAAGCATATTCTTCAGAGTATCTAACTTCATACCTTAACGAGACTTCAGAAGTTCGCAAGATGCAGAAGCAACTCGCAGAAGCCCAAACACAAATCGATGAAAAATCCAAACTTTATGAGTCAACAAAGATCGAAAAAAATAAGATCGAGTCAAGACATCGTAGAGATAAGATTTTAAACGAAATGTTACAGCCTCTGTCAGGCGACAAAAAAGAAGTTATGTCAAATCTGTTAGAAACAGTGCAGACTGACAATTTAAAAACAGCTTTCAACAAGTATCTTCCACACGTAATGAAAGATGCTAGAAAGTCAACGATTATATCTGAATCAAAAACAGAAACAACAGGCGACAAACCAAAGGCACACATACAGGCAAATGAAACAGACGAAGATGTAACAAACATCCGCAAATTAGCAGGTATTAATTAAGAGAGGAAAAAACAAAAATGACATCCCAATTGCTAGAAAGTAAGTGGCAAGAAACTAAAGGCGCTTTAATGGAAGGCGTTGAAGGTACTAAAGCCAAATCACTGGATGTGGTCCTTGAGAACACACGCAAATACCTGTCAGAGCAAGCAACATCAGGCGCAACATCAGCCGGTAATGTAGCAACTCTGAACAGAGTTATTTTGCCTGTAATCAGAAGGGTCATGCCAACTGTGATCGCCAACGAATTAGTTGGTGTTCAACCTATGACAGGTCCAGTTGGACAAATCCATACACTAAGAGTTAGATATGCTGACGCAACAACAGGCGGTGCAACAAACATCGCAGCTGGTGACGAAGCTCTATCTCCATTTAAAATCGCATCATCTTATTCAGGTAACGACAGTGATCCTGCAAAAGGTAGTGCAACAGCAACACTTGAAGGAGCTGCAGGTAAGAAATTAAACGTGCAGATCTTAAAGCAGGTGGTTGAAGCCAAATCAAGAAAGCTATCAGCAAGATGGACTTTTGAAGCGGCTCAAGATGCACAAGCACAGCAAGGCATCGACATCGAAGCAGAAATCATGGCCGCATTGGCACAAGAGATTACTGCTGAGATCGATCAAGAAATCTTAACATCATTAAGAAGCCTAGCTGGTTCAGCTGCAGCTGCATTTGATCAGTCTGCTGTTTCAGGAACAGCAACATTCGTAGGTGACGAGCACGCCGCATTAGCAGTGCTTATCAACCAGCAAGCAAACTTGATCGCACAGCGAACAAGAAGAGGTGCAGGTAACTACGCAGTTGTATCATCAGAAGCATTAACAATACTTCAATCAGCAACAACTTCAGCGTTCGCAAGATCAACTGAGGGTGTATTTGAAGCACCAACAAACACAAAGTTTGTAGGTACTTTAAACAACTCAATGAGAGTATATGTTGATGGTTATGCATCAACAGGAACAGACGTGCTTGTAGGTTACAAAGGTTCATCAGAAGCAGATGCACCAGCATTCTACTGCCCATACATTCCGTTAATGTCATCAGGTGTGGTCCTTGATCCGTCTACATTCGAGCCAGTAGTAAGCTTTTTAACAAGATATGGTTATGTTGAGTTATCAAACACAGCATCATCACTTGGTAATGCAGCTGACTATCTTGCTAGAATTAGCATTTCAAACGTATCATTCAAGTAATATACAAATCAAAAGGGGGGATTTTATGTCCCCCTTTTTTTATGACCGATAAATATCACACATGGCAAAGATAATTAGAGACTCACAAAAGATCGAAATACAAGATTCGTTTGGAGCAAACACAGCCGGCACGTTTGGCACATTTAGTTCCTCGGATACCACTCCTTCTGTATTGGGAGGCAATCTGTGGAAAACACACGCATCAGGACAAACACTTACTACATTCGACGACGGCGTTGTAGGACAAATAATCACAGTAATTTCAACTGCCGCAGTTGTGTTTGATGTAACAAGCACAACACTTAAAGGTGGCTCAACCAATATTACCACAGCATCAGGAGATGTAACCAATTGGGTGTATGATGGCACCAACTGGTATCTAATTAACTTTATGGATGTATCAGCTAACTTGAGTGGCGGACACTAAACTCCAAACCTAAAATTTTTAGTCTTACACAACCAAATAAATATCATTACTAAATGACAAAACAAAGAATTTTTGTAGGATCGGGAATCAATACAGGCGACGGCGATACACTTCGCGAAGCCATGATCAAATCAAACAATAACTTTGATGAACTGTATGATTTGATTGGTCAAGACTCCTCAGGCAAGTCTATTGATATTTCAGGCAACATCATTTCATCTACTTTTACAAACACAGACATAATCATTGAACCAAACGGCACAGGCGACATTGTGATGAGTGGCGACCTAGTGGCCAACATTATTAAGTCAGATGACTCCACTGGCATTGTGATTGATGACAATCTCATCCTCACTGGCATAATCAAAGCAGACAGTTCTTCAGTGGTCAGAATCGGAGAAGACGTTGATGTCGACGGCACTGTGACTGCACAAGCATTTGCAGGTGATGGATCTGGTTTGACTGGCATCACAGCTGAAGGCACTGGTGTAGCTGTTCAAGACAATGGAGCTTCATCGGGCACAGCTGCAACAATAAATTTTGCTGATGGACTCAGTGTTGACTTCAGTGGCGGCACTGCCACAGTAACATTTGGCGGAGCAGGTGATTCGACTGAAACATACACCAACGTGTTGCGATCAAATGATTCTACTGAGGTGCAAGTTGCAGACAATCTTGTGCCACAAACAGACAACGCATTCAGTTTAGGCACTGCTGATAAAAGATGGTCAGGACTATATGTTGCAGGCTCATCCATTCACATTGGCAATATTATTTTACAAGATAGTGGATCAGGAACTTTACAAATTGTTAACGCAGATGATTCAAGTCTAGCTTCATTGCAAAGTCAAAGCAACACATTAAATGTTGTAGGTGATGACTCCACTGATATGGAAATTGCTATTGGCATTGATAGATTTTATGTGCAGGGTGGCACAAACATCACAACATCCACCAACAGCAGTTTAGAACTTAACATATCAGTTGATGATGCTCCTACGTTCAGTGGCGTTGTGACAGCCGGTGGGTTAACAATAGGGTCCGCAGTCATCAATGAATCTGACCTAGAGCAAATTGATGATCTCACAGCAGGCACTGTGGCAGCTTCCAAAGCTGTGGTTGTTGATGCCAACAGAGATATTGCTACACTGCGAAACATTACATCAGACGGCACTGTTCAATTTGGTTCACTAAGCGACGGCACTATCACTGCCACTGCATTTGCAGATGAAGATGATATGTCTTCCAATTCAGCCACACTTATTCCTACACAACAATCAGTTAAAGCATATGTTGATACTCAAATTAGTGCCAACAACACACTTGTTTTAGGCGATGATGCTTCATCAGAAATCAGTATGGTGCTCAGTGATACACTAAATGTCAAAGGCGGTAATTCAATCACATCATCAGTGACAGGGGATGGCTTAACATTTGCATTGGACGATAAAATTACAGTTGATGAAATATCAGCAAAAGATTCAAGTGCTGTGTCAATTCAGTCAGCATTACAATTAGATTCAACATTATCAGTGGTAGGCGGTGCCAACTTTGAAGGCACACTGACTGTGAACACAATTAACTCTGCAGATTCAACAGCAGTGACGATCAATGATGCTTTACAAGTCAACGGAAACTTTGGATTTAATGAAGGAGTTGTAGTATCAACCATAGTTGATGAAGATGACATGTCATCCAACTCAGACACAGCACTGGCCACACAACAGTCAATCAAAGCATATGTAGACAGTGAAATTAGTTCAGGCACAACGCTGACAATTGGTGCAGACGATTCGACCAACATGCAATTGGCAATCAGTGTGGATTCATTCTTCATACAAGGCGGCACCAATGTAACCACATCAACAGACAGCGGCAGCCAACTTACTATATCTGTAGATGATGCTCCAACGTTCAGTGGTGTTGTTACAGCAGCTGGATTTACCATTGGATCAGCTGTGATTAACGAAGCAGAACTTGAAGCAATTGATGTCACTGCTGGCACAGTGTCAGCATCCAAAGCACTGGTGGTTGATGCCAACAGAGACATTGCCACACTTAGAAATTTAACATCAGACGGCACGATTCAGTTTGGTTCATTGTCGGATGGCACCATCACTGCCACTGCATTTGTAGATGAAGATAACATGATATCAAATTCAGCCACACTGATTCCAACACAACAATCAGTGAAAGCATATGTTGATTCTGTAGTAGGTATACAGACTACAGGCATACAAGTTGCTGATTCATCAAGCACAGTGATCGATGTTTTCGATGGAGATTTATTAAATGTGCTTGGCACAGGAGGCATAACTGCGTCAGTAGTGGATGGCGGCAATACATTAACAATTGCCATGGATGCTTCTCCATCATTCACAAATGTTCAGATTGATGGCGACTTAACTGTGTCTGGTACAACCACGTCAGTCAACACAACCAACTTAGAAATCAGCGATGCACTATTAGAACTTAACAAAAACAATTCAGGCGGTGCTGATAAAGATGCAGGACTTGTAATACAAAGAGGATCTGCTGGCAACAATGCAGCCTTGTATTGGAACGAAGGCGATGACAAATTCAAAGCAGTGCTGACCACTTCAGAGGCCACAGCCACATCAGTCACAGATTCGTCCAAAGCCACTATAATAGCAAATTTTGAAGGCGACACTGCAACCATAACAACTATTTCTACCAACCAAATATCATCTGGAGATTCAAGTGCGGTACAAGTTAATGATGGACTTAATGTGTCAGGCACACTTTCAGCAAACATCATTGATGCAAACACAATTTCTTCAAGTGATTCCACAGCACTAACAATCAATGACGGAGTAATTGTTGTTGGCAACTTTAGTTTCGATGGCGGTGCATCTGTTAGCACAATCCTTGATGAAGATGCAATGTCATCCAACTCAGACACTGCACTGGCCACACAACAATCAATCAAAGCATACGTGGACTCAGTAGCAGGCGGCACAATACAACTTGGCGATGATGCATCCAATGCCGGTGCAGTGGACATAAACGCCAACGAAGAATTAATGTTCCATAACGGTGATTCTATTACACCAGTGGTTAGTGCAAATGGCATAACATTCAACTTAAATGAAGCAATCACAGTTGACCAAATTGACGCAGGCGATTCAAGTGTAATAACAATTAATTCAGCAACAAAATTAAATTCAACATTCTCGTTCAACGGTGATGGCACAGTAGCAGTTTCTTCTGTAAAAGATGAAGACGATCTAACATCAAATTCAGCCACTGCTCTTGCTACCCAGCAATCCATAAAAGCTTATGTAGACAGTCAAGCAGGAGGCACACTTTCACTTGGCGATGATGCATCAAACTCTGGCAATGTTGATGTCAATGGAGGCCAAGATTTAGAGTTTCAAGCAGGCAACTCAATTACACCTACTGTAGCAGGCAACGGAGTAACCTTTGCACTGAATGATGACATCTCGGTTAACCAAATAGGTGCTAAGGATTCTACGAGTATTTCTATTACATCACCATTACAAGTGGCATCAAATGTGCAAGTAACTGGTGTAGTGACACAACGTACTGCACCAACTGAAAGAACTCATCTTGTAACCAAAGGTTTTTTCGACGACAATGCAGGGCTAGGGGGATTTACTAATTCAACAATATCTGATTTTCCTATTACGCAAGATTCATCAGCAACTGATTTCCATGAAGGTTCTGATGCAGTAGGAAGTGTAGCCGCCATAGATGCATTTGGTGTTGCAATTAGTACCTTATTCGACTGTATGGAACCAGTAGGACGCTTACAGGCAACTGACTTAGGAGAGAGTGAGACTCATGTCGGAGCTTAATAAATATAATATAGGAGCGAAATAAATATACGATGCCAACAACAGTCCAATTTAGAAGAGGAACAACTGCTCAAAACAATGCTTTTACTGGTTCAAACGGTGAGATATCTGTTGATACAGATGACGGCAGACTTGTTGTTCACGACGCCAGCACAGCAGGTGGAACAAGACAAGCACTTGCAAGTGAAACCATATTCAGAGTAATAGCAGACGATTCCACAGGAATATATCTACAAGGTGGCACTGATGAACTTAGAATATCAGGCGGCAATGGTATATCCACATCAACAGACTCCGGTGGTTCATTAACAGTTTCATTAGATTCAACAGATTCAGCAACATTTAACGGTGGTGTCATCATTGACAACATCACCATAGACGGCACAGAAATTGACCTGTCATCAGGCGACCTAACAGTTGACGTGGCAGGCGACATCATACTTGATGCCGGTGGTGATGAAATCATTTTCAAAGACGGTAGCGCCAATATTGGTCATGTGTCCCTTGACAGTGACAATTTAACAATTAAATCATTAGTGTCAGACAAAGATATTATATTTCAAGGTAATGATGATGGAGCAGGCATAACTGCATTGACATTAGATATGTCAGCGGCAGGAGCTGCGGCATTCAATTCAACAGTGACAGCAACAGGATTCATTATTGGTTCAGCAGACATCAATGAAACTGACTTAGAAAAGATTGATGGCATCACAAACGGAGCTGGTGCGGCAAACAAAGCGTTGGTGCTTGATAGCTCTGCAAACGTGGCATCAGGTTTAGCTGCCTTGACAGCATCAGGTGTTGTTACAGCGGCAGGATTTACTATTGGATCAGCAGTGATTAATGAAGCTGATTTAGAAAAAATTGACGGGATCACCGATGGCGCTGGAGCTGCCAATAAAGCAGTGGTGTTAGATGGAGATGCTGATGTGGCATCTGGACTTAGAAACCTAACAGCAAGTGGAACATTAACATCAGCGGCTGTGGTTACAGAAACTATTTCATCTGCAGATTCAACTAGTGTATTTTTTAATGATGGTATTACATTATCAGGACCAATCAAATCAGATGCTTCTGCGACAATCAACATTGATGCACTTGATGTTGAAGGTGCAATTACATCAGGAGGTGTTGTAACTGCCACAGGATTTACAATCGGTTCAGCAGTGATAAATGAAACTGATTTAGAAAAACTTGATGGAATCACAAATGGAGCAGGAGCTGCCAACAAAGCATTAGTGCTTGATGGCTCAGCCGATGTTGCATCAGGCCTGGCTGCCTTGACAGCATCAGGAGTCATTACTGCCGCTGGATTTACCATTGGCTCTGCGGCAATCAATGAAGCAGAATTAGAAACTATAGACGGTGTAACAGCAGGCACGGTGGCAGCCTCCAAGGCAGTGGTAGTTGATTCAGACAAAGATATTGCTTCATTTAGAAACCTTACTGCCACAGGCACAATCACCACAGCAGACATAGCTGCAACAGGTAACATTCAAATTGACGGCAATTTGACAGTGTCAGGCACAACCGTTTCCGTCAACACAACAAATTTAGAAATTCAAGATGCACTGTTAGAACTAAGCAAAAACAATTCAGGTGGTGCAGATGTTGATGCTGGTATTTTCATTCAAAGAGGATCAGCTGGCAACAATGCGGTGTTCTATTGGAACGAAGGCGATGACAAGTTCAAAGCAGTGCTTTCAAACTCAGTAGCCACAGCCACAGCAGTCACAGACTCGTCAACCGCAACCATAGTGGCAACCTTCGAGGGAGACTTGACAGGCACTACTGTGACATGTAATGAGATAGTTTCAAGTGATTCATCTTTTGTTAACATTAATGACGGATTAAATGTAGACGGCAACATTCAAACAACATCAGGCGACATCACAGCAGGCGGATCATTCATAATTGGCTCAGCTGATATGAATGAAACTGATCTAGAAAAACTTGATGGAATCACCAACGGAACTGCGGCAGCTAATAAAGCAGTTGTGTTAGATGGTTCTAAAAATATTGGCACATTAGGTGCAGTGACTGCCACATCAATTGTATTAGGAAGTGCAGACATTAATGAAGCTGACCTAGAACAAATTGACGGATTAACAGCAGGCACAGTTACAGCTTCAAAAGCAGTGGTAGTCGATTCAGACAAAGATGCCGGCGACTTTAGAAACGTAACACTTTCTGGCACTTTACATTGCACAACACTTGATGTGAGAGAAATCGAATCAACAGACAGTTCAGTCATCACTGTTAACGAAGGCCTAGAAGTATTAGGCACACTGCAAGTAAATGAAATTGTTGCCAGTGATTCTTCCGAAGTTGTGATCAATAACTTGAGAACACAGGTGATCACAGCAAACGATTCAACAGAAATATTGGTTAATGATGCGATGCGTGTGTCAGGACTTATTACAGGAACTGCAACACAGGCACAATACGCTGACTTAGCTGAGATATTTCCAACAGACGATCTAGGCCTTGAGCCTGGCGATGTGGTCAAGTTTAGCGGTGAAAACAAAATTGCCAAAAGTGATCAAGAAGCACAGACATCAGTGGCAGGCGTTGTATCCACTGAACCAGGCTTCCTACTAAATGAAGGCGGCACTGGTGTAAAACTTGCTATGACAGGGCGTGTGCCATGTAAGATTCAAGGCATAATCGAAGCTGGAGATTTATTAGTGTCAGCAGGCAATGGCAAAGCAAAAGCACAATCAAATCCTGCTGTAGGCACTGTGATTGGTAAAGCAATTGAATCACACAACAGCACAGATGATGGTGTAATCAACATTATGATTACATTGATGTAATCATACAATTAAATCTAAAATAGTTTGAAGTTTTGTTTTTATTGTTTTATTCTGTAGAGTTTTTCTCACACCATCATGCAAAGGCATTGGCCAAGAATTAATTGACACCCAAGCATAACCTGAGTGTTCAGCATTTAATCTGGGCATAAATTCCTGTTCTACTACACACACAAACGTATGAAACTTGAAGCGTGTGTCTTTGCTCACAAAAAGTTCTAAAGGTATTGTTTTTTGTATGGTTGGCTGAAATCCAATTTCTTCAACAATCTCTCTTTGCAATCCCTGCCATGGAGTTTCTGTCGCAACTGACTTTCCGCCTACCATGCCCCAAGTGCCTTTTTGTTTGATCGATCGATTCATAAACAAAAATCGTTTTGTAGACTTGGCGTAGAACAGACACCCTGTTGCAGTAATTTGACTCATTGTATATTATTTTATACTCTAAAATTGAATAGACCAAGTGCCTGGCGCATAAAAACCTTCGTATGATTTCACCCAAAATCCTTGATCAGGTAACCACTTGAATTGAATACCAGTGGTTTCATTTGTGACATATTGTGTTTCTAGATAGGATGATGAATCAGAAAACAAAGTGTTTTCGTCTGCATCAAATCGTCTCACCCAATTGCCTGATGCATCTTTTTCAATGATGTCATTGGCTGAAGCAATTGTGGTGCCCCAGGCTTCTGCATAGTTGGGCACAGTGTCTGCTGACGGATTGCCATCATCGTCTGATGCTCTGGTATCAGTTTCAGATGCAGTCTTGCCATCTGTGTTTTTCTTATTGCCAATATCTTCTGTGATGAGATATCTAGTGCCAACAGGCGCTCCATCTGGATTAAATGTGAGTGGATTAATCACAGCATCAACAGAGTTCAAGGTGTTGGTTGGAATTGAATCTTGATCAACATCCAGCAGTAGACTGAATTGATCCTGCGGATCAATACTCACGGTGCCTGTGACATTTACAATTATGTCATCACCATTTACATCAGTGGTAGACTGTTGCAACTTGATGGTTGATAATCCATTTGTGATTGATTTGCTGTACAATGCCTCAAATCTGTGCCAATTGATTTTGTTACCAAACTGACTTTGTGATTGGAACACACGGTTTTCTCTGTTGTTAGCGTGTGTGGAATTACCCGCACGTTGTTCACCCAACAACGATATCCTATTGCCTAACACCAGTACCGCATAGTTGCCAGGCGTTACAGTTTGACGTGACAGCAAGTCAGTGCCTAGTATGCCGTCCACATCAACTTTGCCCGCATCTTCATCATATATGCTCATGACAATTTTTTCAATGACACCAAGTTTTTTAAGTTTAGCAGGCGGTGAAATAAAGATTGGTGTTCTGAATGTGAGAGTGGCGACATCAATATCGTCAGCTACTCCTTGTGGAATTGCTCGTGATGTAAAGTTTACATTTGTGAGTTCAACAAATGACAGTGAAGTCCAATCAAGATAGTTGTCTGTGGTTTGTAGTTCCAGTGCTGGATTGAACAGCACAAGGATTTGCTCTAGCATCTGTAATTTTTGATCTGTGTTGGTGCTGAAAATGTCTGCGTTAAACGTCAACTCAAAAGGTGTAGGCATGATTCTTTCAATGGTGTGTGATTGACCTGGTGCACCTGTATAAGCATTTGCCGTTGGATCAAACTCTCTTTCACGTATGTGCTTTTTGTCTACGTGATAAGGATTGTACATCCTGTCTCTGTCATAACTCAAGTTGGTTATGTAGCATGATATTTGAGGCGCAGTGATCAATGTGTTTTCTGATCCTTTCTTGAGAATTTGTGCCACCTGTCTTGACATGTCTCCATACTTGACTGGCACTTGCAGTGTTTCTGATTCGCCTTTGGAATTTTTACCTGTGATGTAAGAAAAGTTTGACATCATACGAATAAACTGTAGAATGTATCTTCTTATTTGGGCGTCATAAAAATGTTCCATTCTAATTATCCGCCTTTGGTTTTAGTAGTTTGCTGAGGGAAACTCTTTCAGGTGTGGTGGACGAACCATCTGCTAATGTGGTCTGGGTTGTGTTGTTGATAAAGCCACTTTTTTGTGTTTCTTTTGTATCTGTGTTTGTCATTGTTTGTCTTACATCATCTTCTATTTTCACAAATCTTCTGCCATCAAATCTGAATAACCTGTTTGGCGAATAGTCTGTTCTCAACACAAACATTCCTTCCACAGGATTACGTGGAAATTTGGTTGACGCTGTGAAAGTTTCACCATTGGCTGGTATGCCATCTCCTGTGAGATATCCTTCGATATAACCATTGGTTTGTGGATTAGCAAAAATTTTATCTACACTTAGGTGACCAGTGTCTGTGTTCACATCTGAGTCAACAGTGACCAATGCCACACGTCCATCTTCTTCGGTTGGCATCACATATAATTGTTTGGTATTGTAACCAGACTTTGGTGCATCTTGTTCTGCTTGATCAACAATTGCTTCGTTGATTTCTAAATCTTTATCTCTAGTCTTTTGATGTGTGTTTTCATCTTTGTCGCCCAGTATGTCTCTAAACTCTTGTGCATCTGTGATGCCTTTCACTCTCACTCTGTATAAATGTGGCCACCAAGTTTTGGAAAATCCTTCAGCCGCTCTTACCACATCATCCACCACATAGTAGCGTTTAAGCGTTTCAGTGTCATTGGTATCCAAAGAATAATCATCTACAAGATGAGGTAATTCAATGACATCACCTGCCATAATTTTTCTACCCAGTGCTTCAACAATATCACGTATGTGAAAAGTCATAAACAGTTGATCATTTTGTAGAAACAATCCGAACTGCGATAAGTCAAAGTCTATGTCTGACACATTGTAGATCACACGAGCGTGATAAACATCTGGATCATATTTGCGATCTCTGTTTTCTAGGAACAAAAGATCTTGTATGGCCAACTCATCTTGTGTGTCACCTGTGCGTTGTGGTTGTGTGATGTCATTTGTGTCGCCTTGTTGATTAGGTGAAACATATTTGTGTATGTAGGCGTCTGTACCGCCCACTTGAAACATCTCGCCCACGTTGCGATCGATGAAATTAAAATCATTTCCCTTTTCAGGTTTGAATAATGAGAGTCTTGGCATTTTACATATTTATGGTGTTAAATACACACATGCCAGACACAGGACTATCTTCTACTACAAATGCTCAAATCAACACCGCCAAACAGGAAATCTTTGATTATGTAAGACTACGACTAGGTGACGGCATGATTGAAGTTGAACTTGATCCTGCACACTACGAAATGGCATTCACCACTGCTGTGGACAAGTTCAGACAAAGATCATCCAATTCAGTAGAAGAATCATATGGATTTTTAGAACTGCAAAAAGACCAAACTTCATACACTCTGCCAGCAGAAGTGATCAATGTAACCAGAATTTACAGAAGAACTGTGGGAGGTGCTTCATCATCAGAAGGTGGCACTGCATTTGATCCATTCGAATTGGCCTATACCAACGTGTATCTACTACAGACAGGCAGAATAGGCGGATTGGCCACATATGATATGTTTGCTGGATATCAAGAGTTGGTTGCTCGTATGTTTGGAGGATTCATCAACTTCAAGTTTGATCAACCCACCAGACGTTTACAAATATTTAGAAGGCAGAGATCAAAAGAAGTTGTGCTAATTGAACAGTACAATTATCGTCCTGACTTTATATTACTGAGTGACATCTATGCAAAACCGTGGATTAGAGAATACACATTAGCAATTAGCAAATTTACTTTGGGCGAAGCAAGATCAAAATTTCAAACCATTGCAGGTCCACAAGGTGGCACCGGCCTCAATGGTGATGCTCTTAAGAATGAAGGCCTCAATGAAATGCAGAAGTTGGAACAAGAAATTGGCAACTATGCAGAAGGCGGCACACCTTTATCTTTTACTATCGGTTAGATTATGAAAGACATTTTTTTTACCTGGCAAGGTGGGGAAGGTGGAGATTTTATATTGTCTTGCCTAAATTATTTTGTTACAAAGCAATTGCCAATATTTGATTCTAATACTAGGTGTGAACAACCACCTGATATTTTGATCGATGATTGGAAATTTTATAAAAGTCACAAACTATGGCTGGACCACAATTTTGCAAATAGCAGATTGCCCAATGTAGTATTGATAACAAACCCTAATCAGCAATACTTTTACAAAAAAAAGATAGTCAAAATGTTTCAGTTTTATGATAATTTTATGACCGGAATATCGGCTCTCGATAAAAAAGTTTCAAAGTTTTTAAAAGATAAAAATTTTAAACAAGTCTATTTTTATTCATACCAATCATTTCTTGCATCACATCAAACATATATTGAAAAAACCATGCACACAATCAAAGATTTACATTATACTGAAATCGAAACAGAAATGAAAACCTTTGAAGACGTTAAAAACACAATTGAGCATATTTTATCATTCCTAAACTTAGATTATACAATTGACGAAAACTTAACACAAAACATAGAAACATTTTTATACAGGCAACAGAGTTTGATTCCAAGTGAGCATTGGCCACATCTGTCTTATTGACTTTAGATCAGATTATCTGTATAATTGTTTAAATGATCATAGGCATATGTGGACTTATAGGCTCTGGCAAAGGCACAGTGGCTGACTATCTCATAGATCAACACTCATTCCAAAAGATATCGTTTGCTGACAAACTTAAAGATGCTGTGGCAGAATTGTTTGATTGGCCTAGACCGATGCTGGAAGGCGTTACTCCACAATCACGTGGTTGGCGTGAACGTCCAGATTTGTTTTGGAGCAATGAACTTGGACGTGAAATAACTCCTAGGTATGTGCTACAGGTTTTTGGTACAGAGTGTATGCGACAGGGATTTTATGATGGCATATGGGTGAGTCTTGTGAAGAAAAAAATACAAGATAATCCAACAATTAATTGGGTGATTCCCGACACAAGATTTCCAAATGAAGTTGATATGATTAAAACGATCGGAGGCTCGGTGTGGTGTGTCCAACGTGGTGATAATCCACAATGGTTCAACGAATACAAAAATAATAACGTAGAACCAAAAGATATACATCCATCAGAATGGGCATGGGCACATTCTAACTTTGATCATACCATAGTAAATGACAGCACAGTGGATGATCTACGCAGTGCGATTGCTGATAAAATTAATAGTCCGCGGTAAGATCGCCTTGGCGCCAGCCAGACTTTTTGGCATGCATTAACCTGTTACAGTTTGCACACACAGTTTTAAGATTTGATTGATTGTTGTTGTTCATGTTGGCATCAATGTAATACACATCCAATTGATAAGGATGCAATGCAGTGAAGCCACACATCTCACATGATTTCTTTTTGTTGTAACCTGCTCGTTGCCATGCTGGTGTTGTAATGGTCGAAGTGTTCGACTTTCTAATACACGAATCACATTTTTTTCTATAATAAACTTTATTGCCACGTCTGTAATTGTAGGCAGCTGGCTTGCTGTTGCATTCTTGACACAGGGGCCGCTTGTTTCCGTTTCCATTATACACGCATATATTTATGTATACCTTTTTGGTGCTCTTTAAAATGATTGTAATAATCAGCCCACAAGTGGTAAATATTTCTAACAAGGAGTAACGAACAAATGGCACTAATATCACCAGGAGTAGAGGTAACCGTAGTAGACGAATCATTTTACGTCCCCGGTATACCTGGAGCAGTCCCACTAGTAGTGGTTGCAACCGAACAAGACAAAACATCAGGAACTGGCACAGGCACAGCCTCCGGCACCCTGAGCACAAATTCAAATTCAATATTTTTAATTTCGTCACAAAGAGAATTAACACAAACATTTGGTAATCCAAGTTTTGTGACTGACGCATCAGGCACACCAATTCAGGGATCTGAATTGAATGAATACGGTCTCCAAGCTGCTTACTCCTTCTTGGGCATCGCGAACAGAGCCTTTGTGATCAGAGCCAATGTAGACACAGCAGAATTATCCGGATCAGCAGGCGCACCTGGTGGTAGACCTAATGACGGATTTTACTGGTGGGATCTTGCTTCATCATCTTTTGGAATTAAAGAGTGGAGTGAAGGCACACAATCATTCACAGTGAAAACACCAATCTTCATTACATCAACTGACGATGTGACAGGCAATGCGCCAAAGGCAACCAAAGGATCAATTGGTGATTATGCTGTGGTGGCAACAAACCCTTTCAATAGATTATACTACAAAACACGTTCAAACACATGGGTGCAGGTTGGATCAGCTTCATCTGCAACAAAAGATGCTTCATGGTCATCATCACACCCAACAATCAAAGGCACAGCAACTAATCCAACCCTACAAGATGGATCCATTACAATTAACGGCAATGATGTTGCAAGCCTTGGCCAAACTGTGACAGACGCGGCGGCAGCTATCAATGCAGCTGGCATCGCAGGCGTGGCAGCCGCGGCAGTGGACGGAAAACTTGAAATTTATGGTATAGCACAAGCATCAGGTGATGACTCATCCACAGCTGCTGTTGTATCCTCAATCATTATTGCTTCATTAGATGACTCAACAGTAAACGAACTCACAAACAACAGCAAAGTCAAACAGTGCTCTTTGAGCTGTAAGTTCTAACAAGAATGATTCAATTGCTTGTCTTATTTCATTTCTTGTAAGTGCATCGTTTGG